>Ga0326514_10000989_pt1 | contig 18733 bp, 35 predicted proteins | sample 3_2548_0518_D_FD_203653 | JGI IMG/M metagenome (GOLD analysis project Ga0326514, IMG submission 203653) | Bovine rumen microbial communities from UC Davis, California, United States - 3_2548_0518 | ecosystem: Host-associated > Mammals > Digestive system > Stomach > Rumen | place: USA... | reverse complement strand
GTGTCCGGCATATCGGCAATCGAAAATAAAACGGGGGCTATCTCGCCGAAATTTTCCCGAGCGCATCCGCTTCGTATCTATGTTCTGCCGCGCCGTGCTCGACCGCATGACAGTCACGACATACGAGTTCCAGGTTCCGCCAGTCAAGCGTGACGTTCGGGTCGTCGATGTTCTCCGGCGAGATGTGCACTTTGTGGTGTACGATCACGCCCGGCGTGTAACGCCCCTGCTTGAGACACCTCTCACACAAACCGCCGACGCTCTTCCTATATCCCTCACGGCAGCGCTGCCATGTCTTCGAGCTGTAGAACTCCTTCGCGTACTCTTTCAATCGTCAAGCTCCCAGTCGTCCCACGGCTTCGGCTTCTCCCACATTCCGGAAGCGAACACCTCGAAGTCATGCTCCTGATCCCGGGCGTGCAGCCGGTCGGTCGTGTGGTGGCACTCATCATTGCAGTGCTTGCACTTTTCTCTATCGCAGATGTAGTAAACCATAATCACAAAAGAGGAAGAGGACGGTGCCGCCAAGCCCGCCCTCTTCGGAGGTAAGCATATGTCAGATTCTCATTGCCCTGTTCTGACACCTACCAGTATACGGATGCAAATGTGCGGTTATGTGTCGAGATTGTAGATCTTCGCAAATTCGACCAGCGCCTCCGTGTGCAGATGCCTTACCCAGTCGTGCGACATGTGCATCTCGTCCGCGATCCTCTCGAGGCTCTTCTTCCGATAGCGCAGGTACCGCTCCGTCAGGATCTCACGGTGTGACGCCTTCGGCATATTGCGGATCTGATCCTCCCGGAGCTTGATGGCCTCGTGCATCTCGGCGAGCTTCTCGGCGTACGCCTCCGTGATCTCATCGAGCCGGACCATCTGCTCCTCGAACGTGTTGACCGGCGAGACCTGCACGCGGTCCTTGTCATACACGATCGCCCTGAGCCCGGTCACGTCGTGCCTGATCTTCTCCACCTGGAGCGCGATCCGTGCGACATCCTTCCGCATGTACGCGATCTGCCCAAGGTACCGCTGCGCTGCGTTCCGGAGAGCGACCTCCTCGTTAGTCATCGCTGTCCTCCGCGTTCTCGGTGCAGCCGTCGCAGTCACCCGGGCACGCGCGCCCGTCACACTCTTCCGACCATCTCCATAGTGACACGCTCATGCCGTCACCTCCTCTTTCTCCGCTCTCCTTTCTGCATCTGAGCAAAACTCATTGTCTTGTCCGAACCAAGCCCAATATCCGCATAAATCGCTCATCACCTTACATCCGTAAACCCAGTAGCCTTTATCTTTAAACCTTTTATCATCTCTCCATTCTTTAATTTGATGTTTACAATCCTTACACCGCACGATTTCCGGCTGTGCGGTCGGTAGTCCTTTCAGCCTCTCCATCCATGCCCAGTATCCAACCACGTTGATGTAGTCTCTAAGGTCATCGGCTATGTCAATCGCCGCCTGTCTGCTGATTAAATCATCCATGTCCTTCTCCTCTCCACGGTTCTGGCAGTTGCATCCATGCCGTTGCTGCACACTGGAATTTGCCGCTTATAACGTCAAATGTTCCGGCGTATACGTTCCCATTTTTTACTGTCACGAGATACTTTCCCGGCTTCTCCGGCATCCTCTCACTGCACGGAATCCACTGCTGTGCGGTCGGCAAATCCTTAATTATTCCCACAATTTGATCAAGATATGTATGCCTATATGTTCTTGACTCAATCGCTTCAATCGTTTCCTGTCTGCTTATAAGGTCATCCATATTCTCACCTCAGTTAAACGGCAGTTCTTCGTCTATTGATTCCGGAACGGAGATGAACCCGTCAGCGTCCGCCTGCGGCTCCGGCTTCTTCTCCGTCTCCGGCTTCGGTCCGTTGAACTCCTGCGTGTCGATGACCACGTTCCACGTGTACACCGTGCGGTGCAGCTGCTTGTCCTCGTAGCGTCCCGTCTGGATCCGCCCGGAGACCGCGATCGGCGAGCCCTTGACGAACCACTTCCCCGCGAACTCCGCAGCCCTCCCGAAGGCGACGCAGGGTACGAAGTCCGCCTCCGCTTCTCCCTCGCGTTTGTATCTACGATTGACCGCCAGCGTGTAGTTGCATACGGTCGTCTCGCCTGCCTGCTTGACTTCCGGGTCCTTCGTGAGCCGTCCGCTCAGTGTTACGTTGTTCATTCTTCTGCCTCCTTCGCGTTGTAAATGCCTTCGTGCTTCAGGTGATTGATGACTGTCTGCTTGCTTATGCCCATGTCGTCCGCGATCCATGGCACCGATCTCGGCGGGTTCGCCGTATACAGTGCCACGATGCGCCCGTGGTCGATCCGTTTGACGGTGTCGTGCTTTTTCTTCTCGGGCGTCTCCGGCTTCGGGATACGCGCTTCCGGAGCCTCTACAGCTGACGGCAGCGGCTGCTTCTCCGGCTCGATGATGACCCGTGTGTGGTCTTCGAATATGTCGAACGTGACCTTTGTGCCGGATGCCCACGCCGTCGCGAGTATCGTCTTGATAATATCCTCTTTCATGCTTACCTCCTGAGTAAATGCTGATTGTGTATCGTGATATTGACCCAGCTGACCGTGCCGCGATCCGTCCGCGCGATGTGCGGATACTTCTCGATGATCGTGACCCTCATGACCTCCTCGACGCCCGGAGCGCCTCCGGATGTCTCCCTCGGAGTGAAGACCTCCGCGAGGACGGTGTCGCCCTCGTGGAGCATGTCCCTCACCCGCATGACGTCCGCCGTGTATATCTTCGGCGTCGGCCCGTCTGTGACGTATGTGTTCATTCGATCGCCTCGTACACGTATTTGGTGAATGTTACCTTCTTGCCGTTGCGTCCGACCTTCTCGACCTTCTCCGACCTGATCGGGATCCCGCGCACCCGAAGCTGCCTTACGATCTCCGGGAGATTCGCGATCCCGAGCTTCGAGAGCGCCGAGGTGCGGCTGATGCTCTTGTGTCCTTCCTTGTAGTACATCAGAAGCTGATCCCGCTGTGTCCGGCAGTCGGCTCCGCCCGTATTCGTGTTCATAACTTCACTCCCTTCATGGCTCCGTGGATGCCCCACTTCCAGGGCTCGTCCTTGAACTCCTTCTCGCACAGGTACACGATCGGGCACCCGTAGCAGTTCTCTCCGCACGCGTCGATCAGTTCCTTGACGGCGTTGCGGATCCGTCTCCGCTTCTCTGCCTCTGCGGCTCCTCTGTCAAAGATCTCCTGCATCGTCTACCTCCATCCTCGCGCCGCAGTTCCAGCAGAATGGTACTTCCACTTCCGGTGCGTGTATATCGCCCTTCCCGCATTCTGAACACTCATATAATCCATTTCCGGCTTTGTCTTCATCTGGTCTTATAAGGATCCACTTTCCCACTTTCGGCTGCACCGTCGGCTGCACGTCGATGATCTGCTCGAAGATCTCCGCCTGCCGGTCGGCTTCCTCTCCGCCTTCGTGCCACCAGGCGAAGTGCTGCTTCAGTTTGTCGGCGTCAATTAGTCTCATCTTCGCCCTCCTCTTCTAACCGCAGTTCAGCGTCAGCACAATAGAAATCGCCTCTGTATACCCGCCTTATTCTAATGTCCCAATGCTCTGACCAATGTCCATGCTTAGCCGCATGGCAATATCCGATATTGTCGTCATACCTTTCCCACCACCGGCAGTCCTTGCATCTTATGATTTCCGGCTGCGCAGACTGTACTTTTTGCAAATCCCTTAGCAGCCTGCAGTCTGTCATTCCCTTAGAATCGAAAAACGGGCAGTCCTTACAGACGATCCCACTGCACAGCGTTTTATATGTCGAAATCGCTGCCCGCCTTGTGATTAAGTCCTCCATGCTTACCTCCTTATACCGCTGCGCTCTGCGCTCTGTAGATCGCTGCCTCGAGCTCGTCCATGTCGTAGTTCCTCGGCTCGACCTTCTGCACTGCCGGCTTCCGCCGCTCTTTCTCCTTCTGCTGCCATGTCCTGCACGCAGCCTTCCAGTCCTTCATAGGGTTGCGTCCGATCCGCCAGCCGTTCGAATCGTAGTAGGCGATGAACGTCTCGGCGTCGAACGTGTAGCCCTTCTCCCGGATGTAGCTCCGGAGCTCTTCGAGCGTGGGCGGCGTGAAGCGCTTGCGCTTATCCTTTATATCTGCATCTGTATCAGCATCTGCATCTGCATCTGCTTCTGCTTTGGTTTTTGATTTTTCGAACCCTCCCTTTTCGTTTTCCAAAACCCCCGGTTTTTGAGTTTCAAAACCCCCGGTTTTTTTACGAGGTCTCCCTCCAAGTTTTCCGGCTTCGGCTCCTTCGTTTCTGGCGTCGATCGTCGGCTTGATCGCGATGAAAAGCATCTCCGCCATCCCGTCGATCTCCGGCTCGATGCCGTCGAGCGAGTAGTCCATGATTGCGTCCCAGAACTGGAGCCTCTCCGGATCCGGGAGCTTCTTCGCCGCGTCCCGGAATGATCTGTATATCTTTGCTGACTGCATCATTCTTAGTCCCCTCCGAGTATCTTATTGGGATCAACGCCCGCCTTTTCACACAACTCCTCGAAGCTGGCGGGCCGCCACATCTTCATCAACTCCGCGAAGTTGTTGCCTGCCGCTGCGTAGAGCTTCATGAAGTCGTCAGCCGCAAGTGTCACGAAGAGCGGCTTGTGGTTGCGCTTGTGCCAGACCGTCGGGATCTCGTTCTCTCTGGCGTCGCGCTTGCTCTGTTCGTAGGCTCCGATCAGGTCGAGCTTCTCGACGAACTTGACCTCGATATGGATGCCCGGCAGCCCTACGACGTCGGCGTCTCCGTTGATGCCTGCGTACTGCTGACCGCGCCGCGCGTCATATCCGTAGTCCCGGAGGAACATCGCCACCCGGCGCTCGCCGCGCTTACCCTTTTCTCTGCTGTTCACTGTCATAAGCCTCCTTGAACTTGTCGATGTTGTTGACCACGCCCTTGTGCTGTGCTTCGGTCAGACGGTCGAGCGAGCGCACCTTGTACTTCTCGCAGATGAACCAGTCCGTGATCCCGTTCTTCCGCAGCAGATTGGAGAGCGCGACGGCCCTCTCGATGCCGATCTCCTGCTTCCGGACCTCCTCTGTCTTGATCGCGTCGAGCGCAGCCTCTGCCCGGTTCACCTCGTCAGCCGTCGCCACCGCTCCGATCAGCCCGAAGCCCGCCATGCCGAGCGCACGCCCGACCGCCGATGTCTCGCAGTTCTCGATGAAGCTCGTGCGGTTGATGTTGCTGCTGCCTTCCTTCTCGTAGGCCGTGCCGGTTGCGAGAAGGTTGCCTTCATCGTTCCACACCCGCGCCGTGATGATACACATGCCGTCCTCGAGCTTCGTGATATGCGTGTCGATCTTTCCGTCCGGGTATACCTTGCGGAAGGCGTTGATGCGCTCCGCGACGGTGGCGTATTCCTTGCCCCGGATGTCTGTCGTCTTGATCTCTCCGTTCGCCTTTGCGAGCTGTTCGTATGTCATGCTTACCTCCTTAAATATCTTCCCAACGGTCCGGACCGCCGAGTACGTTCGGCTCTTCCGGTGTCTGTGTTCTGCAATCGTCAAGCCAGTCTTCGAGCGCTTCGTCGAACGGGCCGGCTACGTGTCTCCGTACCTTGCGGAGGATCCAGTCGACACAGCCCTGACAGTAGCACGAGTACGGATCTCCGTCGATGACCTGGTAGCAGCTGTCCTCGAGGATCTCATCCCCGCAGTGCTGGCAATATGTGTGTTTCATTGCGCCGCCGCCTCCTTTGTGGTATCCTTTGCCTGTGTTGTGATGCTCTCGCGAGCGTCCGGGCTGGTCACTGTTGCAGCAGAGGCCGGCCTTTTTTCTTCGAAGTTCGCGACCACGTAAGCCGTGAGCCAGAGGCTCGAGCACGTATACGCGAAGCCGGCGAAGAGCGCGTTCTCCGGGATGTTCCTGATCGTGTAACTCGCGAGGACGATGATCGCCACATTGATCCAGAACGTGATCCTGATCAGTGTGTTTTTATCTGACCGCGTTTTTGTAATTCTTGTCCGCATTTTTCTTTTCCTTTCTGTCTTGTTCTTTCTTGAGTCTCGGAAAGATGTCAGGCGTCCCTCCGAGAGTTTGATACCAATCGCTTTTAAAAAACTGTTCAACCTCTGCGACTGTTCTTTCGTTTTCCAGGACCTCAAACATAGACAATCTTGCCCGGTTCATTTTTTTCCAAAGCGGGTGCTCTTTAGGCACCTTTGCCTTCGTTAAAGTTTCGTTCTCTCGTTCCCTGTCTAGGATCTCGTCTATATGCCGTTTCTCCCATTCGGCAAACCGGCGTTTCACCCCCCCCGCGATATATTCGCGAGCGTTTCTGTAATCCGTGGCGGCCTGCACGATTATGGCATTTGCCAGCTCCGCGTATTCGTTCATTTCCATCATCTCCTAATGATCCGGACGATCTCCTCGTCCGTGAGTCCCCTTACTTTTACAATCCTTCGAAGCGCTTCGAGCGGGATGCCGTCGCTCTTCTGTCTGTAGCGGTGCAGCGTCGCCGCCGGGATCTTCGTCGCCCTGGAGACCGCTGCCATGTTCACATCCTCCGGGAAGAGGATCCGCGCCCGCTCTGCCTCCGGATCTCTAAGCATTGACCTCGGCATCTCATTCCTCCGTGTTTGATTCGATGAACTCGATCGATCCCTCCGGAATGTCGGTGAACTCGTCACCGTCAACCCCGACGATCAGGAGCGGGCCGACGAAGTCGATGCCGCAGACCGAGCAGTTATGAGGCATCCCGAGGAGCCTCCCGTCTTCGTTGCAGATGACCGCGATGTCGTCCGTGATCTGAACCGGCTCGATGAAGCCGTCAATGAATCGCTGCATCTCCTTGAGGTCGTTCCTGATCCAAACCGCGTGATACGGATGTCCCGGCATCTTGCCGAACGCTTTGATGTAACCGCCGAAACTCATGCCGTCACCTCCTTGTCCTTGACAAGGGTGTCAATCGGGACCTCCAGCACCGCCGCGATCTTCACGATCGCACCGAGCGACATCGAGGCGCTGCTGTTCTTCTTGCTACGCTGCTTCCAGTCGTACAATGTCGAATCCGGGATCCCCGCCGCGTGTGCGACCTTATAATCAGTCAGGCCGCGTTCGTTTCTGAGTTGTTCATAAATCTTGTACATGTTTGCCTCCTCTCTCCCATATCATGCGGTTGCGATTGCTACGGATTTCCGTTATAATGGGAGATGCCCAAGACCCATTTGTTACGAATTTCCGTACCTCCATTATATTACTTCGGATTTTCGTAGCTGTCAACTGTTTTAGTACGATTTTTCGGAGTATTTTTATGTGGGAAAGAATTGAGGAAGTGATGGCCGCGAAAGGCATAAAAACCGCTGACCTGCACAAAGCAACGGGCATACCATATTCGTCTTTTACAGACTGGAAGAGGGCGAACAAAGTCCCAAAGCTCGACAAGCTTCAGCAGATTGCCGACTTCTTAGAAGTCCCGGTTGATTACCTGTCGAAAGGCACGGTACAAACAAATGAACAGGCTCAGGAGTATCCTATAAATGAAGATGCGAAGCGCATCCTCCAGGCGCTCGCAAAGAGGCCGGACATCATGAAGTTTGTGCAGGCCGCCGAGCAGGCCGCTCCGGAAGACGTGACGGCAGCGACCGACGTGCTGCTTGCCCTTATAAGGAGGACGAAATGACAAAGATCTATTATGTGGATATGCCTCAAGGCATAAAACGCCGCCTTGAGGTTACCAAAGACGGCGACATGTACATCTATATCAACAGGGAATATGAGGAGGCAAGCGATGAGAAGGATAATAGCAAGCTTTGACTGTGTGGGCATGAACTACCACCGCGACGCGATCGCCGCCATGCAGGAGTTCAACGAAGACTATAACCTCACGAAGAAGCAGATCGAGGAAGCGTACAGCGATCAGCACGTCTACAAGTACGGACACGACGGGATCGTGCAGGTCGCTCCGGAGCCCGATAACGAAGTGGATCCGAACGCCGTGCGGCTGTCGTTCCTGGGCGAGACGATCGCCTACGTCAAGAAGGAAGAAGCGAGCCGCGTCAAGGAGCTGCTCGCGGAAGGATACCAGCACGCGGTCGTCGTCGAAGGCGGCGAGTATAAAGCAATCGAGGGTGACGAGATCGTGACCGGCGAGGATCCGTACGAGGTCACCCTGTTCTTCTATGAGAAGGAAACGGCAGCGGCTCCGGTCAAGGTGAAGGCTTCCGGCATGAGGATCCTGATAACGGTGCTCGCGGTGATCCTGCTCGTCATGAGTCTCCTGCTCCTCATCGTCACGCCGATCGGTGGCATCATCGGAATCGTCTTCGCCGTGATCGTGTTCCTGTTCGGGCGGAAGCTATGAAGGCGCGGAAGCTGCCCTCCGGAAGTTGGCGGGCTGAGATCGCAAAGAAGGACGCGAACGGAAAGCGAACGCGGAAGTCGTTCACCGCTGCCACGAAGGCAGAGGCGGAGGCGGCTGCTCTCGCGTACAAGCTGAAGATGACGAGCCCGGACAGCAGGACGGTCGGCGAGGCTGTCACGGCGCTGATCGAGTCGAAGCGCCCAGTGCTGTCGCCGTCCACGATCAGGTCGTACATGGGGATCAAGAGATCGCTCGAAAAGGATCACCTTACGCTATGGCAGACTCCGATCGAGCGGCTGACCGAGCAGCAGCTTCAGCAGTTCATCAATAAGCTCTCGGAGGAGCACACGCCGAAGACCGTGCGGAACTATGCCGCCCTTCTTGGCTCGTCATTGCCCGCGAGACTGCGTATACGCAACTCTGTGACCCTTCCCGCGCGTGTACGTCCGAATTACCACATACCGACCGAAGCGACCGTACAAGCGATTCTAGGGGCCTGTTCTGATACCGCCCTCGAGATCCCGGTCTTGCTCGCCGTCGTGTGCACCATGAGGGCTGGTGAGATCGCAGCGCTCCGGATGGATGACATCCGCGACAATTCGATCCACGTCTGCCGGAATATGGTGCGAGATGATAATAACAAATGGGTGACCAAAGCGCCGAAGACATACAGCTCCGACCGCATCATCGAGGCGCCGCCCTGGCTGATCGAGAAGATCCGGGCGAAGGGCCTGCCGGAGATGAGCCCGACCGCGTTGTCGATTGCCTTCGGGAAGATGCTGAAGCGGAACGGGCTGCCGCACTGCCGTTTTCACGACCTCCGGCATTATAGCGCCTCGTACATGCACGCGAAGGGCGTGCCGACTGCGTACATCATGAAGCGCGGCGGGTGGAACACGGAGACCGTGCTCAATGCGGTATACCGTCACGCCCTGGATGATCGCGACAAGATAGAAACGCAGCGGATCAATGACGCGTTCACGAAGTCGCTCAAGTGAGTATTTTTTTTGAGAATTTCGTGCGGCTTTTCATGCGGTTCTCACCTTCCATAAATGGTTTTTTTCTCTCATTTATGGAACGATTCCACCATATTTGAAACGACAAAAAACCGCGTATTTACTGGGTTCCTTGATAATCCAATAAATACGCGGTTTCTTCATATTCTGCGGAAAGCGGGACTTGAACATGCTATAGATATGCTATAGTGTGCGGATTTTCTGCATCCGTGCAGTCCGTGCGGCTTTTCGTGCGGTTCTCCCACTAAAAAAAGCCCCGCCGGGGAAGGGGTTCGGCCCGGCGAGGCCCACGGGAGAAAAACAAGCAAACGCCTGAGCGTATTGCCCTATTTTAGATAGGCCTTCGATACGAAGCCCGTATACCATACGCCGCCCACCTGGGCGACAACGTAAGGCCACTTATACATGCCCGACGTGCTGTAGTAGCCGTAGCACTGTACCTTCGTCCCCTTCGGGATCGTGACCAGGATGCTGTGCTTCGTGCCGGCATCGTCCCGCATGTTGAGGTCGTCGGTCGTCGTGTAGGATCCGGCGAGGCTCTTGCTGAACTTCCGGGCTACGCCTGAAGCCTTCACGGCCTTGACGCCCGCCGTCGGCTGCGTGACCGGCTGCGTGTTGGTCTCCGGCTTCGAAGTGGATCGGGAGAGCTGCGCCGTGACGCGCTTCGCGAGATCGGGGAGCCGCTGCATGAGCCAGTCACCCGGGCACGCCTTAGCGCTGTACCATCTATGAACCGTCAGGAGCATCTCGTCAGACGCGAGCCTATACGAGAGCGCTGTGTTCTTATTCGCGAACCAGAGCAGCCGCTTCTTGCCGTTCCTGCGGCAGATGTCAACGCAGAGCTTCACGAGAGCCTCATAAGCGGCCTCGTTCATGCGGTACGGTGCCACGGTGTCAGACGCGACCTCGATCGTCACGGCCTGCGTGTCGTTGTCGTAGGATGACGAGCACCAGCTGCTCTTGTCTTCCGGCACGAACATCCCGATCCGCCCGTCCTTCGCGATCCCGTAGTTACTGGATGCCTGCCGCGTCCTCGTGGCGAAGACGTTCCCGAGCGTCTCGATCGTGCACTGTCCGACCACGCAGTGCGGCGTGATCCTGGTGATCGGTCTCCGCGCCGCCCAGTAGTTCGGGGAGAGCTTCGTATATGTCGCGAGCGAGCTGTTAGACATCTTCGTCGCCCTTGCTTCCCTCGAACTCTTCCGAGCCGGCGATCTTGTTGTACTGGTGGCTCGAGATGTTCAGCAGCGCCCCCAGGAGGACGCCGAACGCTGAAATGCTCGCGCATACTTCCACGCCGTAGTCCCAGCCCCAGATCTCCGAGATCGAGGTCAGGAACGCGACGATCGGCACGATCATCAGCGAGATCTGCTTGAGAACGTCATAACACTTATTGGTCATTTTCTTCTTCCTCCTTAGATTCCAAAGAGCGCATGCACCGCGAACCCGATCGCCGCAGCCACGACGAGCCAGACGGCTTTCTTCCAGTTGTCGGCGGGCTCCTGCTCGATCTTCTCGAGGCGCTCGCCCTGCCGCGTCAGCTCTGCCTGCATGTTCTGCGTCGCGATCGCGATCTCGCGCACTGAGACCACGAGGTCATTCAATTTCTCGAATTGGCCCTCGAGCCGGTCGATGCGCGTGTTCTGCCGGTGGTCTTCCGCTTCGATGCGCTTGATGTCCGCGTCATATTCCTGTCGTGTGAGTTCTTCCATGTATGTCTCCTATTAAGCGATGCGGACAGCCTGCACGAACGTATTGTTTGAACCGCCTGCGACGTTGACCGCGCTGCCGGCGTTGTGCTGTGCCGACAGGTGCACGGTCGTCTGTTCCGTCAGTGTGATAATGCGGACGTTGACGCCCGAACAGTTGTAGCCGCTGATGCCGAGGAACTGCACCCATCCGTACTGATTGCCGCCGGCAGATGTTCCAAGAATAACAAGTCTGTACGTGTTCGCCGCGCCGCCTTGATACGTGACTTTTCCGACGACGACCCACGTGCCGGGTGACAGCGTGATGCTTGCGACGTCTGTCGCTGTGCCGGATGGTATCGACGCTGTGCTCGCAAGGTAAGCTGATTCTGTTTCGCCGATATTGGCAAGGCTGCCGTTCATGGTCGAGAGTGCCCCGGTCACGGTGCCGTCGCCGATCCCGGAGATGGATGTCGAGCCGAGCAGCGTCTGGATCGCGTCGATCGCCGTCTTGACTGTCCGCGAGATACCGCCGAGCGTGAGCTCGAACGCGTTGACGGCAAACTCCGCGACCTTCGCGAGCGTGTGCTTCCCTGTCGTTCCTCCGGAGTCGTCTGCCGGGAACATGTCAGTCCCGGCGACGCTCACAAGATCAGGCAGCTGATTGATCTTGATGCCCATCTCACACCTCCGCAGTGTCAACGAATGTCTGCGCGTACTCGATCACCTTCGCCGCGTTCTTCTTCGCTGTCGCGTCAGTGATGACGCGGTCGATCCGTACGTTGTCGGCGATGATGCGCCCCGTCGTCTCGTCGATCTCGGAGTATGTCACCGAGATCCGCATCCCTACGGCGTCAGAAAATACCGTTGCGCTGGTCACTGTCTTCATGCTGTTCTCCCTTCTTTGAGTGTTCTCAGATAGTCGAGGGCCATCTGCCCATAGTCGTCCTGTTCCTCTACGCTGTAAGGCATCCGATCGAGTCGGAGCTGATCGAAGCCCTTCTGCTTTGCTTTTACTTCCCAGCCAAACGCAAGGCCGGGCGTTCCGGCAACGACGAACCAGCCGCCGCGCCGCTCCTTCACATACGCCTCGCCGTCTCCGTATTTCTGAAGAAATACTTGATACTGCTCGATCGTGACCGTCTCCTCGAAGACGGGATCAAGCGGGACATAACAGAGGCCGTCCTCGCCGATCACGCCCTCGCCCAGGTCACCGAAGACCGGGCTCGGCATCTCGTAGCAGTAGAGAAGCCGCTCGCCGAACTCTTCCGTGTCTGCGAGGCGGCTCTTCGTCCCGGAGACCGTCCAGTTGCCCGACCATGTGGCTGAGTTCGACGATGCGCTGACCGAAAAGACGCGCACTGGGGAGTAGCTTATATCTGCGACGTACAGCGCCGCGTATGGCGACGCCACCATATAGGCGTATCTGTCCGCGTGATTATCTCCTGCCGGAACGTGCGAAGTGTGGAACCCTGACAAGTAAATATTCGACGCTTCGTAGCCGTTGCCTTCAGCATATCCGTCCGTTATGAGTTGCAGTTCTCCGTTGCTGAAGGTCATCCTGACGCCGTTAGACAGGCCCTGAAGTCCGGCAGCGTTTATGTCTATAAACTGACCTGGCCCGCCGCTGACGCCAATGGATGAGTCTGCGCCGAGGGCGATGTAGCCCTTCAGAAGACGAAAGCCGGCAGATGACCACCATCCGATCTGATTGCCGTCTTCGTCGTTTACGGCGATCATCCCGTTGCCATAGTCGCCGCCGCCGAGTCTGATGACGCCGCCCCGGATCCTGTTCGCTGACATCTCGCCCGCCGTGATGAAGTCCGCCACAAAAGCGCCGTCAAGCGTCCATGCCGAGGTAAACGGACCGTTGACGCCGTTAGAACTGAACCCGATGCCGTTCACGTTGATCCGGAGGACGTGCATCGCTGTCGCTTCGTCTTCCGTGTCCATGACGAGCATCTCCGTCGGCTTGCCGTTGCCGTCGTACCTGAAAAGGATATGCCCGCCCATGCCGCCGGTTATGAGCGACGTCGCGCTTGAGATCGCCGCATCGAGTACGGTCCGCGTGACGCTGTTCTCTTCCATGATGCCCGTGAAGGTTCCCTTCAGGACATCCGCGAAGCTTGCCACCGCGTCGCCGAGTTCCATCTCGTCGTAGCGCTCAAGGAGAACGTTGTAGACGGTGCGGATTACCTCGGTCTTGTATGCCTCCACGCCGAGCGCCGGATAGTAGACACTGACGTAGTCGCAAAGCCCGACACGCTGGAGCAGGGCGACGTCTGCGTACTCGTCCGTCTGCCAGAGCGCCACGAAGTCGACCTTGATGTTCTCGATCGGTCGCCACGGCTTATTGCTCGCAAGGTACGAAGCCGCTGCCGCTTCAAGCTCTGCCGCCGTCGGTACTTCTCCCTGGAACTGGTTCGTGAAGTCCATCGGGACGACCGCCATCGGCGCGTAGTTCGCAACGAGCGGCTCGCCGTCGTCTGTCTCGATCTCGATCCGCCCGTCCGTGACGATGGCGTCCTCGTAGACCGGAGGCGCAGCTGCTACGACAGCGCTGCCGTATACCACCTCGCCGGAGCCGTCGCTGTAGTACGGCACGATGCCGTTGTACGTGCTGCCGTTCTCCTCCTCGTGAACGAGGTCGGTCATGTTCTTGCCGTACCTGATCGTCACGCCGGTATCGTTCCCGCGCTTGCTGTACAGCCGCACGGTGAAGTTGTCGAAGGCGTACTCGCCGCCGCCGAACGCATCGAGAAGGCTGCCTTCCGTGCCGCCCAGGATCGAGCGCACGGATGCCGGAGTGTCGAGCGAGAACGTCCCGCTCGAGTTCTTGTCCGTCCAGAACGTGAACTCGTTCCCTGTCATGAGGTTCTGCGGGATCTTGCCGATCGCTTCCGCAGCCGTCGATGCCGTAAACGGTCCGACGATCACGTTCGTCAGATTGTAAGAGATGTGCCGGGCGTTGAAGGTCACGACGCCGTTGATCGGACGCGACGCCCGATAGATCACGAACGGCTGCCGGTCGCCCTTGTCGTCGTGGATGCACGAGACGATCCGCCCGTTCCTGATCTCGTCGTAGTACTGCCCCGTGATCGGATAATCGAACTCGCACTCGTATATGCCGTTCCGCTCTTCCGTGACGGTGCAGCGGATGCAGTCAACGAGCCGCCCGATCCCGTTCGTCGCAAATTCGCGCTCTGATTCTCTGTAGAGTATCGGGATCATACGCGCCACCACCTCGGAGTCACTCGCACGGAGTAGATCGTGCTGTCGAATGATACGCCTGTCTCACCCGCCGGGAAGGTCGGGAACTCGTTCCCGTAGATCTTCACCTTGTCGTTGACGTTGACGAGCTGCGGCGTGTAGCAGTCCATCGTCGAGCAGTCGATGATGACGTTCTGGATGATGTCGTCCGGGATCTCGATCACGACACTCCCGACCGTGAGCACGCCGTAGCCATTCACGCGGAGAAGAGGCCGCGCAGTGAAGGCCGTCGGGTTCGTGACCGTAAAGGCCGCCGTGTATGTGGTCTGCGTCTCTCCGGAGAGAAGCCACCGCTGCGGTTTGCACATAAAGGAGATGTCAAACTCCGCCGCATCTCTTTTTGCAGTCGGATCCACATCGAGCGGGCCCGGAAAATAGGCAAGGCGGAACTCGTCCGGATGGTACGAGTCCGTCAGGCGCTTGTATCCAACCGCTCCGAGGAGCACCTCCTTGAGAGCCGGGAGAAGCGTGCCGAGGTTGCCGTATGTGAAGGCGGGGTACGTCAGCTCGATGTTGTTGAGCCGCTTCTCCACGCCCAGAAGGTCACCGTCACGGCCCGGGACTTCGATCGCGTCGTAGTTCCGCCCGGCGCCGTTCAGTGTTCCGGAGCCGCTGATGTAGATCCCGCAGTCCCGCGAGTCGTGACCGTTAAAAGTGAAGTAGTTACGCATAGACGGCCTCCTTCTGCCGCTGCTGCTGCGCGAGGACACGCTGCACCTCGTTCGCGATCTGCCGCGCATCCTGTCCGGGCTGTGCGTAAACGTTTATGTTGATGCTGCTGCCGCCGGATGCTTTCGCGATGTCGCGCATGAGCTGATCCCTGCCGTATACGATCTCGCCGCTGCCGCCGCCGTCTCCGAAGCCGCGCATCACTGTCGGCTGTGTGAAGAGATACGGCTCATCGTAAGCCTTTTTATACCAGGTCACGGAGATCCTCGGGATCTTGACCACGCCGCCGATGTCCTGCCACGACCAAGAGAAGTGCGGGAGCCGGATGTGCGGGAACGACCAGGAGAAGTTAAAGATCCCCCTGATCCGCTGCACGACGCCGGAGATGTAGCTCTGGATCGCGCTGAACTTGCTCGTAAACCAGTTATAGATCGCAGAGAGCCGCCCGCCCGTAAGGCTGTCGATCGTGTTGAACATGCCCGTCCAGAGCGAGCGGATGCCGGAGGTAAGTCCTGCCACGATGCCACGGATCCCGCCGCCGGCGTTGGCAAAAGCCGTCTGGGCCGCCGACCAGGAAGACGTGACCGTGTTCCGGACGTTCGACATCGTTGTCGTGACCGTGTTCCGGACGTTCGTGAACGCTGTCGTCACGGTGTTCTTGACGTTGTTTACCGCCGTAGACACGCCGCTCTTGATGTTCTCCCACGTCTCCGTGACTGCGGTCTTCATGTTGTCGACCGCTTCCGTGACGGATGTCTTGATGTTTTCCCAGGCTTCAACGATCCGCTGCTTGAGGTTTTCAGCCCAGGCGCAGATCTCGTCCCAGTTCTGATAGAGTGCGACGCCGATCGCGATAGCCGCCGCGATGGCTGCTATCACAAGCCCGACCGGCGACATCAGCATGCTGATCCCGGAGATCAGCGAGCCGATCCCGGAGACGATCGAGCCGACCACCGCGATGATCGGACCGACCGCTGCGGCGATCATTGCCGCCTTGACGATCGCGTCCTGCGTTTCGGGAGAGAGTGCTTCCCAGCGCTCTTTTAGTGTCTTCACGACCTCGCCGACCTTCTCAAGGATCGGCTGAAGTACGGAGCCGAGAGTCGCGCCGAGTTCCGCGCCCGTGAGCTTGAGCTGGTTCAGTGTTGTCTGCCACGAGTCGATTGGGTCAAGCGTCGCGTCGAAGGTCTCGGAAACGGATCCGGCAGTGATGTCCGCCGCCTTGCCGAGGTTTGTGAAGTCGACCGTGCCGTTCTTGACCGCCTCGTAGATCGTCGCGCCGGACTTGCCGAAGAGCTCGTACGCCATCGTGAGGCCGTCCACCTCTCCGGTGCCGTTCCTGATCGAGTTCTGGAGCTGACCCAGCGCGTCATTGAGTGGCACGCCGTCCGCTGTCGCGTTCTTCAGCGCCTTGCCGAGACCGGCGAGCACTGTCGACGAGTCCGCGCCGGACGTCTCGAGGTCGCCCATGAACTCCGTAGCCTGGAAGATGTTCAGCCCCATCTCGTCGAAGGCCGCCGCGTTCGATACGAGCCCGGAGGCGAGAGCATCGACCGAGACGCCGGTACGCTGACCGGTCGCGTTCATCGCATCGAGCAGTCTGCCCGCGTTTTCTGCTCCGAGCCCGAAAGCCGCGAGGGCTTTCTGCGTACTGTCGACCGCGCTCGTGACGTCTGTCTCGTTCAGGCTTGCGAACTGGATGAACTGCGTGCTCAGCTCTTCCAGTTCGTCTCCGGTCACGCCGAAGCGGGTGTTCACCTCGCCGATCGCGTTGCCGGCAGTCGCGAAGTCCGTCGGGATCGTCGTCGCGATAGACTCCATGATGTCGCCCATCTCTTCGGCTGATGCCCCGGTCGCGCCGGTCTTTCGGATGATCGTGTCGAGCCCTTCGTCGACCTCGCTGAACGCTGCAAGGGAAGCCCCGCCGACTGCGGCAAGCGGTGCCGTGACGTTCTTCGTCATGCCCTCGCCGAAGCCCTTGATCTTATCGCCGGCTTCGCTGACCTTCTCGCCGACCGCTTTGACGGATTCGGCAGCGGCCTCGAACTGCTGCTTGGCGACAGAGCCGAAGCTCTTCGCCTCGTCCTGGAGCCGCTTCAGCTCGTTCTCGTCCTCGATGATCTGACGCTGCAGCGTCTGCATCTGCGCGGTGACTTCCGGCGTCTGATCCTGAGAAGCGAGCTGTGCGAGCGCTTCCTTCTCCGTGTCGAGCTTCTGCTTGGTGTCTTCGATCGCCGTCTTGAGGAGCTGCTGCTTCTGCCGGAGGAGGTCGGTATTCCCTGGGTTGAACTTGAGGAGCTTATCGACATCCCGGAGGGCGGTCTGTGTTGCCCTGAGGTCTTTATTGACGCCGGAGAGGGCTGACGACAGCTTACTTGTATCGCCGTTTATTTCAATTGTTATGCCGCTGATCCTGTTCGCCATATCTTAAAACCTGTCAAAATCTTCCTGTGTCGCGACCTGTTGATAGGTCTCCGAATCGTTTCCGCGCTCGATCAGCAGATCTGTCACATCTCCATATTCGAGAACGTGCAGATCTGACGGATGAAGACCGAGCTCAAGGCAGCGCAGCATGTAGAGCGCTGTCGTGTATGGGCGCTCCGTCAGTCGCCCTCTTTTTTTGGGATCGAGGTGCTCTTGGTGTTCTTGTTGTACGCTTCCATCAGCTCGTCCGCGTGTAGGTATACGTCAAGCGGCTCGAACTGCTCGAGCCAGCGAAGGAAGTCCTCCACCGTGAGCTTTGTGAGTTCCCCGATCTTCTTCTCCGCCTGCATTGCCATGACGAAGCTGATCTTGACGATCGCGTCAACGTCCACGTTTTTCTTCTGGAGCTCGAGGAGAAAGTCCTCCTTGAAGATCTGCTTGTAAAGAATCGGGGATGCCGCATTAGCGAGCACCCCCACTTCCTTTTCCCCTATCATGATGGTTTTAAACATTTGTTTTTCTCCCGTTTGTGTTACTGCTTACGGCGCAGGAATATAAACCGCAGCGTTCCAGCCGTTGTACACGGTCGCGTCGGTCGTTGCGTTCGCCTCGGCCTTCACGATGTCGGTGTCGAGATCCGCGACATAGATCGACGTAGCCGTCAGAGACAGCGTCTCCGTCTGCGGCTCGATGCTCTCGTTCTTCGTCTGTCCTGCGGTGTCCGGACGAGCCGCCACGCAGTTGTACATGACGTGACGCGTCGCCTTCTCGTCGCCTTCGAACTGGAAGATCAGAGCGAAGTGCGTCGGCTGTGCGTTTGCATCCTCGACGAGGACCTCCTTGCCGTCGGTGATGTAGCCGAGGATGTCTGTCTTGAAGCTGTCGATCACTCTCGCGATCTCGAAGTCGCCCTCATAGCCGTTGTTCGCCACGCCCGTCCAGTAGACGATATTATCCGCATAAAACGGAGTCGTGTCGCCCTGCGGGGACAGGGAGAGGCTCACCGCGCCCGGAAACGCGACCGGCGTCTCATAAGTCGCCGAGCCGTTCGCCGCGATCGTGGCCTTAGCGTAATAGACATTCTTGAGGCCGTATTTGATTTTATTAGCCATTGAATTATTCCTCCGTGATGACGATCTCCGTGTCATAGATCACTTCAAACATGCGCTCGCTGTCGATCCGCGTCTCTGAACGCGCCCAGGTCAGCCCGTGGCTCCGGAGCACGCTCTCGACTGTCGCCTCCAGCGCGAAGTCCTTCATGTCTGTGTACACCTCGATCGTCAGGTGTTTGATGATTTGATAGTTTGAGTCGTCCGCGTACACATCCGAGTCA
>Ga0326514_10000988_pt1 | contig 18734 bp, 31 predicted proteins | sample 3_2548_0518_D_FD_203653 | JGI IMG/M metagenome (GOLD analysis project Ga0326514, IMG submission 203653) | Bovine rumen microbial communities from UC Davis, California, United States - 3_2548_0518 | ecosystem: Host-associated > Mammals > Digestive system > Stomach > Rumen | place: USA... | reverse complement strand
AGGTTGTTTCCAACGTTGACTACTACAAAGAAGAGGTTGAGTTAGATTACGCCGACCTCATCGCTCAGTATAACGAGCAAATGATTAACGAAGATGAGAGATTAAAAGCTTACTGCGATCTTCATCATCTTAATCCCGGCGATACAGATGTGGATGAGCTGAGGAAGATTGTATACGGGAATTATATAACACTCACCGGAAACGAAACGATGACGGCTACTAGTGAAACGGTTATTGTTGGTAGCCCGAGCGTATCTTGTATCATCAGCAATAATACATCGGGGTGGATTTGATGGTGACCAAAGACGATTTGATGATACCGCGCGGATGGCTTAAAGCTTTCGGGGATGACTTAGCAAAGGAACTCAATAAAGTTGACCGAGGAATAGAGATCCTTGACTCCAAAGAGAAGTGGGGCGAATTAAGGCTGGTTATCAATCCGTATTCGGACGCCACTAACAATATCGAGCATAAATATACAGAAATTTCACGGCACATATGCATCGGTTGTGGCAAGCCTGATGTCCCTATGATGAACTTTGGATGGATATCACCGGTGTGTGAAAACTGTTGGCCTAAATTTTCGAAACGCCCGTATAACAAATGCGTGGCTGATAGCTATAGATGCCCGGATTTTGTAAACGTAAAACATTACTCATGGAAAGATGACGTAGAGACTGATCGTGTTGACCTTTCCGAAGAGATGGGAAGAATTAGAAAGAGGTTTAGAGATGAAAACAAAAACATAGCTGATAGTTCTGGTAGCGATGTTGATGCTTTTCCAGACGAAGACGTCGGCGTAGCTGCTGGAACCGATAAAGAATAAGAAGAATGAGTTCGATGAGAACTACGAAGAGAATCTCTACGTGCTTTCTCATGTAATCAACGGAGAAGCATGTGGATGTTCTTGGGAAATGAAGATCGGGGTTGGTTCGGTGGTTATTAACCGAGTCCACGATAACCGTTTCCCGGACACGATAACGGAAGTCGTATTCCAAGAAGGATAGTACGCTTGCACTTGGGATGGTAACTACGACAGAGAACCCGAAGCTGAGTGTGTAGAAGCTGCTGAATATCTATTGGAAAACGGCTCACAATATCCCGATGAGGTCGTTTGGCAAGCGAACTTTATACAAGGGAACGGGCTGTATGAGCAAATCGGGAATATGTATTTTTGTTATTAAATATGGATAAGAAAGAATTTATTAAACTTATGGAATTATTGGCGGGTATTCCGCCGGAAGAGTTATATGACCGCATCTTCGGCGTAGACCCGGAGGAGGATGACGGGAAATGAACCTATACATAATTGCATTAGCCGTATTAACGTGGATTACCATGGCCGTCGTAACTAACGTCGCCGTGATGATCCGAATATACGGAGATACGCCACAGTATATCGAGTCGCCCGACTTTATGCTCTTGTCGTTTGTATGCTTCGCTGTTTGGCCGATAGCGCTTGTTTGTTTGGTATTAAGCCTATTTAGCGAAGCGTACCTGCATTTCGTTATTGATATTATTGATTGGTTAACGAGGGGGAAGTAAATGGGATTTATTGAGTTTGAAACTCTGAAGGGCGAGAAGATCTCGATAAACAAAGAGAAAATTGTTGCTGTAACGCCAATTCGAGGCCCGGATGACGAAGGGACGATGATTATGTACGGAGAGCGAGAAGATTGTTTCTCCGCAGTGAAAGGCAAGTACGCAGACGTAATGTCGAAACTAAGCGAACTTGAAGGAAATTGATTGATAAGGGGATTATACGATTTTGCAACCCCATGGTCGGCGAAGGGTTCGGTTTGGTTATATTCTGATCCGCACTTCGACGATGAAGACATGGTGGAGCTGTTTAATTATCCGCCGCCGGAAGTACAGGTGGATAACATAAACAAAGTAGCATTTAAAAACGATCACATCATTTTTCTGGGGGATATAGGAAACCCTGAATGGCTGCGGAAATTGAAGTGCAAAAATCTAGTGTGTGTTCTTGGTAACCACGATAAAGGCGCCTCGTATTACGCAGATTACTTTAAGGATATTTTTACGGGGCCTGTGTTTATATCCGACCGGATCCTATTGTCGCATGAGCCAGTGAGCGACACGCCGTTTTGCTTCAATTTTCACGGACATTGCCACGGGCAAACAGAAAATGATTGGCGACATATGAATTTGTGCGCCGATGTGATTAACTTCTCGCCAATAAATCTTGGGAGCGTGATTAAGTCGGGAGTACTTAAAGATATTCCAACGATACACAGGCTGGCGATAGATAAACAAATACATGAGAAAGATTTTAAAAAACGCAATCAAATGTAAGCATTGCGGAGATGTAATAGAAAGTAAATCGCGCCATGATTTTGTATGGTGTTCATGTGAGTCGTGTTTCGTAGATGGTGGGCATGATTATCTACGGCGCGGATTTAAAACGAAACCGGAAGATGACTACGAAGAGTTATCAGAAACGGAAGAGGTGGAAGAATGAGCTATTTCTTTGTTGTATTGATAACGCTGTTCGCGTTTTGGACGATCGGGTTGATCATCACGTTTATTAACGAAGATTACTCAGTTTATTGGTCGGCTGGCCTGATGCTTTGGATAGCGTTAGTGGTACTTCGACTGATAACCAGGACGAGAAAGTACATCATTCGGCGGAGTTATTATAAGAAAAATGGACTTGGATACGTTCCGTTTCTGTTTGGTAAAAATGTAGTTAACAAGTAAAGACAAAATATAAGGAGTTGATATTATGGCTTTTCAAGTAAAGAAAGCAAAAAGAGAGAAGATTTATGTGAAGGTCGCGTTGATGGCACCTTCCGGCGGTGGTAAGACATACGGGGCATTAAGACTTGCAACCGGAATGGCTGAGGAAATTAAAAAAGAAACCGGAAAAGATGCCAGAATTTTGATGGCAAACACGGAAGCCAAACGTGGATATTACTACGCAAACGAATTTGATTACGACATCGTTGACATCGAGCCGCCTCATAATCCAGAGAAATATGTTGATTTGATCGATTTTGCAGTTCAAGAGGGATACAGCATTCTAATCATCGACAGTTCCTCTCATGAGTGGGAAGGAAAGGGCGGATGTCTTGAGCTTCATCAGCAAGCGGGTGGACAGTATCAGTCATGGAAGTCCGTGACTCCTCGGCATAATAAATTTATTAGTGCAATTGCTGATAGTCCAATTCATATTATTGCAACAATGCGTGGTAAAGATCAGTATGAAATCAATAAGGATGATAGAGGGAAAACAAGTATCCAGAAGCTCGGAGTTGGCGCGAAGCAGAGAGATGGTTTTGAATATGAGTTTACATGTACTTTCCTGATTGACCAAAAAACAAATACGGCTGAAGTACAGAAAGACAATACTCATATTTTTGATAAAGAAGGCCCGACGATCCTTTCTGAAACTCACGGGAAGAAAATTATTCAGTGGGCAAATTCCGGCGAAGGATACACTCCGGTAGTACGCAAAGAAGATCCAGTTCCCGAACCAGAAGACGAGCTTAAAGCTCTTAAGAAACAGATCGTAACTCGTTGTACAGAACTCGGTGGAACAAAGAACACGGAAATGATGGAAATGCTTAAGACGTTTGTACCATCTGGCAATCCGAATCAGATTAGAGATATTGAGAAAGCAAAAGAGTGCCTCGCAGCACTGAATGCAATGTAAGGAGGAATGATCAATGAATAAGGTTATTTTGATGGGACGTTTAACAAGAGACCCGGATGTAAGATACACCGGGGAAGGCAATTCGATGGCAGTCGCGAGATACACACTCGCTGTTGACCGTAGATTTAAGCGTGAAGGCGAACCTACCGCAGACTTCATTAACTGCGTAGCATTTGGGAAGAGCGCCGAGTTTGTGGATAAGTACCTTCATAAGGGAACCAAGATGGTAGTCAGTGGAAGAATTCAGACTGGCAGCTATACCAATAAAGATGGTCAAAAGGTCTACACGACGGATGTGATCATCGAAGAACAGGAATTCGCCGAGAGTAAGAGTGCTTCCGCAGGATCTGCCACATCCGCACCGACTGGTCAGAAAGATACCAGCTTTATGAATGTTCCTGATGATCTTGGGAGCGATGAGCTTCCGTTTAATTAATAAAGAAAGGCAACCTTATGAAAAGCACACTCATGAAATGTAGGTATAACCACTGTAAACACGGCGGCGAAGTTGATGTAAACGAAGCAGTTAAGGTGGGGAAGGCTTATTACCACAAGGATTGCCTTAAAGAGAAACAGGAGATAGAAGAAGTGATGAAGGTCTACGAAGAAAAAGTAGACCCTCATCCTATCTACAACAGGCTTCGCAAGGTGATCAACACCATAGTGTATGACTATGAAAACGGCTCCGATTTCCTTCTGTTTGCCCTCAAGCGATATCTTGCCCAGGGTAAGCGGTTAAACCACCCGGAAGGGTTGTATTACGTTGTGAAAGACTATAGCGCGAAGGAAGCGTGGGCGAGACTTATGGAAGCCAAGAGAAATGAAATCACGATGGTGACCATCGATGTTGATGATAACCTGACGGAACTTCCAAAGATAGAAACCCAACGGAGACGGGGCTTCGCGGATATTTTGAGGTGAGCACATGACTGATATTGTTGATAACCATGCTGAGGGTGGAGTGATTGCGACTCTGATAAGCCATCCAGAGTTTATGCATAATATCTCGTATCTTAAGGACTCAAACTTCTATGACCCCGTGAACAGATGCTTCCACTGGGCGATTAGATCTTTGGTCGAAGCCGGGGTGGAGAATATTGATGCGGTCAATCTTTCTAATCAGATAAACTCAAATACTGGCGTTCAACGTATCATGAGCGAATATAATCTCAAAAGCATTAGTGATTACATCGACGCCAGTAAGCTTGCAGCACGAGATACTCTTGAGGAGTACAAGTTGCTCGTTGACCAAGTCATTTCAATGTCGTTCAAGAGAGATTTAGAGGGGTTTTCGGAGAAGGTCGGGAGAGCGTGTCATGATAAAGACATGGATCTTCTTCAGTTAAATGAGATGGTTAACAGTGGATTAACAAAGATTACGGATCGATATATTTTCGGTGCAGACTCAGTGCTTTTCGGCGAAAAAATCGACGCCGTATGGTCGGAAATCGAATCCAAACGGAACGATGACGGAACGTATGGTTTGCCGTTTAAAATCCCGATCCTGAATGATTATGCGACATTGGCCCCAGGCGACTTGATTCTTTTGGTGGCACAAACCGGATATGGTAAAAGTGCGGTTATGCTTAACGAAACAATAGATAAGTTAAAACGTGGTGTTTGCGTTTTGTACGTAGATACAGAGTTGGATGATGCTACTTTTCTAAAACGAGCCATAGCGAACTTATCCGGCGTTGAGTATAAGCAAGTGGAAACCGGACGGTACTCACTTGAAGATGCAAAGAAAATTGAAGCAGCCAAAAAATTCTTAAAGAGCGCAAAACTTATTCATGAGTATTGCCCTGAAGAATTCAACAAATCTCAGATCGAACAAATGTGCCGCAAATGGCAAATCCAAGAGAATTTAGGTTTGTTGGTTTATGACTACATGAAGCCAGACGACAAGCTAACTGCTGCTGAATTAGCAAATCAGATGGGTAAGAAATGCGACTTCTTTAAAAACGTAATTGCCGGAAAACATAACATTCCAGTTATTGCCGGAGCGCAAGTAAATACACGAACAGATCGTATAGCAGACAGTGATAAATTATCGCATTATGCAAGCACTGTTATTAAGTGGAGACCAAAAACACGGGACGAAGTCAATCAAGATGGTTTAGCTTGTGGGAATTTCTGTATAGAAATAGGAAAGAACAGAAACGGAGCTTCGACCCCGGAAGGGTCGTACATTGATGTGAAGTTCTCTGGTTCTCAAATGAGAATAGAGCAAGCACAGCAACATCAGATTCCGTCGATATTTTAAATAAAAGGTGGTGAGATCGTTTGGATGGCGTCATTGACCGGGATGTTCTAATGGAGATGTGCGACAAGATTGATCTCTTGGAATACGCTGGACAAACGATGGAGTTTCATCGAAGAGGAGATAAATACTTCACTTCATGTCCTTTGCATTCAGACTCTGACCCATCACTGTGTATCTCACCGGAAGACAATCTGTGGTACTGCTTCAGCTGTAAGAAGGGCGGGAACATAATCAACTGGATGATGGTTTACGAACGGCTCACATTTCAACAAGCCGTTTCGAAATTATCAACCATCACTGGAACCGAACTTCACAGCCTTAAGACATGCGATTCACTTCAGTATTTTAAAGAACTTAAAAGGATCGCCGAAGTAAAGATACGGAAAAGAGTTGAGCGAAAGATCCTGCCGGATTCATATTACGAAGAAAACTTCGCTCAAGAAATCCCATATGAATGGGTTGACGAGGGCATCTCGCCGGACGTTATGCGCGAATATAACATTCGGATAGATAAAGCTTCAAATCGGATTTGCTATCCGATATATGACAACGATGACCAGCTCATCGGAGTCAAAGGTCGAACGCGGTTTAAAAACTTCAAGGAACTTAATATAAAGAAGTACAACAACTATACATCAATAGTTACCACGGACTTTTTCGTGGGAATGAAACAGAATAGAAACGCTATTACACAGGCAGGATCGGTAATCGTGTTTGAAGGAATTAAGTCTGGATTAAAGCTTTGTTCTTGGGGACTCGGCAATAACTGGCTGTCGGCAGAGACAAGCCGATTGAACGAAGCGCAAGTGAAAATCCTTCTTGGAATGCACGTTCCTGAAGTCACAATCGCATTTGACCGTGATGTAGATAAAACGCAAATTGCTTCTTGTACCAAGATATTATCTAGGTTTTGCAACGTTTATGTAGTGCGAGACAGATACAATCAAATGCGTCTTTTACCGGGCGACAAAGACAGTCCAGTAGACGCTGGGAAAGAGGTGTGGGAGCAGCTATACAAAGAAAGGGTGAGAATTTGAACGAGTACGATGAGGACATAATATTACAAACGCAAGTTGCGGACACGGAAGATTTCTCACCGGATGAATCAAAGTTTTTGATCTCGATGATGGTATGGAGTTTTTCAAGACTGAGCAGTTATTACCACTGCCCATACGAATGGAAGATGAAATACCTCTGTGGTAAATACGGAATTGGTTCTGCGATGGGGCAGTTCGGTGGTTACATCCACAAGATTTTGGAACTGTATTTCAAAGACAAACTCGGCTTGTTTGAGCTTCCGATTTACTACGAAGACCATTACGCTGAGAAAGTCAATATGGATTTTCCGCATAACAACTTCACGGATCTTGCTGAGAAATATCATGGACAAGGACTTGAGTACTTTGAAAACTTCGACTTGGATCTCTCGCGGTACGAAATCTTGGGGGTAGAAAAGGAAGTCAAGTTTGAGTACGAAGGTTACAAATTCGTGGGTTACATTGACTTGCTGCTGAAAGATAAGGAAGACGGCAAACTGGTTATATTAGACCACAAGAGTGCGAATATCAAATTCTTGAAAAATGGAAACATCAGCAAGAAAGATAAAGAACACTTCGAAGAGTTTAAGAAGCAGTTGTATATATACAGCCATGCTGTGATGGAAGAATACGGCGAAGGGTCGGTTAAGGCATTGGCATGGAACCTTTTCCGGGTAGGTACGGTATATGAAATTCCTTGGAAGAAGAAAGAATACAAGGCTGCGATGGACTGGGCAGTCAACACGATCAAAACAATTGAGCAAGATACGGAATGGAACATAACCGATGAACTTGTAACGGCAATGATGGATGCTAAATACCCACCATTCTATTGTGCCGGGTTGTGCTCACAAAGGGAGACATGCCCATACAAGCAAGAGTGTATTGAGATATTTAAGGCAGCTAATGAAACTGGATATGCCGATGAATCTGGGCTAATGTCGGCGACTTAAGAAAGGGGAAACATATGAGTATACTTCATGATGCATACGAAGCGGTTCAAAAACTGAAATTTGATTTTCCGTATGGGGTCGAAGATTGGATGACGAGTCGTAATATGCTCATGGAGAATTACCATAGGCATTCCACATGGTCGGATTTTGTTCAGATTGATTCCGCAACTAGCCTCTCAGATTTTATGGCAGTTGAGAACGAATATGGCTGTCAGCTTCACTTTTCAACCGAGCATGGTTACCAAGGTGAATGGGTAAAAGTGTACGACGAATGCGAAAAGAACGGGAAATTAAAATTCCGTTATGGAGCAGAAGTTTACTGGGTAAAAGACACTGAGGCTATTCTTCAGGAGAAGTATACAGACAAAAACGGAGAAATAAAAACCAGAGAAAAGAAAGACGACGCGAATTGCCATATGGTAATCGTAGCAAGGACATACGAAGCGATGCGGAAATTAAATTACATCATTTCGTGTGCCCACACTACTGGGTTTTATAGGAAGCCGAGGATTGATCTTAACCAGTTGTTTACGCTTTCACCGAACGATGTTTATATTACTTCGGCATGTATCGCTGGGTGGAAATATGAAGATGCGACAGAAACTTGGATAAAAGTATGGCAGCATTTCGGAGATAGCTTCTTTCTTGAATACCAAGCCAACAACACCGAAGAACAAAAAGCCATAAATAAGATCATTCTTGAGTTGCATAAAACGTTAGGAATTCAGACTATCGCCGGGTTGGACACGCATTACCTGAACGAAGAGGACATGATAAAGCGTGAGAACCTTTTGAAACGTAAAGGGATTTCATACCCAGAAGAAACCGGATGGTTTATGGATTTTCCCAGCGGTAAAACATTCTATGACCGTATGATGGTGCAAGGCATCGTTCCATCGGTAGATATTCTTTACTCAATGATGAATACTCATGTATTCGTTAATGGGTGTGACAACATTGTTCTTGATAGAGAATTTAAAATCCCTATTCTTCCGAGTCTTGCCGGGAAAACCTACGAAGAAAGATGTGAGGAGCTGAAGGAAACTCTCCTCAAAGCTTTTGCCAGGGAAGATAGTGAACATCAAACAGAGAGTCGAAAGGAAGCCATCGAATATGAGTTAGAACAATACCGTGGAAGCGGAACCGCTGACTATGCCTTGAGTAACCATGAACTTGTAAAGTTGGCTGTACAGAAATATGGAGGGCAGTTAACGACAACTTCTCGTGGATCAGCCAGTTCTTTCTATACAAGTAAGCTGCTTGGTTTCACAACAATGGATCGGTTTGATGCCGAAGTTCCGATTTATCCGGAAAGATTTGTCACAAAAGATAGGGTTATATCTTCTCACCAAATGCCGGACATTGATTTAAACTGCGCAGAACAAGGCCCATTCATCGAAGCTGCCCGTGAGCTGTTTGGCGAACATGGATGCTATCCGTTGCTTGCTGTTGGTACGCTCGGCGAGAAGTCTGGATTCAAACTTTATGCAGATATTAAGGGAATTGAGCCGTCTGTCGCGAATGAGATTTCAAAATCGATAGATAAATACAACGAAGCTCTAAAGCAAGCTGACGACGATGAAGATCGCAACAGTATCCGTATTGAAGATTACATTACTGATAAACATCATTTGGAAGTGTTCAACGACAGTAAACCATATCAGGGGATTGTCGAGCAAGCAAAGTGTCACGCTTGTGGGTTCATGGTTTTCAATGGTGACCATAGAAATACGGACGTTGTTGGCTATGGTGACATCAGATACGAAATTGGATTAATCCGATGTGTAGCAAAATCTGGAAAATCAACAATCGTTGCGAACATTGAGGGAAACCTACTCGACTCTTTTGGATACGTCAAAGACGATTTTTTGATCGTTGATGTCGTTGGAATTATATATAAACTTTACCACGCTCTTGGGATGGACGTTCCAACGGTAACCGAATTAAGAAAAATGGTTTCCGGCGATGAAAAGACGTGGGGTTTATATAAAACTGGCATTACATGTTGTCTTAATCAGTGCGAAAAATCTTCTACTACGAAGAAAGTCATGGCCTATGCGCCGCAGAACATCAAAGAACTCGCAGCCTTTATTGCTGGCATCCGTCCTGGGTTTAAGTCACACATCGACAATTTCATCCAACGGAGACCGTATACGAGCGGTGAACAAGCGATTGATGAACTGTTGAAAGATAGTTTTAACTATATGCTTTATCAGGAATCCGTCATGGGCATCTTTTCATATCTCGGCATTCCTATGAAAGATGCTTACGACACCATCAAAAAAATCAGTAAAAAGAAACTCAAAGGTGAAGCTCTAAAGCATGTCGAAGATACACTTTCGGATCACTGGGAAAGTAATATCGGAAACCTCGATAATTTTGAACCAGTTTACAAGGTTATTAAGGACTCGGCCAGATATTCGTTTAACGCCCCCCATGCTTTAGCTATGGCAAATGACTCTTTATACGAAGCGTGGGTAAAAGCACATTATCCATCTATCTTTTATGAGGTAACTTTGAACCATTATCAAGATAAAGGGGATAAGAATAAGGTCGCCGAGCTATTGCATGAAGCTACCACTCAGATGGGATACACGGTTGGTCATTATGAATACGGAAAAGATAATTCGAAGTTCACAGTAGATGATGGAGAAAGAATTATTTACCCGGATATGGCGAGTATTAAAGGCATCGGTCGAACAGCGGTTGAAGATATGATGGACTTATATGAAAAAGGGCTAAGGGACATTGTGGATATTTACCTTGCAATAAAAGGGACGAGTATTAATTCGACTGTTCTTCGTAACATGGTAAAGATAGGATATTTTCGAAGTTTAGGAAGTACAAAGAAACTTCTTGCTGAAATGGATTTGGTTGATGCCTGGAGAAGCAGCGGGGGAACTTACAAGAAAACGCTGTCTAAATCAAACATGCCGAAAGAACTTGATGGGATCGTCCTCGAAAAATATATGACCGATGAGACGAAAACCGGGAAGATTAGCGCAAAACAATACAAAATAACAGACTGGATCGGATTAATAAAAGAGTTATGTTCTAGAATCCCAAATACAGAATTTCCTTCCTACATTCTTGGGAAGATGCAATATGACGTTTTGGGATATGTAGAGACGAAAGATCCTAAATTAGACAAGAGATATGTCATAGTAACTCAGCTTGATACAACTTGGTCACCAAAGTTTTTAGGATACTGTATAGCAACAGGAGCAACAGAAGAACTGAAAGTGCATAAGAGAAAGAACTTCAAGGATAAATCGGTTAAAGTTTCTTTTGCTGATAGCCCATTTAAAGATGGAGATGTTCTGTATATGAAAACTCCTAAGAAAAAAGCAAACGTAAAGAAGGTTGATGAGAAGTGGGTTGAAACTGGATCGTTTAGCTGGTGGCTCGAAGATTATCAAAAGATTGAAATATAAAGCATTGTAAAGGAGGGGCTTATGGAAAGAAAATATGAACCTGGAGATAAACGGGTTAACACTCAAGGATTTGAAATGACGTTGATAGAAAGACTCCCTAATTGTAGATGCATCGTTGAATTTGATGACGAATATCACACAAGAAAAGAATGCGACACTTATAGCTTCGGATAGGGGAAGGTAAATAACCCTAATTTTAAGAGAGCGAGAGGGGCATATGTCGAATCTTTCATCACTCAGCGCACTGGGGCAGAGAATGTGAATTATGAAAATGAACCAATGAAAGTTATTGAATATCGTTCATCGACCGATATAGACGTTCAATTTCAAGATGACTATTTGGGGGTCGTTACTACAACGTGGAATGCTTTTCAATCCGGGCACGTTAAAAATCCAAATCAAAGAGAAACTGGAATAGTCCATCATCCTCCTGGCTGGATAGATTTAACTGGAAAAACCTTTAATAATTTGGAGGTATTGTACTGGGACACAAATCCTCCAGCAACAGAGAAAGTCAAGGATGGTTGTACCGGGTTGTGGAAATGTAGATGTTTAATATGCGGAAATAACGCATGGGCGACCGGGGATCAACTTAAACGAGGCAATAGAAAAAGTTGTCGAGAATGTGGTTTGAAAGCTAAATCCAGAAGAAAGAAAAGCAATAAATATGATCTTAGCGGAGAATTTGGTATTGGGTTTACGTATGATACTGGCAAAATTTTTTATTTCGACAAGGAAGATTTCGACCTAATAAAAGATTATTCGTGGGGAGAGAATACATCCGGATACATTGTTGCGATAAAGAAAAACAAAGAAGTGCTTATGCATCGGCTTGTTTTGGGGTTGGAAAGATCAGATGGTAAGGTAGTTGATCATATCAATCATAATGTATGGGACAATAGAAAGAGCATGCTAAGAATCACTACAACAGCAGAAAATGTTCGAAACCATTCCGTCGCCAAAAACAATAAATCTGGAAAGACAGGCGTTCGATTTGATGAAGAGAGCGGACTATGGGAGGCATATATATGGCATGGACGCAATCGAAGATTGGGAAAATATAAAACAATAGAAGAGGCTATTGATGCCAGGCTAGAAGCAGAAGATAAATATTTCGGCGATTATAGTTACGACAATAGCTTAAGGATGGGAGATAAAAATGAACGAGAAATGTTTTGAAGAAATTATAAAAACATTTGAGAACGACGATATTAAAGATTTTTTTGTTAACGGTTGCGTTCCGCGAATTCCTTCTTATTTTTATTCTGCTCCGGCATCGTCAAGCGGGCGATACCACAGTAAATTTGCTCTTGGCGATGGTGGATTAGCTAGGCATACATTGGCGCTTTGCCGGATTATGAACCATCTTTTCTCAATCGAAAGCGTCAACTCACTGTTTACTAGCCGTGAGCGTGATCTGATGAGAATCGCCGGAATGATGCACGACAGTAGGAAGTCTGGTTCTCAGGAAGATTACGAACATAGTAAATGGACAAGGTTCGATCATCCACTTCTCGCCGCGAATGTTGTGAGAGAAGTTGAAGGCCTGTCAGAAGCCGAAAAGGAACTGATTGCTACAGCGATTGAGTCTCATATGGGTGCATGGAACACGGATAAGCGTTACCCGGGGATTGAGTTGCCTAAGCCGGAAAACAAATATCAAATCCTTGTTCATGCGTGTGACTACTTGGCAAGCCGCAAGGATATCGAAATCCTTTTTGACAATGAAGATATTAGACACCATGAAGAAACACCTGATGTAAACACTTGGAAGTTGCCGTTTGGTAAACACAAGGGGGAGACACTTGTGGATGTTAAAGGAAGTGATCCCGGCTACATTCAGTGGGCAAAAGAGAATGCGAATAGCGAACCGTTTAGAACGTTGGTTAATCAACTATGAGGAGGTATAGCGTGAGCATCAGCGGTAAGTGCGATTTCTCTGACACCGTCGAACTCTACGGTGCAGATAAAATCTTAAGTGGATACAAAATATATGCGGCTCATAATGACGTGATCCCGCTCAAATTCGAGAAGCCAGCCGACCTTATCGCTTACTATCCTTATATTGTCGGGATGATGTACGGCGATAACAAAAAAGGTTGCGGGATAATCCATCTCTCCGAGCGGTCATATATCGACATCGAAGAAGAAGAAAACATGAAGTGGCGGTTGGATACCGTGAAACGCATCTGGCGCAGATGTAAGCGTAAGAAGATACCGTTCGACCGTACCGCTGCCGAGAAAGAGTTGTGTTTACTTAACGAATCGATGAGCGGTTACAAAAAAGAGATCATCGACCGTGTTGAGAAGCTTGGTGACAAAGCCACGGTTGAAGATATCCACGATGAGTGGCACGACCGAATGCGTAAAGAGTGGTATGAACTGATGGTTACTAACGGATGGGACGAAGTTACTGCATACCGTTGGGTTTTTGGATGGAAGAGATATTTGACGCGTGCTGTTGAGACAATGGAGAGTGTTGATGAGCCAGAAGTTTAAAATTATTCGTGATTACTATGATAGGGATGAGAAGATATACGACAAAACTTCTGTCGAGTTCAAGCCTGGGCTTACGGTGCTTGTTGGGTGCAACGGTTCCGGCAAGACAACCTTGCTCCGGCAGATAAAAGAGGGATGCAAAAAGAACAAACTTCCGGTAATGGAGTTTGATAACTATCACGACGGCGGTTCTTCCGCAATAAGCTATGCCGGATTTATCGGCGATTGCAGCAAAGTTGCCAAAGATCTCTGTTCATCCGAGGGAGAGCGGATTTCGGGGAATATGGCGATGGTTGCCGGACGGATAGGGCGGTTTGTCCGAGATAATAGTGATGCCGAAAAGTTGTTTATCCTTCTTGATGCGGTTGATTCAGGTCTAAGCGTCGATAACGTAATAGAACTTAAAAGAGATCTTTTTAGTTTTGTGATCACGGATTGCACCGATAGGGGGATTGAGATATACCTCATTGTTTCGGCGAACGAATACGAACTGGCTTGTGGTGAACAGTGCTTTGATGTCAGTAGTTGTAAGTACGTCAAAATAAACAGCTACGACGAATATCGTGACATGATAATTGAGACTCGAAAGAAGAAGAATAAACGATACGGTTGGGAGGAGTTTGAAATATGAATGAGTGTTGTAATACCTGTAAGCGTAAGATGAAACTCGTTAAACTTGACTATTCTCAAGGCGGCTGCAAACACACTTATTACGACGGATTTGCGTGTTTGGCGTTCGCTAATGAGAGGGAGATTAACCACATGGTTGGGCTAGACCCAGAGACGGGGATTTGCGAGATGTATTCACCAAGGGAGGAATAATGGGAACTAACTTTTACTTCATGACGAAAGATAAGGAACTCGCTCATAAGTTTTTTGATAGAGAATACGAATTGACTGAAGAACCGTATCTCGGATACGAAATCCATCTAAATAAACTCAGCTTTGGCTGGCGACCGTTATTCCAAAAGCACAAGGAGTTCGATACATGGAACGAACTTGAGCAGTTCTACCTGTCTCATAAAGATAACCTCGACATATGCGATGAGTACGGCGAAAAGTATGAATGGGAAGCATATAAGAAGCGGATTTTCGACCACGCTGCTCGTGAGCCGGAGCCGATGAAGTGGTACTACGGTGTCGATCCAATCCAAACACTTGGTGGTTCTTCCCGAAAGAGTTTGTATCACGATAGGTGTTCGCCGGAAGAAGCTGATTTCTGGATACCAATTGACCATGTTGAGTATATAAGGACTGAAAGAGAAGCACGGCGGAAGTTTGGACTAGGAATAGGAAACGAATGGTGTTCCGAATTCGAGTATTGGAATGATCCGGTTTATAAGATCGACTGGGTTGAGGGAGATTTTAGCTAATGGCTGACGTAGTAATTGATAACTGTATGGAATGGTTAACAGGTGACAAGGTCGGGGCGGTCACCTTCTCACAAAAGAGATGGGTGAACAAATTGTTCAAATACGCCGAGGAATACCCGGAAGACGTTGAAATTATATCACAGAATTCAGATGGCAGCGTGTACGCTTTTGTTCCGATTTCGTGGTTTAAGTTTTCACCGCCGAGGAAGGGGCGAGAGATGACGGAAGAAGAGAAGGCTGCTGCGGCTGAGAGACTTCGCAAGGCTAGAGAGAATAAGAAATAAAACGAGATTTTGATGAGGCCATTTATTGAGGATATATTATGAGAGTAAAGATAGGAAACAAGATTATATGGTTTAGTACCGCTATTCAACCTGGCGGAACCGATGATCACATTTATCTGGGTCATGCATATGATGGAGAACATTATGTTATAGATTGTAAATCTACAGATTTGGCAACTGCATTTTTAAATGATTTGTTGCAATATGGATTTGCTGATGTGAGTAATTTTTTTGGCAATAGTTTTGATTATTCCAATGATATTGACTGGAGATGAAATGAGTTTTTGATTATGAGGTAATATATGGATTGGATAAAGATAAATTCAACGGCAGATTTGCCATATTATAACGAAGAGAAAAACAAATACCAATTTTCTCCAGATGATTATCCGGGTGATTCGTCTTCTACAATTTATGAATCTGAAACTGCCATATTCACATTAGAGAATGCGAAAGGCCAAAACTTTATAGGAATTGGCAGAGTTAATTTTTTTAAAGATGATGAATTAGATCAGATTTTTGATTTTGAAGCTGATACTTGCGGATGTTCTTTTGATGGAGTTGCAATTGCACCGAGTGATTATTTGGGTGATGAGTATAGATATCTAAGTGGACAAATATGTGCAAAACCAATTGCTTGGATGCCATACGAACCATTTGATGTATTGTTTGATTGAGGTGAAAATATGATGGTAACAATTAGCGATGAATCATTTTCTCCATCGCCGCAAGATATGGCTGATGAATTTTGGAATAGCGATGCTGAGAGACAGGCAGAAATACTGTATTCTTTGGCATTGATTTGTAAATATGATTTACCAAATTTTTGCAATCAAATGTTTTCAGTGGGAGAGCAACTGAATGGTTTAGATGACGAAAGAGCCGATATTTTGTCTTGTCTGAAAGAAATGATTGATCAGATTGGAAGATAAAAAGATTATTTAATGGGGCGATCATTACATATAGGAGTGCTTATAGCTTCTCGCTTAGTCACACAAAACACAGCGATAGTGGGGTAATGGTCAGATCAAATCCGTGAATGAGTGACGATTTGGGTAAGATTTGATAATTATAAAAAATGGGTATAACTGGGTATAACTGGGTATAATTATGGATGTTAAAGAATTAAGAAAATGCCTCGTCTGTGGTAAAGAAAACAAATATACAAGCTATTCCGAGTGGGGCTTCGGAACTGTCGAGCAGCATTATTACTGTGATAGATGCACGTATTTTGTTGAACAGGTATATAGCCCAGTATATGTCGGGATCAGCACGGATTGTCCAGAGGAATATCTTAGTAGAGCTGAAGAGTTGAAATTGGATTTTTATAAGCCGGAGGAAATGCCATGATGGGGATGTGCCCTTATGTTTGTTACAACAAATCACCCAGCGGTTATTGCCAAACAACAGGGTGTATCAATCCCGCATATAGCACGACAAGGTATCTGATTGTCGGAGTTGAAGACGGATGGATCAATGTAGACAAAAAAGTTTGGGAAGAGTATCAAGCGGCGAAAGAATACTGGAAACGCACAATGGAAGACCCAGACTTTGGGGTTGGGAGATACAGCTAATGAAGATGTGTAATGCCGTTGGGAACGGCGTTTGCGTGAATTGCAATCGAACGCCGCCGATAGTCAATGGATATTCTTGCGGAGATGTCTGCCGAAAAGATGTAGAAGACGTACTACATGCTTTAGAGTATTTCAACATGGTTTGCTACAACTCGGATGATGGCAAGTTCTATCAGAAAGAGATGTATACGCATCCGGCAACATACATGGATGATGATTGGGAGGCGATAAATTGAGAGAATTAAAGCTGTATCAGTGTGAGATCTGCGGCACTCAATATGCCGACAAGATAAATGCTAAAACTTGTGAAGAGAGTCATAAAATTCCCAAGAAAATACTGGGATGCAAATATCTGTCTTACAAACAAAATCAGCTGGGGTATCCACAAAAGATTAGCATAGTTTTCGAAGACGGAAAGGTGGTTGAATATCATAGATGAAGGAAGCAAAAGGCGAAGTAATCGCATACGCAATCCGTAAGAAATGTCAGGAAAACAGTTTGGAAGACTGGTGTAGATCCTGGGGTATTACCGTAGACGAGTTTTATAACTTCTTGGAAATCGGTAGACAGGCTTTTGATGAGGAAGAGGGCAAAAATGGATAAAACCTGGAAATGGGAAAAGGTAAGTAAGACGGAATACAAGTTGACGGATAGTTGTGGCTTAACGGTGGGTTATCTTGCTCTCAATTATGACAGAAGTTGGTGTCGGTTCTGTAATAATGACTTTGACATGAAATTTAGTTTAACGATTGAAGGGCTTAAAAATACAGAAGAGGCAATCTGGCAAGCAACATTGTGGATATATCAAACATGCAACCAGGTTGCAAATAGCTTCCATCGTATAAGAGATCACCTGCCATCTTTGCATGAACTAAGGATTGCCAGTGAGAATAAAAACTAAGTTTGGTTATGAGGTAATAACTTGAAAAATGGTAGAAGAAAAGATCATTTATGGCGATTTGTGAAATATAAAGGTGATGGATGCTTTTATGCAAAATGTAGCTGCGGCTTCTATTATGGATGTGACAAACCAAAGTTTGATAACCAAACTATTCCCACGGTTCCGGCACCGGAAAAATTATATAATTATTGCCCCAATTGTGGCGCTAGAAAAACGAGATATATAGACGAGCCAGAGTATATAGATGAGTATATGTGGGAATGAGAATTGGGGTTGATTGGAGAACGAAATGGAAGAACTTAGGATAATGTGCGATATCACCACGCGATCACTGAGCGATACGGAATGGGTGCTTAAACTTCTTAAAGATCAAGATGTTTTGGTAAGAAGATATGATGCCGGATGTTGTAGGGAACGTTTTATAGTCTATGAAAAGATTTCGGAGGTATAAGAGTGCTATCACAGGAAAATATTGATAAGCTTCATATGAATGGCATTTACCGCTGCGAACCAGTACTGTCATGGTTGCCATCTTATAAACGGGACAACCCATATTGGTGTAAGAACTGGACATTTAAAGTCCGGGAGTATAAAGGTAAATATAGTATGTACGACACGTACTGGTCAACCGGAGATGACTACCCGGTCGAATTAACTGACGAAAACTTCGATAAGTTTGAATATTTGTTTGATTTAGATGATGTTCGCTATATCAATAGCTATGAAAACTGGCTCGAATA
>Ga0326514_10000981_pt1 | contig 18790 bp, 14 predicted proteins | sample 3_2548_0518_D_FD_203653 | JGI IMG/M metagenome (GOLD analysis project Ga0326514, IMG submission 203653) | Bovine rumen microbial communities from UC Davis, California, United States - 3_2548_0518 | ecosystem: Host-associated > Mammals > Digestive system > Stomach > Rumen | place: USA... | reverse complement strand
GGAGGCTGACGATGGAAAGCGGCAAGGACAATGGGATCCTGATTCCGGAGAACAAGCAGGTTTATGTCTATCTCCCTCAGAGGGTAAAGGAGCTGAAGCTTACAACACCTGAGTTCAGCAAGACCTATACGACATTTACGGACCACCTGTATGTCGTGAATTCTGCGGACGGCGAAAATATGGCGAATATGGTCGCGACGACCGATCTGGGATCCGGCGCGTCTGCTATTATCTATACCTGCCCGAATGACCTCGAGAAAGCCGTTGTGGACCAGTTTCGGAAAAACCAGCTTGAGGACGTTGCGGCAAAGGGAAATGTCCTGACGGGAAAGATCACAGCCGGGAAAGACGGTATCCTCCTCCTGACAATTCCGTATGATAAGAGCTGGACTGCCTGCGTGGACGGACAGAAAGTGGATCCGGAGATGATCGGCTCCTGTCTGATGGGGCTTGATCTGAAAGCCGGAGAACATTCCATCCGCATGGTCTTTATCCCACAGGGACTGAAAGAGGGGATTGCCGCTACGGTCGTATCAGCGATCCTGTTTTTGCTTGCTTTGCTTGTCTACAGAAAAAAACACAAAGGAGAACTTATGGGAATTGCCGGAGATATCGAAGAAGCCGGTGACTTCTTCAGACAGAAATTCGGAAAAGAAGCGGTGATCAAAGATGCACCGATGAGTCAGTATACAACGTTCAGGATCGGAGGACCGGCTTCTTTGATGGTACTTCCTGAGAATGAGGAAGAGTTTATTGAGACCGTCTCCTATCTGCGGGAACGGAAGCTTCCTTACTATGTCATCGGGAATGGCAGCAATTTGCTGGTGAGTGATCAGGGCTTTACGGGGGTAATCGTGAGGTCTGCCAGAAACTTCAGCAAGATCGAAGTCAGCGGAAACGAGATCACAGCCCAGGCCGGAGCACTCCTTTCCACGATTGCCCGCACCGCTCTCGACCACTCTCTGACAGGTATGGAGTGTGAGTCAGGGATCCCGGGTACGCTGGGAGGAGCGGTTTCCATGAATGCCGGCGCCTATGGCGGTGAGATGAAAGATATCATCGTATCTGTCAGAGTCCTGACGGCCGATGGCAGGGTTTTAGAGCTTTCGAATGAAGAATGTGGATTTACCTACCGGACGTCGGGAATCCAGAGAGAAGGAATGATCGTTCTTGGAGCTAAGATAAGCCTTCAGGAGGGCGATCAGGAAGAGATCAGAGCAAAGATGGCGGACCTTCGGAAGAGAAGGATGGAGAAGCAGCCTCTGGATCTTCCAAGTGCCGGTTCAACTTTCAAGCGTCCGGAAGGACATTTTGCCGGTGCACTGATCGATGAAGCAAAGATGAGAGGTTACCGGGCAGGAGATGCACAGGTTTCTGAGAAACATGCAGGTTTTGTCGTAAATCTTGGCGGAGCAACAGCTGAAGATGTCATCAAGGTCATCCACGATGTACAGGAGGCTGTTTATGAGAAATCCGGTGTGACACTGGAGCCTGAAGTCAGAATGCTTGGTTTTCAGGAGGAAGACTGAGCAGATCCTGCAGAATTTTGGAGGCAGATATGAGGTTTGTAATCGTGACGGGAATGTCGGGATCCGGCAAGACAGCGGCTCTGAAGATGCTGGAAGATGACGGTTACTTCTGCGTGGACAATCTTCCTCTGGAACTGATCGGGAAATTCGCGGAGCTGGCAGGAAGCCCGGCTCAGGAGTACAGCAAGGTAGCGGTAGGCTTTGATTCCAGATCTCTTTTCCGGGGACATTCGGTAGAAGAGTTTTTCAGCATCATGAAGCCATATACGTATGAGATCCTTTACCTGGACTGCAGTGACCAGGAACTGGTAAGAAGATATAAGGCAACCAGGAGAATCCATCCTCTGGCAGGCAATGAGCGGATCGAGAACGGGATCCGGAAGGAGAGAAAACTTCTGGAGCCCCTCCGTATGCGGGCGGATTATATTATCAATACGAGCCAGATGCTGACCAGACAGCTTCAGCAGGAGATCGGGAACATCTTTCTTGGGAAAGCGGAAGCCGGCAATATCTTTCTGTCCATCCTTTCTTTTGGGTATAAATATGGAATCCCCTCGGATGCGGACCTGGTCTTTGACGTAAGGTTCCTTCCCAATCCTTTCTATGTGGAAGAGCTGAAGCATAAGACAGGCAATGACGCAGACGTTCAGGATTATGTCTGTCAGACAGGGGAAGCGGACGAATTCATGAAGAAGGTCACAGATCTTCTGGAATTCCTTATCCCCAAGTATGCTCTGGAAGGGAAAAAACAGCTGACGATCGCAGTCGGATGCACAGGCGGAAAGCATCGTTCCGTCACGATGGCAAACCGGCTGAATGAATATTTTGAGAAGAGCGGAGAATATCCGGTTGTACTCCTTCACAGGGATATAAGCCGCTGATAAGAGGACGAAATATGTCATTTTCCGGGGAAGTTCGGGAAGAACTCCAAAGCTGTGTCGACAATGCAAGGCATTGCAGGATCGCATTTCTGACAGCGATCCTTCACGGATGCGGCCAGGCTGACCAGGGAAGAGTAAAGATCCGTACCGAAAATCAGTACGCGGCAAAGGCGTATGAGGCTGTATTGTCCAGGACTTTCAGCGGGATGATACGGACGGAAACAGAAGAGTCCGAGGGGAAGGTTCCTGTCTATCTGGTGATTCTTGATGACGAGAAGGAGAGTCTCCTTCTTATGGAGGCAGTCCGGATGGAAGGAGTATACCCGGATGGAAGCTTCCGGGACTATGTGGTCGACAGGGCGCTTCTGAATAAATCATGCTGCAGAAGGGCGTATCTGCGAGGGGCTTTTCTGCTTTCCGGATCAGTCAGCAATCCGGAGAAAAGTTATCATCTGGAGATTGTATGTCCGGATATGGAAGATGCGGACCTGATCACCTGGCTGCTGCATTCGACCGGGTTTGAGGCAAAGACGGTACAGCGGCAGAAACATCAGGTCGTATACCTGAAAGAAGGAGAGCAGATCTCAGATCTGCTTGGCCTGATGGGGGCTCCGGGGAGCCTGATGAAACTGGAGAATGCGCGGATCGTCCGTGATATCGCAGGGACGGTGAACCGCAGAGTCAACTGTGAGACAGCGAATCTCATGCGGACTGTTGATGCCTCTGTCAGGCAGATCAAGGATATCGAATACCTGAGAGATCACGGGGGGCTGGAAGGGCTGCCTGATAATCTAAGAAGCGCTGCTTATCTCAGGCTCAGTATGCCGGATGCAACACTGAAAGAATTATCGGAGGCTTCCGATCCGCATGTCGGAAAATCGGGCATCAATCATAGGTTAATGAGACTTTCAGAGCTGGCGGATAAAATGAGAGGACAGTAATTGGATATGGTATTCTATTATCTGACAATTTATCTGGCTTTTTTGGCGACTGGCTTTCCTGTCGGGATGCTGAGTATCATCTGGCCTTTGATCAGCGAGAAGCTGACGGTTGCCATTCCATACATCAGCCTTGTGAGAGCGATGATCGCCGCAGGCGGAGTGATTGCCTGTATTCTGAGCGGAAGAAAGGTGTGGAAACAGGACCGGGCTCTGGATCTCTGTCTGACGGGAGTGAGCCTCGAAACCCTTGGAGTGATCGGGCTTTCTCTTTCAAGGCTTTTCTGGCATCTGCTTCTGTGGGCATTTGTCCTCGGATTCGGAATCGGGGTGGCCGCCACATTCCTGTGTATAGAGGCCGTCCGTGAGAAGTCCAGGCTGGTTTTCCTGCAGTTCTCAGGACTTTGGACTGGTACATTTCTGGGGACATGGATCCTCACGGAGACGATCGATGTCTTAGGAAGCTGGAGGACAGGCTGCCAGATTCTGGGCCTGACCCAGATTGCCATCGCTGCAGTCGCTTTTCTGACCAGAAGAGTTATAAAACGGGATGAGAAGTTCCGGATCCGGCTTGATGAACGCTTCCGCAAAGCGGAGATCGACCGGGAGAGGGAGAAAAACAGCAGAAAGACGGATGTGAAGACACTGGTCCGGATTGAGAAACAGTACATGAAGAGGGTATTTCTGTGCTGCGGAGCAGCATTTCTCCTGGGAATCTTTATCATGGCTGATGTTCTGTGGCCCCAGAGCTATCGGGTAGCTTACACCGGGGCCAGCCAGGAGATGACAGGTTTCGGAATGCTGGCAGCAGCAGGCGGACTTGCAGCGGGCTGTCTTCTTTATGCATTGATCCTTCCGATGGGAAGAATCGCAGAGGTGATCTTGTATACAGCCTTGCCGGTTACCTTGCTTCTGCAGCAGTATCTTCTGCATGAAAATTCGCTGACAGACTATATGATTCTGGGGTTTCAGTTCCTGACATGTGCGGCGGTCGGTCCGCTCTTTCCAAAGATGGTTCTGATCGATGATATCCGGCTGGACCGGGATGCGGAGACTTCCCTGATTTCCTTGCTTCCGTCTTTTGGAATCGGATCGGTCATCGTTGTGACACCGCTGACTCAGTCTCTTGTCAGAGCTGGGCAGACGGAATATTTTATTTTGTATCTTCTTCTTGTAGGCGCGGGTATATTGATCTGCCTGTTTTTGTCAAATCGGGCGGGGAAAGATTAAGAGGTGCTTTCCATGGATCATTATGTAATCACGATATCCAGAAAATTCGGCAGCCTCGGGCATGAGATCGCAAATTGCCTGGGGAAGGAACTTGATGTGCCTGTCTATGACAGAAGCGCAGTTGAGGCAGAGGTCCAGAGCCTGGGACTGGAGGCAAAGAAGAGGGCACTGCTCCAGCTGCAGGCAAAAGACCAGGAGTCATCCAGAGAGAAACAGGGCGGGATCTTCTGGTGGAAGAAGGAACAGGACACAGAAGAAGAGAATCAGGCAAAGATCATGTTTGAGTCCCAGGCTGAGGTCCTGCGGGGCTTTGCAGAGAAGAGCTCGTGCGTCATCCTGGGAAGGGGAGGGGATGAGGTTTTCCGACACTATCCAAAGTGCCTGAACATCTACCTTTTTGCTCCGGATAATGTAAGACTGGAGAACTGTGTCCGCATGCTGCATACAGATGAGGATACTGCAAGGACTCTGATGAGGAGAGAAGACAGAGCAAGGGAAGCATACCGGAATAAGTTCTGTAAGCAGGGGAGTGATCCGACCCATGGGAGACATCTTTTGATCGATACCAGCGTGTTCGGCGTCAGCGAGAGTACCAGGATGATCAGGGAAGCAGCAGAATATCTGTTTAAGCTGTGATCATTTCCAGGGGAGAAAGGGGAGACTTATATGAAATGTCCGTACTGCGGGAGTGAGGATACCAGGGTGACCGATTCCAGACCGGTAGATGAAAACAATTCGATCCGGAGGAGAAGACAGTGCGATGCCTGCGGGAAACGTTTTACGACCTATGAGAAGATCGAGATGATCCCGCTGGTTGTTATCAAAAAAGACAATACAAGGCAGCAGTATGACAGGTCCAAGATCGAAGCCGGGGTCATGCGTGCCTGCTACAAGAGACCGATCCCGGTTGATGAAGTCAAAAAGATGATCGATCATGTCGAGACTGAGCTTTTCAATAAGGGAACCGGAGAAGTGGAAAGCTCTGAGATCGGTGAGATGGTCATGGATGGACTGAAAGACCTGGACCCGGTTGCGTATGTCCGTTTTGCTTCCGTCTACAGGGAGTTTAAGGATGTCGGAACCTTTATGGATGAACTGAAGAAGATAATCAACTGATCTTTGTCTTCTGGGATCCCGGGAGGTCCCGGCAGACTCAGGTAAGATCAGAAAAGAGATACAGGTGGATCTAAGATGAATAACCGTCTGGAGATGCTGGAGCCCCGGCGTTTTCAATATAATATTCCGAAGATGCTGCTTTCCGGGCGCAGTATAAGCCTTCATGCGAAAAAGGGGGAGAATGCCAGAGGGGCATTCGTGATCACGCATCCGGGGAATGGAAAAATCAGGGGATTTCTTGAGGCGGACAGCCCGAGGATTCTTCTTTCTTCAAATGAATTTTCCGGACATGAGAATATCATCCGCTTTCAGGTCTCCACGGAGGGGGTGAAAGAAGGAGAAAGCTTTCCGATTACTGTATATATCAGTTCGGATCTGGGGGAAGAAGAGATCAGAATCCGTACGGTTATAGACAAGAAAGAGCCGGAAAGCACCTCCGGGCACATCTTTTTGGCGGAAGAAGCGGAAAAAGACTTTGTCCACGCAGTCTCTGTCTATGATTCCGATGCTTTCAGGCTTCAGCTCATCAGGGAAGGAGCCGATTCTGACCTTGCTCTTTATGAAGCACTCAGCAAGGAAGAAAATTCTTTCAGACGTCTGGAAGAATTCCTGATCGGGACCGGGCAGAAGGATGCCGTTGATATTACATCAGGCTGGGTCTCGAAAAAAATCACAGATCCGGAGGGTACCCTGCGCGAAACGATCACATTGACGGCAAGCAGCTGGGGATATCAGGAGATTGAATTGTCTGCTGACTCGCGTTTCCTGAGACTGGAAAAGCCACATCTTACAACGATGGACTTTGTCGGGAATACCTGCCGGACCGGCCTTATCATAGATTCCAATTTTCTTCATGCCGGGAAAAATTATGGAAGGATCACGATCCGTACTCCTTATCGGACGATTGAACTTGTTGTAAGAGCATCTGTCAGTACGGATTCCGAGCGGAGAAGACTTCACAGGGTACGCAAGCTGATGCGGAAGAAGGCAATGAATCTTTACCTCGACTATCGACTGGGTAAGATCGACCTTCACAATTTTGCCCAAAGGACGGAGTCTGTGCTTTCTGCCTATAAGCGGGCAGAAGGAAAGGATGTCTACGCGGACCTGTTTTTCATCTTTGTCCTTCAGGCAGACGGAAAAAGAAGAGAAGCGGAGCGGCTTCTCGGTTTGCTTGAGAAGACACCGGAAAGGTTCACAACACCTGACAGATATGCATTTCTTCTGTTTCTTACGACCTTCTTTACCAGAGATGCCGGATATATCGCAGAGGTCAGGAAAGAAGTACAGAAACTTTCCTCAGCATATCCGGATGACTGGAAGATCTTCTGGGTAAGACTGTATCTTCAGGAAGATACAGGCAGCGGCGAGTCGGGCAGGTATGAAGAAGTCTGCAGACAGATCAGCTTAGGTTGCAGCAGTCCGGTCATCTATCTGGAGGGTGCTTTTCTTCTTCGCAAGTATCCATACCTGCTTCATAATATCGATAAAGCGACCAGGCTGATCCTTCATTTTGCTTCGCGCTATGGACTTCTCACGGAACAGCTTTATCTGGAAGCGGCTTCTGAGGAAAAGAGAAAACCGGTCTATGATCCGGTCATGTATAAGGTCCTGGAGCGCTGCAAGGCGAGAAGCGGCGCAAGAGATATCCTCGAAGCTCTGACTTCCATGGCAATTGCCGGAGGAAAGAAAGACAGCAGCTATTTTCCGCTCTACAAGGCAGCAGTCATGCAGGAAGTTTCCGTCACAGGGCTGTATGAATACTACATGGAAGCCATGGACGAGTGCAGGATCGAGACGATGCCGGAGATCATCAGACGGTATTTCCTCTATAATGCGACGCTGAACTACCACAAGAAAGCAAGGATCTTCCGCAACATGGCAGACAGCCGCATGCAGATCCCGGGGACCTTCAGCAGCATGAGACCCCAGATCGAAAAATTCGTGGTAGACCAGCTGGCTCAGGGACATATCGATAATGACCTTGCAGTCCTTTACGAGGAATTCCTGACGGAATCTATGCTGACCAGAAGGCTGGCGCAGAGTCTGCTGCGAATCCTCTTTACCTACAGGCTCGACTGTCTGAGCCCGGACATGAAGAAGATCATCCTTTCCGACAGCCGTTTTTCAGAGGAAAAAGAGACTGCCATAAGCGGCCAGGCGGCCATGATCCGGATCTATTCAGACCAGACCAGAATCCTGCTGGAAGATGGAAAGGGGCGGCGTTATGCGTCTACCTCACTTTATATGACGGACCATTATCTGGAATCACCGAGACTGATGCAGATGTGCATGGCAAAGGTTCCGGACGCCGGGGAGCTGGCTCTTTTCTACGCCCTGAATACGATGAGGTCTGATCCGGTCGACTCAGGAAATCTGGTTTTCTTCCGGAAAGCCGTATCTTTGCGCACATTGAAAGAGGAGTACCGCTTCCGGATCAGAATGTGGCTTCTTGATTTTTATGCTTCCGGCCGGGGGGATGATACTTTAAGCTTGTTTCTTCGCGAGATCGATCCGGAAGAATATGCAAAGGCAGATCTCGGAAAAGTTCTGAAGCTGCTCACGGAGAAAGGCTATTTTGAGGAGGCTTACAGACTGGTCCTGAAGTATGGATATGAGCATATCCCGCTGAACCTTCTGGTAAGAATCTGCTCGCAGATGGTTCTGTCTAAGGAGTATCAGGAAGATGAGGTCTTAAAGATCGAATGTGCAGGCTGCTTTTTCCGGGGAAAGTACGATCAGAATATCCTTTCCTATCTTCTGATGTACTATGAAGGCACCGTTTCCCGGATGACAGAACTCTTTATGGCAGGAAGGCAGTATGGGATCGATACCGTTGGAATCGAACAGAAAATTCTGTTTTTGGTTCTCCTGGAGGGAAGGACGGGCAGTCTGAGCAGTGAGGTCTTTTCTTCCTATCTTGCCCACAGAGGAAACCGGAAACTCTGCCGCGCGTACGCAGAACTTGCATCATGGCAGTATTTTGTATTAGGGGATGACCTCCCGGACCAGGTCGCCGGATACCTTGGTGACCGATATGGCGCCGGAAAGAAACTTTCAGATGTCGGCGGGCTTTCTCTGCTGAAAAAACTCTCGGAGAACGAAGAACGGACAGAACATGAGAATGAGACAGCAGGAAAGCTGCTCGGCAGTTATGAAGACAGAGGACTACGGTTCTCCTTCTTCCAGTCCTTCCCGCGGAAGATGCATTCGGCACAGGGGATCCTCGAAAAAGTCTTTTTCGAATATACAGCACCGGAGAGCAGCAAAGTGACGCTGAACTACAGAAAGGCGGGGAGAGATGGGGATTACACAGAGGAAGCTATGAAAAATATGTTCGGCGGGATACGGGTCAAAGAATTCGTATTGCTCCCGGGCGAGTCGCTCGAATGCTTCACGGAAGAACAGAGGGAAGATGGAACGAGGATCCTGTCAGGGCTGCAGAATCTTACCGGAAGAAAACCCTCAGGCGATGAGAAAGACACAAGATATGGGAAACTGTCGTCTCTTTCAGAGGCCTTGAGCAGAGGAGACGAGGAGGAAGCCAGAAAGATCCTTCTGGATATCCGCCAGATTGATGCTTTTGTTAATCAGGTATTTACGTTAGTATGATGGACAGTGGAATGAACGAAAATACAGTGCAGGCTGGCATCCAGCTTTTTGAAGGCGGGGCCCAGCTTACCTGGCAGTATGGAAAGATGGTGGAACCGCAGACTCTGTCCCTCCCGGGGGAGAGAAGCGATGGCAATATCGACGTCCCGCAGAAGGTGATCCGGCAGTTCCTTGCAGGGCAGCCTTTCCGGGGACCGGAAAAGGATAGCGGCCTGTCCGAAGGGGCAAAGTACCTGAAGACGCTTCTTGACCTCCTGCCTCAGGAGAAGGGGAAAAAAAGAGAACTGCTGAGAATCTGTGTGACCGTTCCGAATCTGACCGAGAATATGGCCCGGAATCTGCAGCAGGCCTTCCGTGAGCTTGGAATCAGTGAGAGACAGGTCTTTCTTCAGGACTTCCGGACAAGTTTTTTTTACTATGTAGTGAATAAAAAGAAGGAACTCTGGAACGGCGACGTCGCTTTTCTTACGATGCGGGACCAGCAGATGAAAGGGTATGTCCTTCATTTTGACAGAAATGTCTCACCGCATACCGCTCAATTCCATGAAGCAGCATCTGTGGACGTCTCTGAAAAGGTCCGGGCAGGGAGAAGTGATGAGGACTGGGACATGGAGCGGGACAGACTGCTCTATGAGCTTCTAGGAAAACTGTTTGAGAGAAGAAATGTGACAGCTTCCTATCTGTATGGAACCTACTTCGATGCCTCATGGGCGAAGAGGTCCTTTCAGTATCTGACTTTTCACCGGCATGCATTCCAGGGACAGAATCTTTTCTCAAAGGGAGCCTGCTATGGGGCTATGGCGAGGACCGGCCTGATCAGGATGCCGGATATCGTGTTTCTGGGAATCGATATGGTCCGTGAAAATATCGGCATGATGGTCCGGGTGAAAGGAAGAATGCAGTATCTTCCGCTGATCAAGGCGGGGGTAAACTGGTACGAGGCTTACGGAAACTGTGAAGTGATCCCGGATGGGGAAAAGTGTGTCACGCTCCTTTCCAGTGTGGACGGGGAGACGGAACAGGCAAGACATGTGGTCCGCCTGGACCATTTTCCCGTGAGACCGGAGAGAGCGTCCAGACTTCGCATTGCGGTATGGTTTTCCGGCCGCGGAAGACTGGAAGCAGAGATCAGGGACCTTGGATTCGGCAGCATGTACCCATCCTCCGGCCAGGTCTGGAGACGGAGTATCAAACGAGAGGAAAACTGATGGCATTCGACCTTTGTGTAGTAAAAAAAGCGGAACATCCTTTTCTGATCGAAAGTGTCCAGATCCGTGTATGGACGATCGAGGAATTATGCTTCTTTCTTCAACGGAATATCTGGCTGATCGACCAGTCCGTCGTCTGCCTTCCGCTGGCAGAGTGGGTTGGAGATGAATTAGGCATGAAGGGCCTTCGACACCGGCTGGAAGACGCGCTGGAGCGGCCGGACCGTGACATCACTTACTTTGTGATGCCGATCTTTGCCGAGATCGGATATCTTTCTCCGGACGAGCAGAGAAGGGTAAGAAAACAGCTGATGGAGGTACAGGTACGTCCGGAAGAGGAGAGCCAGAAACTGAAAGCAGATTATCTGGTCCGCTGCGGAAAGCTGTCCGCAGCAGAGACGATGTACCGGAAGATCCTGAGGGACAGCAGTCAGGGGAAAATGAAAACCTCTTTCCTCGAATCTGTCTGGAATAATCTGGGATGTGCGTATGCAAGAGAATTCCGCTTCCGGGAGGCTGCCGACTGTTTCTACTTTGGCTATAGCCTGGGGCAGTCGCGGGAACTTCTGAGAAAGTATATCAGCGTTATCGCACTTTCTGACCGGCCTGAGGCATATCAGGAAAAGCTCAGAGAGATCGGCGCGGATCCTGTGTTTACGAAAAGAACACAGGAGATGAATGCGAGATTGGCGCAGGATCTTTCCGAGAGAATTTCTGTCCGGACCAGGCCGGATGAGAATGTACGGGAGTCTGCAGAGCAGCTCTTTGAAACCTACAGGAGGGAAGAAAGCTGAGAATACAGTCATTTCCGCACAGGCTTTGGCCTATATCAAGCCTTGCGTGCGGATAGTCTTTGGTCTATAATGTAGCGCGCGTGCGAATGCATGTGAGGAAGCCTTGGCCCGTTTCGGTTCTTTCTCTGAAAGAACTGCAGAAGAAGAGGAGAAAAGTCTTGGACGATCAGAGATTACGGGAGAAACTGGGAATCTTCAGCACAGAGGAGCTGTCAGACAGCCCGCGTGAAGAGTGCGGAGTTTTCGGAATTTACGACTTCTCAGGTCAGGAGCAGGTGGCATCGACCATCTATTATGGCCTGCTTGCCCTGCAGCACAGAGGACAGGAAAGCTGTGGTATTGCGGTCAGCGATACGAATGGTCCGAAGGGAGTGGTCAGAAGCAGAAGAGGCATGGGGCTTGTCAACGAGACGTTCAATGCAGAAAATCTCAGCAAGCTTACAGGAGACATCGGGGTCGGCCATGTCCGCTATTCGACAGCAGGCGGAAGCACGATCGAGAACGCACAGCCGCTGGTCCTGAACTACATCAAGGGAACCCTGGCGCTTGCCCATAACGGCAATCTTGTCAATGCTCCGGAACTTAAGCGGGAGCTGGCAAGAACCGGCGCCATCTTCCAGACTACCATCGATTCGGAGATCATCGCATACCATATCGCAAGAGCGCGTGTGGATACGTCCAGCGTGGAAGAGGCAGTATCGCTTGCGATGGATAGGCTGAAGGGATCCTATTCCCTGGTTATCATGTCCCCGAGAAAGCTGATCGGAGCAAGAGATCCGTTCGGATTCCGGCCGCTCTGTATCGGCAAAAGAGGAAAAGCTTATATCCTTGCATCGGAAAGCTGCGCACTGGATGCAATCGGAGCGGAGTTCGTCCGCGACGTAGAGCCGGGAGAGATCGTGACGATCTCACCGAGATTCGGAATCCATTCTGACAGGAGCCACTGCGTAAGAAGCAGCAAGACTTCAAGATGCATCTTTGAATATATCTATTTCGGAAGACCTGATTCGGAGATTGACCGGGTCAGCGTCTACAATTCAAGAATTCAGGCGGGAAGATTCCTCGCCCAGGACAGTCCGGTGGACGCAGACCTTGTCATCGGCGTCCCGGAATCCGGCAATATCGCGGCGCTGGGTTTCGCCATGGAGTCCGGAATTCCATATGGGCAGGGTTTTTACAAAAACAGTTACATCGGAAGAACATTTATAAAACCAGGACAGCATGCCAGAGAGTCAGCTGTTCAGGTCAAGCTGAATCCGCTCCGTCCTGCAGTTGAGGGCAAGAGGATCGTTATGATCGATGATTCGATCGTCAGGGGTACAACTTCTGACCGGATCGTCCGTATGCTGAGAGAGGCAGGAGCGAAAGAAGTCCATATGAGGGTCTCAAGCCCTCCGTTCCTTTATCCCTGCTACTTTGGCACGGATATCCCGGACAGGGAACAGCTGATCGCCTACGGACGCAATGTGGGGGAGATCTGCCGGATCATAGGAGCAGACAGTCTCGCATATCTGTCAATCGACCGTCTTCCGGCACTGGCGGGCGGACTGCCGATCTGCAGCGGCTGCTTTACCGGAAAGTATTCGGAGAATCCGCCGACCGAAGATATCCGCGGAAGCTATGAGAAGTAAGAGAGGAAACACTGTGCACACCAGTGGCATGACGGCACTTTGAACATGGATGCTGCCATGTCACCGATGCACAGAAGTTAAGCAGCAGGCATATAGAACAGGAGTAGATATGAGCGAATACGAAAGTTTCACCAGTCCGCTTTCCAAGCGTTATGCAAGCAAAGAGATGCAGTATCTCTTCTCACAGGAAAAGAAATTCCGCACCTGGAGAAAGCTCTGGATCGCCCTCGCGGAGACGGAGAAGGAACTTGGCCTGAATATCACAGATGAGCAGATCGAAGAGCTGAAAGCGCATCAGGATGATATCAACTACAAGGATGCAGAGGCGCGTGAGAAAGTAGTGCGCCATGATGTCATGAGCCATGTATATGCTTACGGACTCCAGTGCCCGAAGGCCAAAGGAATCATCCATCTGGGAGCGACTTCCTGCTATGTCGGCGACAATACCGATATCATCATCATGAAAGAAGCACTGGACCTGGTCAGAAGAAAGCTCGTCGGAGTGATCGATCTTGTGGCAAAGTTTGCCGATGAGTATAAAGACCTCCCGACCCTTTCCTATACCCATTACCAGCCGGCCCAGCCGACTACCGTCGGCAAGAGAGCTACGCTCTGGATCAATGAATTCATGATGGATCTCGAAGACCTTGAGTATGTCAGCTCAACCCTGAAGCTTCTCGGATGCAAGGGAACGACCGGAACACAGGCTTCCTTCAAGGAACTGCTAGGCGGCGATGACGAGAAGATCGACCAGATCGACCCGAAGATCGCAGAGAAGATGGGCTTTAAGGCGTGCTATCCGGTATCCGGGCAGACTTATTCCAGAAAAGTAGACACCAGAGTCATGAACGTTCTGGCAGGCATCGCTGAGAGTGCCCATAAGATGGCAACCGATATCCGGCTTCTGCAGCATGCAAAAGAAGTCGAGGAGCCTTTTGAGAAGAGTCAGATCGGTTCTTCCGCGATGGCTTACAAGAGAAACCCGATGAGATCCGAGAGAATCTGCTCCCTTGCGCGCTATGTCATCTGTGATGCTCTGAATCCGGCAATCACCAGCTCGGTTCAGTGGTTTGAGCGTACTCTGGACGATTCTGCCAACAAGAGAATCTCCATTGCGGAAGGATTTCTCGCTACCGACGGGATCCTGGATCTCTGCCTGAATGTAACCGATGGCATGAAAGTCTATCCGAAGGTCATCGGGAAGCACCTGAGAGAAGAGCTTCCGTTCATGGCGACTGAGAATATCATGATGGATGCCGTCAAAGCCGGCGGTGATCGTCAGGAAGCCCATGAAAGGATCCGTGAGCTGTCCATGCAGGCAGGCAGAAGAGTCAAGGAAGAGGGCAAGGACAACAATCTTCTTGAGCTCATCGCAAAGGACCCGATGTTCCATCTGAATCTCGAAGATCTGGAGAAGTCCATGGATCCGGCAAAATATGTCGGCCGCGCGCCGCGCCAGGTAGAAAAGTACCTGTCCGATGTGGTCCGTCCGGCTCTTGCAAAGTATCAGGGCGACGCTGTAGAGAAAGCAGATATTGAAGTATAACAGGAGGAAAGAATCATGGTACAGGCAGTAGTCGGTGCAAACTGGGGCGACGAAGGAAAAGGAAAGATTGTCGACGTCCTTGCCAACAAGGCGGACATCGTAGTCCGTTACCAGGGTGGAGCAAATGCAGGTCACACCATCGTGAACAAGTATGGTAAGTTCGCTCTTCATACTCTTCCGAGCGGTGTCTGCCACCCGGAGATCACGAATGTCCTCGGCAACGGCGTAGCCCTGAATATTCCGCTCGTGGTCAAAGAGATCCAGGATATCACTTCCAAGGGCGTCCCGGCCCCGAAGCTTCTCATTTCCGACAGGGCCCAGGTCGTCATGAGCTACCACATCCTGTTCGATCAGTGCGAGGAAGAGAGACTCGGCGGCAAGTCCTTCGGCTCCACCAAGTCCGGAATCGCACCTTTCTTCTCTGATAAGTATGCAAAGATCGGCTTCCAGGTCTGCGAACTCTTTGATGATGAGATCCTGAATGACCGGATCGAGCACATCCTTCCGATCAAGAATGCACTTCTTGTCAACCTGTATGGCAAGGATCCGCTGACCCATGAGGGACTGCTGAAAGAGCTCCATGAGTATCGCGATATGGTGAAGCCTTACGTCGCCGATACGGCTACTTTCCTTGAAAATGCGATTCACGAAGGCAAGACGATCCTCCTTGAGGGACAGCTCGGAACGATGAAGGACCCGGACCAGGGAATCTATCCTATGGTTACTTCCTCACCGACCCTTGCAGGCTATGGCGCGATCGGAGCAGGAATCGCTCCGTATGCGATTGAAAAAGTCATCACGGTCTCCAAGGCATATTCCAGCGCTGTCGGAGCAGGAGAGTTCGTATCCGAGATCTTCGGCGATGAGGCTGAGGAACTGAGAAGAAGAGGCGGTGACGGAGGGGAGTACGGCGCTACTACCGGAAGACCGAGAAGAGTCGGCTGGTATGACTGCGTTGCATCCAAGTATGGCTGCAGACTGCAGGGAGCTACCGATGTAGCATTTACGGTTCTGGATGACCTTGGATATCTTGATGAGATTCCGGTCTGCGTTGCTTATGAGATCGATGGAAAGCAGACCACTGACTTCCCAACTACTCCTACTTTGAGAAAAGCCAGACCGGTCTGGAAGAAGATGCCGGGATGGAGATGCGATATCCGCGGAATCAGGAAGTATGAGGACCTGCCGGAAAACTGCAGAAAGTACGTCGAATTCATCGAGAGCCAGATCGGATATCCGATCACTATGGTTTCCAACGGACCGAAGAGAGATGACATCATCTATCGCGAAAGTCCGCTGAAGAAGTGAGACGGAATACACGTAAAGGGAGTCTTTTATGAAGATTGCTGTACTTGCCCTGGTGGCGTTGCTGATGCAGCTTCTGCTGTTCCTCTGCGCAGGTTCAGCAATCATGAAGATGAGAAAGAAGAGCGCCTATCGTCTTTCAGGCGCTCTCCTTCTCGGATATTTTGTCTATTTCAGTGTCTTTGAAGTAATCTGTTTCCTCTGTGAGATCTTTCTTGCTCCGCTGGACCGGCTGGCTGTCATAATGCTTGTTGTAGCAGCTGCGGTCATTTTTGCCGGCACTATATTCTGCGGAAAAGACTGGATCCTTCGACTGAAAACCCTGAAAGAAAGAGCCAAAGAGCACGGCCTTATCCTGATCTTTGTCATAGCGGCAGTGGTTTTTGTCTGTCTGTTTGCTTTGATCTACACAGACGCTTCGGCTGATTCTGACTATTATGTCGGCATGGCGTCGACCGCACTCTATACAAATACGATCGGGCGCTTTGATCCGACTTCCGGCAGCCTGCTGAAGGCAATAAAACCCAGATATGCTTACGCACTGTACCCATATCATAATGCTGTTATTGCAGATCTTTTCCGTATTCCTGCTATCGTCGCAGCAAGAACCGTCATGAGTGTCATCAATGCTCTCATGTCCTGCATTGCAGTCTATCAGCTTGGAAGAACACTTCTGGACCGGAAAAAGAAAGCAGATATCTTTACGATCCTGGTAATCGTGTTCAACGCTTTTTCAGCGACCATCTATCTGCCCGGAACGTTTCTCTTTTCGCGCACGTTCGAGGGAAAGAACCTGATTGCGAATCTGGTGATGCCTGCTGCTATGCTGATCGCTGTGAAAATCTATAGAAAGGCGGAAGAGAACAGGAGAGAACTTTTCATATCCATGTTCTTTGTGACAGCAGCTGCAGTAAGCTTCTCGGCAAGTGTTGTGATCCCGACTGCTTTTCTGGTCGCTGCGATTCTGCCATACAGCCTGATCCATAAAGATATCAAGGCACTGGGCGGTCTCATGTTCGGCATCCTTCCGCCCCTCGTCTGGGCAGTCCTTTATGTTCTGAATGCCCATTATGTCTTTATCATCCGCACATTCGGGTAAATTCCGGAGGTATCACATGGAAGGTGTAACGGTTTCAAAATATGGGCTGGCCTTCGTGGCAGAAAGCCTCAGAAAATATCTGGGAGAGAGCTGGCTGCTTCTCGCTGTCTGCCTGCTTGGCATGATCGTCAGTGCAGTGCTTGTTTCCTTCGGCGATGGCAAATCAAAGTCACTCACCTCGCCCGGACTTAAGGACGTAACCTGTATGAACTGGACCGTCCTGATCTTTCTGTCGCTGACACTGTATAATCCGGTCCTCGTAAAAAGCCTGATTCCGGGACTTGGAATGACGACAGTCTATTACAGGTCCTTCTGGGCTTTTCCGATCGTCCTTGCGGCGGCCTATTACCTTGCGTATCTGGCGGGCGGATTTCAGAAGAGATGGCTTTCCGCAATGATCCTGGCAGGAATCGTAGCCTGCGCAGTCATTTTCATGCCTCTGAATCCGGGAATCCGCTATCATCTGCAGCTCCCGACGAACGTCTATAAGGTAAATGGAGCGATTCCGGTACTGGCTGACGCAATCCATGAGGACTTTGAGCAGACCGATCAGTATCAGGAGAAGATGGAAAAAGCGGCGAATGCGGACCCTGAGACGCGAAAAGGTCTGAGGAAGATCATGGTCCAGACTCTGCCAAAGTGTGTGTTCCCCTATGACATGGAGTTTCAGGTCCGTCAGTACGATGCTTCCATCGCATTGACCTGCAAGAGAGATATGCGCCTTTATTACGAGGGAAACCGGTCTACAGGAGTTACTTATTCCGGTACGTCCGGAGCCTACATCAGAAGAAAGAGGATCCTGGACGGCATGTATGGAAGAGACCCATCTGTAAGCGTGTCTTCTTTCCGGAAAGCTATGGAAAAAACAAAGACGAACTACCTTGTAGTAGAAAACGATCAGGATAGCCAGGACTTCCTGACTGCGGCAGGCTGTTCTCTGATCGGGGACATAGCGGGTTATCATATCTATTCGTTCGGACTTACCAAATCAGGTGAGAAACTGCTCCCGGCTTCTGAAACGGCAGCAAATTGAGACAAGTAAAAAGCGGACTCACTGAATGATCAGTGCAGTCCGCTTTTTGGCTTCCCGTCGGTTTCTTCCTCCATCTGATGCTCAGCTTTACGGTAAGCATCTTCCTGATTCTTTCCGGAGAAGACTCTGGCGATCAGGGACATCGCATAGAGCAGGACCGGGATCAGAACAGTCATCACTGAAGACGCCATGAGCCAGTCCTTGGTACCCTCATTGCCGAAGACGGCAAGCAGTAAGGTGACGGCATAGAGCGCAATCAGACAGATGGCGCCGGCCAGGGCGAAGATTCGTTTGAATTTCTGCATGAAAGACCTCCGAAAACAGTAAGGTACCGGCTGAAACATTTCCTGAAAGGGACCTGCCGGTATGGTCAAGATGAAGTTTACCATATCCGGTGGAAAATGCACAGGGGCGTAAAACAGGCTTTTTCTTGAAATGGACGCACCAATACGTTATACTGACCTAGTGTTTCCGCTATGCGGAACAATTTGAAATTTGATGAAATGAGGGTAGACTATCATGGCACTTTTAGATGATTGGAGAGCAGTTGCTTACAATACACAGACGGACAAGAAACAGCTTCAGCAGTTCTGGTCTGATTATTTCCTGAAGGAGAAGGCTATCTATGAAGAGCTTCTGAAGGCACCGGACGATGTCGTGAAGGGTACGGTGAAGGAACTTTCTGAGAAGTATGGCGTCACAGTCCAGACGATGACCGGTTTTCTGGACGGGATCAACGATTCCCTCAAAGAGAAGAACCCGATCGAGACGATGGATGAAAATACAGAAGTGAATCTTGGATTCGACAAGGTCCTTCTTTATAAGAACATGGTTGATGCAAAGGCTGACTGGCTGTACGGTCTGGAAG
>Ga0326514_10000980_pt1 | contig 18796 bp, 12 predicted proteins | sample 3_2548_0518_D_FD_203653 | JGI IMG/M metagenome (GOLD analysis project Ga0326514, IMG submission 203653) | Bovine rumen microbial communities from UC Davis, California, United States - 3_2548_0518 | ecosystem: Host-associated > Mammals > Digestive system > Stomach > Rumen | place: USA... | reverse complement strand
CGAATTTGACGAATAATTTTGCGGCTTTCGCCGCGAATTTGGACGAATGTTGTGCCGCTTCGCGTCACTGCGAGGCACGAAGCAGTCCAAATTCGTATCCATTCAGGCGCTTGCGCCACAAATTCTCAAAAACAAAATTCGTATCATTCGTTCAATTCGTAGTTAAACAAAGCAATCAAACAACAATTCAACAAAATAAAAGTTAAACCCTTAAACAATCAAAGCAATGATTAAAGTAGAAAATCTCAGGAAAGTCTTCGTGAGCGAAGACATCTCAATCCAAACCTACGCATTAGACGGCGTTTCGTTCGAAATCAACAAAGGCGAGTTTGTCGCCATCATGGGGCCTTCGGGCTGCGGCAAGTCCACCTTGCTCAACATCCTCGGCCTGTTGGACAACCCCACCGAGGGCAGTTACGAACTCCTCGGACATCAGGTCGGCAACCTCAAGGAGAAGGACCGCACCCAGTTCCGCAAGGGCAACATCGGCTTCGTGTTCCAGAGCTTCAACCTCATCGACGAACTCAACGTGTTTGAGAACATCGAACTGCCGCTGCGCTACATGAACATCCCTGCCGCCGAGCGCAAACAGCGTGTGGACGACATCATGACGCGCATGGCCATCAAGCACCGCGCCTCGCACTTCCCGCAGCAGCTGTCGGGCGGTCAGCAGCAAAGGGTGGCCATCGCCCGCGCCGTGGTCGCCAACCCCAAGCTCATCCTCGCCGACGAGCCTACGGGCAACCTCGACTCGAAGAACGGCCGCGAGGTGATGGACCTGCTCACCGACCTCCACAAGGAAGGCACCACCATCGTCATGGTGACACACTCGCAGCGCGACGCGGGCTTTGCCGACCGCATCATCAACCTCTTCGATGGTAAGATCGTGGAGGATGTGTTGTCGCAACTGTGATTGTAAGTGGTTTGTAAACTACGGATTGTACGGATTAAACGGATGTCCGAAAAGAAATTTGGAGGACGCGAGCGTCCGATTGGTACGGATTTTTGCTGGCGTTAGCCTATCCGTAGGAATTGGATGCTTGCATCCCGAGAATTTTCGGAATTATGTCCGTGAAATCCGCGAAATCCGTAGTTTGTTTGCTGACGAAATGATTGACAGTAGAAATCCAGCCAAAATCAGCAAAAAAGTTCGGTTTTGGCTGAATTTCTAAAACAAGGAATCAAGCGTAACTATGTCATTTATATGGGTTTTATGCTTTGAATCGGTCGTTCCGAATGTGGTTACAAGAGCGACATAAATCGAGTGGCTCGACTTGTGGATTTTGGCCTTGCTGACGGCTGAAATCTGCTTTGTCATCTCCTCAACGTCGTCGTTGGAAAGGGTGTATTTGCCTTCCGAGAACTTCATCTCGCAGATGTAGTTGGCGCGCTCGGCGGTGGCGGGGATGATGAGGTCGATTTGAACCCCTTCGCCGTCGGGTGTCTTTCCGCGCCAACTGAAAGGTGTGGCGTATTCCTTGATTCTGAGCGCATTGGCGAGTTGAGGCATGTGTTCCATGACCAAGAGTTCAAAGGTGTTGCCTGCCCATGTGTAAAACGGCTTGCTTCGTTGCAGGGAACGCCAAGAGGTGAAGTCCGAGCTTTCGACAAAACGCAGGTAGAACAAAGTGAAGAAATCGACAAGTTGATAGACTGTCTGCTTCCTTGCGCCGCCGTAGAGGGTGTAACTTCGGATGATGCCGGAGTCCATCAGGTTTTCGAGCACGTCGGTGAAAGTGCCGCCACCTTTCTTGTCGACGGCGTTGAGCAGTTCGTCCCGTGTCATTCCGTAGAATCGCTTTCCCAATTGGCGGATGACGTTGATGTATGTTTCGGAGGTTGAATAGAGCCCGGTGTAAACGTCCTTGAATTCCTGCCGGGCCTTGTCCTTGTCGAAATAGATGGCGTTGATGTTGTCGGCCATCGTCCGGTCGGGTCGTATGCTGTCCATGTAGTAAGGCACGCCGCCTATGACCATGTAAGTGAGGGCGATTTCGTACCGCGACAGATGGAAACCGCGTTTGGCCCAGTAGCGTTCACATTCCGCAAGGGTGAAGGGCTTGAGGAAGATGGATTCGGTGATTCTACCATAGAGGCCGCCGTAGTCGCGCATGACGTTGTCAACCATCCAACTGGTGGCCGAGCCGCACACGATGAGGAAGATGTCCTTGCGCTTCCTCGCCCATGAATTCCAGAAATGCCCAAGTTCAGCAAGCAGTTCCGCCGATTGCGGTCCGGCCAACCAAGGCAATTCGTCGATGAAAACGACCTTGCGGCGGGCGCGTTTGCTTTGCAGCAACTTTTTCAGTAGGTTCAAGGCTTCCATCCAACTATTGGGCGCGGGATTGGTTTTGGACAAGCCATATTCCACAAGGCTGTTGTGGAAATGTGCCAATTGTTTCTGCCGGTACGACTCGACTTTTTCGGGGTTGTCGTGGTCGATTTTTTGGTACAAGCCGACGGCCACGAAGGAAAACTTGTTCTCAAGTGCCTCCTCGATGAGAAACGACTTGCCGACGCGCCGCCGCCCGTAAATGGCCAAAAACTCGGAACGCTCCGAGGCGAAAAGCCTTGAGATGGTGGCAATTTCTTCTTCTCTCCCGATAACTGATGAAGGGTTCATGACGATGCTAATTTATTGCTGCAAAGATAGATAAATATCTTTTATGTGCAATAGAAATTCAGCCAAAATGCGATATTTTTTCTGATTTTGGCTGAATTTCTCGGATTTTTCAAGCTGACTGGCACGAGGATTGCCAAGCTTGGCGAGTGTAAAGTTTCTTTACACTCACTGTAAAAAAACTTTACACTTTTTGTAAACCTTGTTTTGTAATTTATTGGTTCTTAATGATTTATAAATTTGGCACGGCGTTTGCTATGCTAAAATGTGTAAAAATTTGAACCAATTAAAATGTAAAGCTATGGCAAAGAAATCATCATTAAACTGTAACTTTTCAGGCGCAAGTCCGTATTACAGAAAACAAACTCAAAATTGTATCATTATGGCAAAGAAATCATTCTTTATGGCACTGCTTGTTTTGGCAGCGGTGCTGGGCGCAGAGGCGCAAAACTTGAATGGTCGTTTGGCCGATGAAGACAACAATCCTGTGGCTTTCGCCAATATGACACTGAAATTGGCCGCCAACGACAGCCTCGTTGCAGGCCTGACCTCCGATGAGAACGGTAACTTCTCCGCCGATGTGAAAGATGGAAGGTACATCCTCACTGCATCCGCTATCGGTTACGAGCGGCTGACTATCCGTTGCGGGGCTACTGCCCTTGGTACATTGCTGATGCCTAAAACCACTGAACAATTAGACGAAATTGTTGTTGAGGGTTCAAGAATCACAGAAGAAGCAGGTCGCTTCGTGGTGCTTCCCGACCCGAAAGAAGCCGAAGTCTCGGGGCGCGGCTTGACCTTGCTTGACATGCAGCAGTTGCCCGGCTTGGAGGTGGACGTGGCTCGGCAAACCGTCACCATCGACGGCGGCACACCTATCCTGCAAATCAATGGAAAAGAAGTGCCGCTTGAACGTTTCGTGAATGTCAGGCCGGAGCAAATCCTGCGCATCGAGTACAGCAACGAGCCTGGCATCCGCTACCTTGATAGAAATGCTTCGGGCATCATCAACCTTGTGTTGAAGGAGTCGGACGATGGCGGAAACGTGATGGCAAGGGTGCAGTCGGCCTTCACCACGGGTTTTGTGGACGGCTATCTTATGGCAGCGCACCACAAAGGTAAGTCGGAATTTTCGTTGCAGTACAACTTGAGCCACCGCAACTACAAGAACGTACCTTACGAGATGACAGACAGTTATATCGCGGAAGAACGCACGGTGCAGCGTTCACAGCAGTTGAGTTTCCCCTTCAATTACATCACGCACAACATCACGGGCGAATACACCTACCAGCCCAACGACAGCACCATGTTTGTGGCCACCCTGCGCGACTACATCGACAACAACCATTGGTTCGGGACGGGCACCATCAACGAAACGGAGAACGGCATAACCACTCGTTTGGATATGAACAAGCAGACCGACCGAAAAGGCAACTCGCCAACATTGGACTTGTTTTTCACGCACAAGATGAGGAACCGTCAAAAAATCGAGTTGAATATGGTTGGGCAATATTCTCATAGTGATTATTACAACAACCTGATTTACAGGGATTCAGAAAACGAATGGCAATATCCCACGAAGGTGATTAACAAAGGTTATGCGGTCAGTGGTGAGGCCGTTTACGGCAAGCAGTTCAAAAAGGCGGAAGCCCGCATAGGACTGCAATATCAGCACAACTTTGCGAACAACGACTATGTGATTTACGAAACGCAGACCGAGATGACCAAGGACAATACCTATCTTTACACCAGCATCGATGGCAATTTGAGCGACAATGTAATGTATTCGTTGGGAACGGGTGCCAAATTGTTTTCCGTGACAGATGGCATCGACACCAAGCGGTATGTCCGCAACTTGAGCACGGCAGGCCTATTTTGGCGCATCAACCAGCGTTGGTCGCTGACAGCCAATACGAGGTTCATCCCATATTTGCCTTCGTTGAGCGAACTTTCGCCCGTGTTGCAGCGCGTGGACGATGTTGAGGCCATCAAGGGAAATGAATCGCTGAAGCCCTACAACACTTGGTTCAATGCGTTGCGTTTGCGCTACAACAACAAGGGCTGGTTCGCCAACGCGACTTTCAGCCATTTCAGGAACTTTTCGCCCACCGTCCGCGTGTATCAATACGACCCCGAACTTGACCTTTTTGTCGGTACGCCACAAAACACCGATTATTACCAGCGTTTCCAGTTGAAGACCGAAGTGGGTGTAAAGCAACTGTTTGACTGCCTGAACATTACGCTGAACGGAAAACTGAAAAAGGAGGAGGCCAAAGGTGAGGAGTTTTATCATGACAACCTCAACTTCAGCAGTGGCATCAAGGCGCAATTTGTTTGGAAGCAGTTGATGGTCGGCTGCGATTTCGATTTCCTGCCCGACAAGTCGCTGTATGGCGAGGAGATGTCGATAGGGGAGATGTCGCAAAGCATCTATGCCGAATACAACTGGAAGAGCTTGAATGTCAGTTTGGTTTGGCATTGTCCGTTCAACAAGGAGGGCTATATGTACCAGTCGGAAAACCTTTCGGCAGTGCATCCTTATATCCATACCAACTGGACTGCCGACAACGGCAATATGCTCGTGCTTGGCTTGACTTGGAAACTGAACTACGGCAAAGCGTTCAACAAAGGCCAGAAGACGCTTTGGAATGGTGGATATGATGATGGTATGGTGAAGTGAAACGCTGAATATCGTAAGCCATCGAAAGCCTAATCAACTTTAGGGTTGGTTGGGCTTTTGCGGTTTTTAATTGGTTTGTGGTCGAAAAAATCTATTAGCAATAAAAAAAAGTGTATCTTTGCCCTCAAAATCAATTATACTATTATGGAAACAAACGTCAGGGTTCAAGAAGTTTCGGTGGTTGATGCCTTGTTGACTATCTATCGTCAGCAGGATGAAAGAGTGAGAAGGGATTTTCTTGTGCGTATCCGTCAGGAAGACAGTTTATTGGATATGCCAGGGATGAGAACCCGAGAGGAGATGATGCAAGTTTCGCGCGAGCGTATGAGTGACATCATTGCCAGACGCGAACAAACGCTCACTCATGATGAAGTGATGAAATTGGTTGATGGAGCAACCGCCAAAACCGAAACAGTCTGTATTCCGCATTGAGGGAAGATGCACAAAGCATGTGTTTTGAGGAATGATTTTATGTTCAAAGTGTAAACCACTGTAAAGTTTCTTTACACTCACTGTAAAGAATCTTTACACTTTTTGTAAACCTTGTTTTGTAATTTATTGGTTTTTAATGATTTACAAAGTTGGCACGGCGTTTGCTATGCTAAAATGTGTAAAAATTTGAACCAATTAAATTGTAAAGCTATGGCAAAGAAATCATTCTTTACGGCACTGCTTGTTTTGGCAGCGGTGCTGGGCGCAGAGGCGCAAAACAACAATGTGTACAAGGCAGATACCGTCATCGACGGAAACGGCAACAAAATCATCACTGTGTACTCGCGGGGAACATTCGCTGAAGGCAACGGCAACGTCGTCACGCGCGACTTCGATATGGCCGCGTTTGATGAAATCAGCATCGCGCTGTCGGCTTCGGTAACCTACGCGGTGGCGGACAACTGTTCGTGTCGAGTTACCCTTGATGAGAACCTTTTCGAGTGTCTCGACATCTATCAGAAAGACGATTGCTTGAGGGTGGAGATGGTTAAGACGCTTCAGCAATCCGACTTGAAGCCGACGAAGTTCCTCATCGAACTCACCGCCCCGACCTTGGAGGAAATCAGTTTGGTGGGCGGCGGCGACTTCAGTTTCGTCACGCCGTTTGAGGCCCCAAAATTGGAAATCAGCACGGCGGGCGCGTATGGCGTGTTTTTCGACCAAACCGCTACTATCCAAGACTTTAAGATGAACCTTGCTGGAGCAGGAAAGTTGGTGTGCGAGGACCTCCATTCAGACCGTGTGGACTTGAATGTTGCAGGCGTGGGAAAGTTGGTGTGCAAGAATCTCCATTCCGACTATGCGGATTTGAACGTGGCCGGTGCGGGAGCAATCGTCATCAAGGCCGGTGCGGTGAAAAGCGCGGACATTACCGTGGCTGGCTCGGGTTCGGTGGAGACGCGTTGCGAGTTGGAGACGATGGATTACACCATCACAGGTACAGGGTCGGGTAGAATTTATTACTACGGTGATGTCAAGGTGAAAGGCACTACCATGTTTGGAAAAATCGAAAGGATTGACTCGGAAAATGAGAAAACCAACAAAAAGTGTTGCGATGAAAAACAGAAAAAATCTAAAAATCAAGCAGTTGCTTTTTGAAAAGTTGGTAAAGTTCTTCGGACTTGAAAAAGCAGAGAGAATATTCAAAATACTTGTTCGTTTATAAAACCTGGATTGCTTCGTTCCTCGCAAATCGCAGATTCGACGATGCGGAGCGAGTCAATGACGCGAAGCGGCAGTTCAACAATTAAACAATTAACAATTCAACGACTTATGACAAGAATCTATAAAAAAGGCAAGACCTCCCTCGTGTCTTCCATCTTGAACATCCTGGGCTTGACGGCAGCCTTCGCCGCGCTCTATATCATCCTTGTGCAGGTACACCACGACCTCACCTACAACAAGGCACTCAAGGACAGCGACAGGATTTATTGCCTCGCGAGGAAAGAACAAGGCTTTTCAGGCTATATGCCTTGGATGAGCCGTCCCTTGGGCGAAGCAGTCGTCGCTAATTCGCCTGACATTGAAGTCGGTGGCTATGCCAAACTTGAAGGCGAGCATCGAAATATCCGCTTAGGCGACAACCAGCCGCTGGTTGAGGCCGAAATGGCACGTTTCACCCTACCCACCATCGAAGTGTTCGGCTTTGAACTCGTTTCTGGCAGTTGGGACAACTGGCAAGGCGATGCCTTTGCCCTCTCGGAATCGGCGGCAAAGCGTTTTGGACTTCAAGTGGGCGACCCATTCAAGTACCAGGCAGGAATGAAATGGGCCGATGCCACCGTGGCAGCTATCTACAAGGATATGCCGCGCAATAGCGACCTCGGCGCTTTCGATATGGTATATAACTATGGAGACCGATTCATCGATGATTGGAGAGAATTCGGGTTTCATTACTTCGTTAAGTTGCGCAAAGGCGCCGATCCCAATTCAATCGACGAAATCTCAAAGCCTTTTTGGCGCCAGTTTTTGATAGCTGTGGACAATCCCGCTGCCAATGATGAGGAAGTGAAATCGTGGATTCATCCGATACTATTGACGGATATGTATTTTCCCGAAGATGGCTTCCCTGTAGGCAAGTCGGGCAACAAAACCACAACTATGACCCTGCTCGTCATTGCCATTTTCGTGGTGGTCATTGCTTTCATCAACTACATCAACTTCTTCTTCGCGATGGTGCCGCTGCGTCTGCGCAATATCAACACGCGCAAGATATTGGGTAGCAGCCGTTTCCAGTTGGTGATGTCGTCGGTGGGTGAGTCGCTGCTGATGGTGGTCATTGCATTGGGCCTGGCGGTGGCTGTGGTCACGTTGTTCAGGCAGTCCACCTTGACCTCGCTGATTGACACCTCGCTCAGATTTGGCCACAATTGGGGCATCGTCGCCTTGACCGTTGGCTTGGGCTTGTTCATTTCCGTTGTGGCGAGCATCTATCCGGCCTTGTTCGCCACCTCGTTCAATCCAGCCTTCGCCCTGAAAGGTACCCTCGGCACCACACAAAAGGGCAAGGCCTTCCGCATTGGCTTGATTGGCTTGCAGTTCACCGTTTCTATCATACTGATTATCTGTGCGATATTCGTCCACGAGCAACGCCGTTATATGATGGAACACGAATTGGGATTCGATCAGGAATGTCTGTTGCAGTCGCAGGTGTCGTGGGACCTCGCCAACAACCGCGAAGCCGTGGAGAGCCAGTTGCGGGCCGATGCCGCCATCAAGGACATTGCTTGGGGCGACGGTGCATTTGTGCGCGATACACGAATGAGTTGGGGACGCCGAGTGCGTGGCGAGGAAGCCAGTTGGCAGGTCTATCCCGTCTCGTGGAACTTCCTGCGTTTTATGGGCATCGACATCGTGGAAGGCCGTGATTTCACTCCCGCCGACGAGCAATCGGATGGTGTGTATATCTTCAATGAGACCGCACGCGATTTGTACGACATCACCCTTGACGACCAATTGGAAGGTTGGAACGGCATAGAAGAAATCGCCGGTTTCTGCAAGGACTTCAATTTTGCCTCGCTGCGCCAACCCGTTACCCCGTTTGCGTTCTTTATTTACGGAAAGGAACCAGCGCGACCTTGTATGCGACTTTTCATTCGCACTGAAGCCGGCGTGGATGTCCCCGCCCTGATGGAACGCATCACGAAAACCCTCAACGACCTTGACCCCGACTTGGGCGACGGTATGTCATTCGAGGTTCAACCTTTCTCGCAATCCATTGAGAGCCAATACAAAAAGGAGCAAAACCTCTCGAAGTTGATTACTTTGTTCACCATTTTGGCCATCGTCATCTCGCTGATGGGTGTGTTCGGCTTGGTGATGTTCGAGACGGAGCACCGCCGCAAGGAAATCGGCATCCGTCGTGTACACGGTGCCACGGTGGGGCAGGTTTTGGCGATGTTCAACTCGCGCTTCGTGAAGATTGTGCTGGTGTGCTTCGTGATTGCCGTGCCGGTGAGCATCGTCATTATGAAGCGTTATTTGGAGGGCTTTGCCTATCAAGTGCCGCTGCACGTTTGGGCGTTTGCCTTGGCGCTGTTGGCCGTTTTGGGAGTCACGATTGCGGTGGTCACCTTGCGCAGTCTGCGGGCGGCAACGATGAATCCGGTGAAGTCGCTACGGAGTGAATAAACTATGAAAAGGGAACTACGAATTACACGAATGGAACGAATGATTTTGCGGCTTGCGCCGCGAATTAGGACGAATTTGTGCCGCTTTGCGTCACTGCGAGGCACGAAGCAGTCCAGATTCGTACCCATTCAGGCGCTTGCGCCTCAAATTCTCAAATCGAAATTCGTATAATTCGTGTAATTCGTAGTTGTATTATCTGTATCAATCGCACACTTGCGTCCTGATTTTTCGGTGACCTATCCGTCAAATCCGTGGAATCCGTAGTTTGTTTGCGGGCGGCAACGATGAATCCGGTGAAGTCTTTGCGGAGTGAGTAATTCTAATCACAAAATCCACAAAACAATGCAAAACCTCAATCATTTTCCCTCGTGATAGCTTTCCTCTCGGTGCTTTGGCAGACCTTGAAGGCGGCCAAGACCAATCCAGTGGATGTGTTGCAGAAGGAATAATATCACGTTTTATCGTAGAAAAGTGTGAGAAAAATCACATTTTTCTGCGATAAAGTGTGATTATTTGAAAAAAGTGTCGTATTTTTGCCGAAAATTAAAATCGGGATCTCTATGGAAACGATAGAAAGGGATGTCACACAACAATTGTTGGCGTGGAAAAACAGTTCGGATCGCAAACCTTTGATTGTCAGGGGTGCGCGTCAGATTGGGAAGTCGTGGGCAGTGGAGGACTTCGGCAAACGGTATTATGAGCATTTGGCGGTTTTCAACTTCGACCGAAAACGCGAATTGGCAGAGGTTTTTGGAAAGACCAAAGAACCGTCGCGCCTCATCCACGAATTGGCTTTTTTCACCGAGGTTCCCTTGCTGCCCGAAAAGACGCTTCTCTTTTTCGATGAGATTCAGGAATGTAAGGAGGCTTTGAACGCTTTGAAATATTTTTGCGAGGATGCGCCTGAATATCACATTATTGCGGCAGGCTCGCTATTAGGTGTGGCCATCAATGAGGGAAATTTCTCGTTTCCCGTGGGCAAGGTGAATTTCTTGCAGATGTTTCCGGTCAGTTTCAAGGAGTATTTGCGTGCCGCCGATGCCGTTTTGTTTCGACAATTGGACAGTTTGGCTGGTGGCGAGGAGTCGCTTCCGACGGTCGTTTTCAACAGGGCAGAGGAATACTATCACGCCTATCAGGTTTGTGGCGGGTTGCCGCTGTCGGCGCGTTCCATGATTTGGGGCAAGGGGATCGAGACGGTTGAGAAAGTGCTGGAAGAGAATCTGATGGCCTACGAGATTGATTTCAGCAAACACGCTTTGAAGACCGACATCCCGAAGATTCACGCCATTTGGAAATCAACGCCAGAGCAACTGTCGCGCGAAAACAACAAGTTTGTCTATCGCGTTGTGCGCGAGGGTGCAAGGGCAAGGGAATACGAAAACGCTTTGCAATGGCTGGTGGATGCGGGGATGATCTATCAAGTGAAATTGTGCGAAAAGCCTGAACTTCCGCTGAGTTTCTATGAAAACTCGTCGGCGTTCAAGGTGTATCTATTGGACATAGGCTTGTTGCGGAAACTGTCGAAGTTGCCCGCAGAGATTTTCGTCAGTGCCTCCCAATTGTTTACGGAGTTCAAGGGTGCCGTGGCCGAAAATTTCGTCTTGACTTCTTTGTTGGCTCAAGGTTTTGCCATGCCCAACTACTGGACTTTGCAGGGCAACAAGGCCGAAGTGGATTTTCTTATAGCGAAAGGATTGACAGTCATCCCTATTGAAGTCAAGTCGGACAGGCGCATCAGCGGAAAGAGCTTCGCCGAGTACGACAAGAAATACCATCCCGATTTGCGGATTCGTTTCTCCATGAACAACATCAAGAAAGACGGTAACTTGCTGAATTTGCCAATCTTCATGGCCGATTGGGTTGGCAGTTACCTTTAGGATAATGCCTTGTTGGGTCTTGTTTAAATGAAAATTGCTTTCTGCAAAAAGCAAAAATAATTCAAAAATGCTTTCTGTAAAAAGCAAATTAATATCTTGGCCGATGACATTGAATCGCCCCACGGTAACAAGTTGCCGCTTTGGATGGTCGGACTGTTATATTGATGATTTTGAAAATTATGTTTTTTCGGTAATTTTTTTTCGGTAATTTTGCCGCCATGAGTAAACTCAAATCAAAAATCCTAGTCGTCGATGACAACGCGGGCATCCGCTCGGCGCTGAAGATTCTGCTGCCTATGCGTTTTGCCGAGGTGGAACTCATCGCCTCGCCCAAGGTGCTGATGGAAACCATGCGAACCTTTAAGCCCGACGTGGTGTTGCTTGACATGAACTTCGAGACCGACATCAACACGGGCAACGAGGGCCTCTTTTGGCTCTCCGAACTCAAGCGCGACTTCCCCGAGGTGGAGGTGGTGCTGTTCACAGCCTACGCCGACATCGCCCTCGCCGTGGAAGGTATGAAACGCGGTGCCTTCGATTTCGTGGTGAAGCCTTGGGACAACGCCAAACTTCTTGTCACGCTTGAAGAAGCCTGCAAGAAACACCGTAATGCTGCCGCGAAAGGCACTTCCGCCAATCCCCCGCCCGCCATGCAATGGGGCAAGAGCAAGGCAATGAAGCAACTACGAGAGATGGTGGAAAAAGTCGCACCGACCGAGGCCACATTATTAATTACTGGTGAGAACGGAACAGGTAAGGATGTGTTGGCCAACGAGATACACCGACTTTCGCTTCGTGCCACCAAGCCGATGGTGAGCGTTGATATTGGTGCCATCACCGAGACGCTGTTTGAGAGCGAGATGTTCGGCCATGTGAAAGGCGCTTTCACCGATGCACACGCCGACCACATCGGGAAGTTCGAGCAGGCGCAAGGAACGACGCTTTTCTTGGACGAAATCGGCAACATTCCGCTGAGCGAACAAGCCAAACTGTTGCGTGTCATCCAAAACCGAAGCATCACTCGCGTCGGCGACACGAAATCCATTCCCATAGACATTCGCCTGATTTGTGCCACCAACATGGACCTGCCCGCGATGGTCAAGGCGGGGCGTTTCCGCGAGGACTTGTTCTACCGCATCAACACGGTGGTGCTCAACTTGCCGCCCTTGCGCGAGCGTCCCGACGAAATCGTCTCATTGTCAGAGCTTTTCATCAAGCAATACGCCGAAAAATACCACCGCAAGGCGCAAGGCCTTTCCGAAGAAGCGTTGAACCTTCTGAAGCGTTGCCGTTGGAGCGGCAACATCCGTGAGCTGCAAGGTTGCATTGAGAAGGCGGTCATCTATTCCGAAACCGAACTAGTGCGCGCTGCCGACCTCCAAATCCGTGCCTCGGAACTGATGGACGAAAAGGAACCAAAACCGCAAAACCAAACCCTTGAAAGTGCCGAGGAACAAATCATCCGCAATGCGATGAAAACCTACAACGGCAACCTGACTTTGGTGGCCAAAGCCTTGAATATCAGTCGCCCGACTTTGTACAGTCGCCTAAAGAAATACGGGATATGAGCACTTGGGCATGGATAGCGGTTGTTGTGGCGGCGGTCGTTGTGGCCGTCGTGCTGACGGCTTGGATCGTCAGGCGGCGCGAAGTCCGCAAGGTGGCCTTCATGATGGATGCCTTGGAGGACGGCGAACTGAACTTCCGCTTTAGCGGCAAGTCGGCCATGAACCGCACGCTCAACCGCATCCGGGGCATTTTCGAGCGGCGCACGGCGGTGAACGAGGAAGCCACGCAGAGCAAGCTCTTCCGCGTGATGACGCACGAAATTATGAACACCGTCGCGCCTATCGCCTCGCTGAGCGATGCCCTCATCAACGAGGAAGGCGTGGACGTGAAGGCGGGTTTGGAAACCATATCGGCCTCGTCGAAGGATTTGGTGCGCTTTGTGGAGTCGTACCGCAGCCTTGCCAATGCCCAGCCACCCGTGCGCAAGGCCGTGATGGTGGACGAATTGATGGACAGGGTGTTGCTCCTCAACAAGGCCAAAATCGCCGAGCACGGTGCCTCGCTTTCCTACACCGCCAAAACGCCCGACCTGCTCATCTACGCCGACGAAGGCCAACTGATGCTGGTGTTCAACAATCTGATTAAGAACGCCATACAAGCTGATGCCAACTCTATCCGCATCACCGCCGACTTGAACTCGGAAGACCAAACCGTCATCCGCGTGACGAACAATGGCAAGCCCATTCCGCTGCGGCAGATCGAGGAGATTTTCATCCCGTTCTACACCACCAAACCCAACGGCACGGGCATCGGTTTGAGCCTTTCAAAGCAAATCATGGTGCGGCACAACGGCACTTTGCTCCTCGAACAAAGCGACGAAAACATGACGGTTTTTGCCTTGGTTTTTCGATAATTATTTATTTTTGTAAATAGTTGATAATCAACTAAATATGATAAAATCTCCATTCGGATAACGGGCTAAAACCACTATTTTTTTGATACTTTTAGCCCGCTATCCGAACTTTTCAAGCCCTTGGAACTACTGCGTTTCAGCCTTTTTTGCTTTAGTTTTTCGGTGACTATGGCTTTTTTGGGGCGGCGTGTTGTTTTCTTGTGTATTTTTGCACCTAAATATAAAAGCTATTTGATTTCAAAAACTTTAAATAATTGTAAGATGAAAAAGTTACTTTTTACTTTGGTTTCGCTGGCCTTGTCCGTGGCGACGATGGCCGGCAATTTCGTGGTGCTTCCTTATTCGGGTCGCGCCGAATTGGAAAAACACTTCTCTGACCCCAACCTGAAGGTGCATTTCTACACCAATTCAGAGGTCTTCGCCACGGCAGAACGCTTCAATGCCGCCAGTATGGTGATGGTCGACGAAAACGCTTTCTCGGAAAACGGGTGCTATACGTTGGTGTATTGCCCGAAAGCGCAACAGCAGCAATTTGACGCACTGTTTTCGACCCAGAATTACGTCATCGTGAAAGGGGCAACGATGCCTTACAAGAACGACGGCGCAGTGGCCATTTTCAACAAAAAGGCGACTTTGCCTCGCTTGACCCGCGATTTCCCCGTGGTGACGGAGGAAGACCCTCGCATCCGCGAGATGCTTAATCAGGTGAACATGGACTCGATTGAGGCCACCGTGCAGCACTTGCAAGATTACGGCCAGCGTTTTTGGAACTCCGACAATGCCTTTGCCGCTTCCGACTGGATTGCAGGTCGTATGCAAGCCTTGGGACTCGAAGTGGAACAACAGGCATTTTATGCCAGCACTTGGCTTGGTAGCGGCCAGGCTGCGCCCAATGTCATTGGCATCCAGCGCGGTACGCTCTATCCAGATACCTACGTTGTTTGCGGCAGCCATTTCGATTCGTTCTCATGGGAAGCCATGAGTGGCGGTGCCGCTCCCGGTGCTGACGACAATGCCACAGGCGTGGCCGCTGTGCTGGAAAGCGCAAGAATCATGACGCAATACGAGTTCGAGTATAGCATCGTCTACTGCGCCTACGGTTGTGAAGAAATGGGATTGTATGGCAGTGAAGCATACGCCTCACGTTGCCAAGAGCAAGGCATGGACATCATCGGCTATTTCAACAACGACATGAACGGCTATCTGAATCCCGGTGACCAAATCCATATCGATTGCATCTATCCCAATTCGGTGGAACCGATTGGTACCTATTACATGAATGTCGGTGAGGTCTATTATCCCGAATTGCCCATTCGCCACGTCAACTTCAACGAGGGCGACAGCGACCACACCTCTTTCAATAATCACGGCTACATGGGTATCTATCCTTTTGAGGACTACCAAAACTACAGCCCTTACATCCACACGCCCAACGACTTGATTGGCACGAGCGTGAACAGTTTCGAGATGTCGCAGCAGTATTGCCAGATGAACATTGCTTGTTTGGCCGAGATTGCCAATCCTATGGGCGAAACGCCGCAGGTGTATTGCAATCCGGTGAGAGATTTTGATATTGAGCTACCTGTATGGAAAGATACATCCCCTCTTTGGTTACATTGGAAATCTCCTGAAGAAGGCTCAACAGGCGAAATAGAGCGATTCGATGTGTATCGCGACAATGTGGTTATTGGAGCGGTGGATTGGGCGGATTCCACTTATCTTGGTTATTGGGGCTATGAGTTTATGGATACGATTACTATCGGAGCCGAAGCAGAATACTTCATCATGGCTGTTTACAGCGACGGTTGCGAGGCTCAATCGCAAACGGAAACAGGTTATGGCGTCAGTGCAGTTGAGGAGTCGGAATCCAATGTTATGGTTTATCCCAATCCCTCCAACGGCACCTTTAACCTCAACCTTGGCTCAGGCCAATGGAATGTGGAAGTTTACGACATAACTGGCCGCAAGGTCTATGAAAACCGCGTGGATGGCCGTTCCGTCCTCGACCTCGGAGAGTTCCGCAAGGGAATGTATTTCCTGAAGGCCACGGGCGAAAGCAGGGGAGTGACGGCGAAAATCATGGTGCAATAAGCCTCGGCTGACTTAAAATCTTCAAAATTCTCCGTTTCATATCATTGAGGCGGAGAATTTTGTATTTTTGAGGCCTTAATACGACGCTTATGAAATACCAACTATCGCTTTTCGTAATGGCATTGGGCTTTGTGTTGGCCTCATGCGGCAACAACAACCAACCCAAACAACAAGAAGAACCGCAAAACGACTCCATCCGCCTGCGCACGGTGCTTTACCATCCGGGCGACTACGGTTCAAGGAATTATCGCATTCCCGCCATCATCACTGCCAAGGATGGCTCGCTCGTGGTGGCCACCGACAAGCGGAAACACAATATCGACGACCTGCCGGAAGACATCGACATCCTTATTAATAGAAGCACCGACGGCGGTCGCACTTGGAGCGAGCCTTACACCCTCGTCGAAGGCCAAGGGGTAGGGAAGGGCTTCGGCGACTGCGCCTTGGTACACACCCACGACGAAGGCGGCCTTTTGGCGGCTTTCGTGGGCGGAACTGGCTTTTGGCAAGGTCGGCCCGAAAACCCGCAACGCACCTATATCGCAAGGAGTTACGACAACGGCCAGACTTGGACGGAACCCAAGGACATCACCGATGAACTTTATGGTGCGAAGTGCCAAAACGAGGTGAGCCGCACATGGTGGTCGGCCTTTTTCGCCTCGGGCAATGGCTTGATGACCTCCACGGGACGCATCATGTTCGTCCTTGCTGTGCGCGATACCGAAGCATGGGCGGCCTGCAACTATGTGGTTTACAGCGACGACAACGGCGAAACTTGGCATATTTCAGGTCGTGCCTCCCAGCGAGGCGACGAGGCCAAAGTGGTTGAACTGGCCGATGGCCGTATCCTGATGAGCATCCGGCACGAAGGCGAGCGTTGGTATAATATTTCGGAAGATGGCGGCCTCACTTGGCAGCCCGAAACCTCCGCTTGGCCTGACCTCGTGGCCACGGCTTGCAATGGCGATATTATCCGTTATTCTTCTGTGAATGAGGGCACTGAAAAGAATGTTTTGCTTCATTCCTTGCCTGCCCCAGAACGCCGCGAGAATGTGACCGTCTATGTCAGTTACGACGAAGGTCAGACTTGGCCCCTGAGCAAGTGCATTGTGCCTTACGCTTCGGCCTATTCGTCGCTCTGCATCCTTCCCGACCACAGCATCGGCCTCTACGTGGAGGAATCCGACGGCGACACGTTAGGCTACTCGATGGTGTTTTACAATTTCGGGTTGGAGTGGTTGGAGAAGTGATTTTTCATTAAAAAAAAGAGCAACTTTGCGGAAATTTTCGTATCTTTGCAAAGTATGTCAGACGAAAAGACCATAAGACAACCCCTTGATTTTGAGGAGTACATCCGCGCCGAAGAGCCGCAAAAGCGCGAGCGTGCCTACGCTTGGCGTACAGCCATCGGCTTGCAGGCGGTGGATGGCCTTACCGTGTCGGATTACCTGAAAGAGACTGCCCGCCGCAACATTGAAGGGGAAATCACCATCGATGAGGCTAAAAAGCTTATCAAGACCTATTACCAGTCGAAGACAAAGCGTGAGCCGGATGACGATGAGAAACAGGAGGCCGACCAAGTTTCGGTGAACATCACGGAAATCCTTAACAGCCCTTCCTTTACGTTTGGCATTACAGGTTTGTCGGGCATTCATCGGCAGATTTTTGAAGGTACGTTCAAGTTTGCCGGACAGTTTCGGCAGTATGACATCACCAAAAAGGAATGGGTGTTGCGCGGCGATACAGTTTTGTATGCCCCTTGGCAGGACATCCGCGAGGCTTTGCAATATGATTTGGAGCAAGAGCGCCAGTTCCTTTACGACAACCTGACCATGGAGCAAGTGGCTGAGCATATCGCGAAATTCGTTTCAGGCATTTGGCAAATCCATCCTTTTGCGGAAGGAAACACACGGACAACGGCCGTTTTCACGGTGAAATACCTGCGCTCTTTGGGCTTCCAGATTGGAAATGAGCTGTTTTCGGAACATTCGTGGTATTTTCGCAATGCCTTGGTGCGGGCCAATTATCAAAATGTCCAGAAAGGCATCACATACGATTATACTTATATCAACCGTTTCTTTGGCAATCTTTTGTTGGGCGAAGAGCATGTATTGCGCAACCGTTATCTAATCATTGAGCCGAATGAAGAATTGAAGCGGGAATGGGAGGAAATTTTGGCAGACGAACAGACAAGGAAAACCACCCCCGCAACCACCCCCGCAACTACCCCCGCAACTACCCCCGCAACCTCCCCCGCAAGTCCAAGAAATATGTTTTGGACCGACAATGAAAAAATCTTGAATTTGATAAAATCCATAGGAAATCATCAGCTTTCGATAAAGGAGATGCTTGCGGCGGTGGGATTGAAAGACCGCATGAATTTCATCGACTACACCCTCAACCCCGCCATCAAGGAAGGTTTCGTCAAACAACTTTACCCCGACAACCCCCACCATCCGAGGCAGAAATACTTGCTGACAGTGAAGGGCGTGGCATTATTGAATGAACTTGAAAACACAATTAATACGAATTAAAGATGAACAAGACATTGAAAATGTGGATGATGGCCGTCATCCTGATTTGCAGCACAAGCATGGTCGGTTGTGGCAACAAAAACGCCAAGCAACCTGAAACCAAAGTGCAAACCGAAACGAAGGCACAAACCGTTGCTGAGGTGAAAAAAGAATCAACCTGCCTCACGGCAGTCGATGACTATTTGGTGAACGAAATCGGAAAGAACTATAGCCAAGGCGATGTGTGTATTCCTTGTGCTTTTGTGGTCAATGCCGACGAAAGTAACATGGATGACATTCTCGTTTGGGGTGACTTTTGGGTGTTCAATTTCGACATTGCAGGCGACACGCTGAAATGCGTTTCGGGCGGCGACCATCCTGGCCTGATGCACGTGAAAAAGACGGAAAACGGTTTCGAAGTGACGAGCTTTGATGCCGTTGCCGACGGTGCCGACAACATGCCCAGCG
>Ga0326514_10000979_pt1 | contig 18807 bp, 15 predicted proteins | sample 3_2548_0518_D_FD_203653 | JGI IMG/M metagenome (GOLD analysis project Ga0326514, IMG submission 203653) | Bovine rumen microbial communities from UC Davis, California, United States - 3_2548_0518 | ecosystem: Host-associated > Mammals > Digestive system > Stomach > Rumen | place: USA... | reverse complement strand
CCGTTGACGAAATAGTCCAACACCACGGCGGTGATGGGGTACATCAGTTCGAGGAAGGTGGACAGCGAGGCTTTCACATGGCGCAAACCGTAGTAATACAGGAAGATGGCTCCCGAACCCGTAGTCAGGCCGATGAGGGCGATGAAGAACCAATTGCGCGGCGTGACTTGCGAGAAATCGCCGATATGGCCTGCAAAAAGCACGATGACGAGCATGATGAGTGTGGTGAAGCCATAGCGGAAGAAGGTGGAACTGACGAAGGAATAGTTGCCCAAAATCTTCTTGGAAAACACCGTCGAACTGCCGAAAGAGAAAGCCGCCAACAACGACAGCAATGCCGCATAAACCGTGGTGATGCCCTCGGTGCTGAAGTCGGGGAGCGACCAGCCGAAGGTGAGGAAATAGCCGCCAATGAGGGCGACACAGGCCCAAAGCGCAAAGTGCTTCTTGATGCGTTCTTTCAGGATGATGCGTGCCAAAATGACGGCAAAGACGGGTTGCAGCTTCTGGAGCAAAACCACGACGGACAGGCTGTTGAAATGCAACAAAAACAGCGACTTGACGATGGCCAAAGTGCCCAAGGCACCGCCAAACAAGGCGATGAGCAGGAAATAGACCAAGTCGGAGCGCGACATGGTCTTCAGATGGCGGTATTCCCTAAAGAAGAACACGTTCATCAGCGCGAAGGGGCATAGGTGGATGACGAAGACCACGAAGGCCGTGTTGAGGTTGTAGAGTTGCGGGGTGAGCAGGATGCCGTCCACGCCCCAAAGCATGGCGGAGAGAGCCACAGCCAACGCCCCGATGAGTTTTGTATTTTGTTGGTTGTCTTTCATTTTGAATTGCTGTTATGGCTTGAAAACGCTTAAAACGGGCTTGCCGCGCCACGCCGAAGGCGTTTCCAAACCAAGGATGTAAGCGATGGTGGCAGCAATATCGTATTGTACCACAGGCTCTTCAATCAAATAACCGGATTTCACGTTCTTGCCAAATACGACAAAAGGACTCTCCATGTCTTCCATCGCCAAGGTGCCGTGGCCTTGCTCGTGACCGCCATGGTCGCCCGTGACGATGATGATGGTGTCGTCGTAAATGCCAGCGTCTTTGAGGGCTTGGATGATGCGTCCCACGCAAACATCGATGCGGGCAAGGTAATCGTAATAACTTTCGGTGTACCAACCGCTACTGTGTCCAGTGCCATCAATGCCGTCGAAGACGGGGATGAACAGCATGGGCTTTTTGTCTATGATATACTGTACGATATGGTCGCAGTTGCGCTCCACCGACTGCCAGTCTTCCTTGAAATCCTTTACATGGCTAATGGACAGTGTGTCAATGACATACTTTATGCCTTCCCATTCGTAGGTGCAGCCAGTTTCGGCTTCGGGGTATTGCTCTCGGACCAAGGAAAAGATGGTAGGGAAGATGCCGTGGGCATTGGTGGACATTGGGCTAACGTCGGGCGTTTTGGAGTTCCAGGTGGTGTGGCCATGCACTTCCGGTCCCGCTCCCATGAACATGGTCGCCCAATTGACGCCCGAGCTTGAAGGGATGACGGAACGCTTGTGCATCGTGTAACTTCCCCCTTCCATCAGGCTTAATAAGTTAGGCACGTCGTGTGCATTTTCAAAGCCGTGGGAGGCCCAACCGTCGAGGCCGATCAAAACGACATGTTTCGCCAACGGGGATGTCTGCGCCTTCGTTGTGAGGGAAAAGGCAAACAAAAGCATGAAAAGAAAACAAAGGTGTCGCATAGTGTTATTGTCTTAATAGTTTGTCATTGGCTGAGGCTTCCTTCTCCCAACGTACGCACATGATGATGGAGTTGACGAGATAAACCACATACATCATTGTGATGGGGAAGTTTCCCGCCTTGATGTACATAAAGATGCTGACGCAATTGATAGCAATCCAAAGCCACCACTGCTCGCTGAACATCCTGACCATCAGTATCATGGCCACGACTTGCATCACGGCCTTGGCCGAATCTGCAAAAGGCGCGATGTCGTTGGTGAAATATTTCATCAACAGGCCGAATCCCACTGTGCCCACGATGATGACAGCCAAACTAATGAATCTCGACTTGTTCGGCATGTGGATTTTCATCACCTCGTGGGTTTCATGGTTCATGTTTTTCGCCCAAGTGAAGAAGCCCACAAACTGCATGACGAAGTTGTAGACGGTCACGCCGAAATCGGCATAGAGTCTGGAAATCAGTGTGATATAAATCATCAGGCAACAATGGATGAAGCCGAAGAGGTAGTTGGAGAGTTTGCCCTTGCCGCCCAAAACCACGTTGATGATGCCGCAAGCCGCCGCCACGATGTGAATCCAATAGAATTGGTCGCTGGCTTTGTCGTATTTGAACAAGATGGACATCACCGTGATAATGACGCTCACCAGCACTAACCAGATGATGTCGAAAGGCTTCCAGCCTTTGAGGTCTTCTTTGATTAAGTGTTTGATTTTTTGCATGATGAATCTTTGATTTGTTGTTTTTTTATGTTGTTCGTAATCTCCTTTAAAGCCCTAAACCCTTCTGGAATCGGGAACATCGCGAAGGTGTGGAACATGCCTGCATACTCGCGGAAGATGCCTGTTTTGCCGGCTTTTTCGTAGGTTTCCTTGAGGAACAATGAATCAGGCTGGAGGATTTCGTCGGTGCCGAAGTAAACGCTGAGGTTGTCGACACCGCTGAAGTCGCCGAAAACCGGGCTGACCCACGGATGCTGGGCGGGCAAATCGCCTTGCCAAACGGCATTCAAGGTGATGACGCGGTCGAGTTGGAGCATGGGGTCTTTCTCCTGCAACGCCCTCATTTCTTGTTCTTTGCTGTGGCTTAGGTCGACGCATGGGGAGAGCAGGGTGGTGGTCAAGGGCTTTTGCCAGCCGTTTTTGTGGGCTTCTTGGGCTACCACCAAACACAAGCAAGCCCCCGCCGAATCGCCGACAAGGTGAATTTCGTCGTATCGCCTTGATTTAGAGATGCTTTTGTAGAAATCCAACACAGTTTGCACGGAAAACGCGCAAGTGTATTCCGGCGACTTGGGATAGACGGGCATCAGTGCGTCAAAATGCGTGCGCAGGCAAAGGTCGTGCAGAAAACGCCAATGGAAAAACACGGGCGGATAGATGTATGCGCCGCCGTGGAGGTAAAGGATAAGTTTTCGTGAAGGGTGGTTGTGCCTGAAAACCTGCATCTCAAATCCCGTTGAGGCGACAAATTTTTCCTCTTCGGTGAAAAATCCCCTGAAATAACGCGGTATGCGCACGGTTCGGCGGTTTTCGCGGCGGCAATGCTCCAATTCTTCCTGCACTTCTTCAGACGAGGCATCGCGCAACTGCTTGAACATCAGTTTCAAATATTTCTCTGTAAAGGCAATTCCTACATTCATATCTTTATACTTTCAACATTATACAAACTCTCAACTCTAAACTAATGCTTCTGGTAGATCTTCAGGTCAAACATGGGCGCGGCGGCAATGATGTGGTCGAAGATGTCGCTTTGGATTTCTTCGTAGTTGACCCACCGTTTGTCGCTGCTGAAAGTGTAAATCTGCAACGGCACGCCAAATTCGGTAGGTTGCATCTGGCGCACCATCATCGTGAGGTTGTGGTTCAACTTGGGATTGTTGTTGATATACGCCTTGATGTAGGCGCGGAAAACGCCCAAGTTGGTCTGTTGGCGACCGTTCAGTATCTCGTTAGTGTCGATGTTGTTGGCTTTGTTGTATTCAATTATATCTTCCTCTTTCTGAATGAGATAGTCCTTGATTAGGGAATAACGCTTGTATTTCTCAACCATCTCAGGCGTGCAGTAGCGGATGGTGTTAACATCGATGTTTATGGTGCGTGCAATGCGTCGTCCGCCCGATTCCGACATGCCGCGCCAGTTGGTAAAGGGATTGGAAACCAAGTTGTAAGTCGGGATGGTGGTGATGGTGTTGTCCCAATTTTGCACTTTCACGGTGGTCAGGTTGATTTCTATGACATTGCCGTCGGCGGGACCCATCACAATCCAGTCGCCGAGGCGAAGCATGTCGTTGATGGAAAGTTGCAGGCCGCCCACGAATCCTTTGATGACGTCCTGGAAAATCAGCAGAATGACCGCCGACATGGTACCCAAACTGAGGAGAATATTGCTGATTTTGGTGCCCAAAACAAAGGCGATGATGACTAAGCCTGTCAGGACGTAAAGCACGATTTTTGTGACTTGCACCATGCCGGTAAGCGGCTTGGTTTTCGACATTTCGCGGGTGTTGTACAAATCTTCTCCAGTCGTGACGAAAGCACTGATAATCATGGTGCAAATGACGATTTCGAAGATGTTGACCAGTTTCATAAGGAAAGCCGCCGTTTCAGGGAAGTGGGGGAGGGCGTTGTCAACCAAAGCACCTGTGATGAGGGCGGGAATGAGCAGGCAAATGCGCCCAATGACCTTGTTTTTGATGAGAAGGTCGTCGTATTTGTTCGTCGAAAGTTGGATGATTCGGTAGACGGTCTTCTTGATTATGAATTTGATTATGAAGTAGATAATAATACTTACAATCACCACCGACAAAGCGGCAACCGTTTCGGCAATGCTTGTCGAAAGGCTTTGGCTAAGGCCCATCCTGAGATTGAGGTTTTTCAGGATTTCTAAGTATTTTACGATCATATTCCGCTGATTTTGGTTTTGGTGTATCCTTTTTGGAGCAACATGGCCAGCACTTTCTCACGGAAGTCGCCTTGCAACAGGATTTCGCCGTCTTTGGTGCTGCCGCCCACGCCGCAGGCCGATTTCAACTCTTTTCCCAAGACGGCCAAATCAAAATCAGAGCCTTGGAAACCCGTGATGAGGGTGACTTTCTTGCCGCCGCGCTGCTTCTTGTCGAGCATTACGCGCAGGTTTTGCTTGGCGGGTTCGAGCGTTATGGCTTCTTCTTCGCCGTAATCGAAAACGAAGTTGGGGTTGGTGGAATATACTGTGCCGTTGTTGTCACTTTTGTGTTTCATTGCAAATAATGTTGAGACTTAATGGATTAACTTTGAGATGAAGGTCTTTTTCCATCATTACTGACTCGCCGTCGAGGTTGATGACCTCGGACTTGGGCCGGATGATGGTGGCTTCGGGAGTTTGTATGATTTTCACTTTTGGCGCTTTGTCCATCATGCCATCAATCATGTAACCGCCCATGATGGGAAGTTCCAACGGATTGGGTTTCTGCACGATGCAAAGGTCGACTTTGCCGTCCCACAGCGAGGCATGAGGCGAGATGGGGAAATCGTAGCCCATTTGGTTGGAATTGGCAAACGAGATGAAAAAAGCGTTGACTTCAAGGGTTTCGGTGGGCGTGATGATGGTGTACGGCTGCTCGTTCATGGTGATGTAGTTGAGGACGATGTACCTGAAATAGGTGTCGAAACCTCGGCGCGGGTCTTTGCTGTAGTCTTCGGCAACCTTGGCGTCGTAGCCCGTTCCCGAAATGCTGATGAACGGTGTGCCATTCACGGTGACAGTGTCGATTTTGCGCCGCTCGTTCCTGTTGATGACTTGCAAGGCTTTGATGGGGTCGAGCGGAATGTTGAGGCAGCGCGAAAGGCCGTTGCCCGAGCCGCAGGGGATGATGGCCAAGGCCAAATCGGTGCCGATGAGGCGCGTGCCCACTTCGTTGACAGAGCCATCGCCACCAGCCACGGCAAGAATGTCAAAATGCTGGTTGATGGCATCTTGAGCAAGCATGATGGCATGGCTTGGGTACTCGGAATCGCAAATCTCGTAGTCAAATTTCGAGAGGTCGAGATGCTCCTTGATTTGCTGCGGGAGGTGCTCTTTGTGCTTCTTGCCGGAGATTGGGTTAATGATGAATCGAATCTTCTGCTTGCCCATAAAAATCTGTTATTGACGGTTTCAAACTGTTGGTAATCATTCTGTTGTTGTACACCTGCATAAAATGGTAGAGCCTGTCGAACACGTCTTGGCATTGAAGTCGGTCAATGAGATTGTCGTTCAGGAGCGAGTCGTTGATGGGCCTGAAAATGCCGAATGGATTCTCGCCATCGGATTGCACCAAATAAGTGCCGTCGCAATATTGGTAGGTGAGGTTGTAATAGCTGGCAAAGGCCTGTTCACTGATGGTGTCGAAGAGGTTGCGCCCGAAAGAGAAAAGGGTGTCATTCACGTGGAGCGCGGCAAGGATGGAAGGCCCAAGGTCAATCTGCTGTGCAATCTCGTTGCAATGCAAAGGCTTGATTTTCTTTGGGTAATAGAACGCAATCGGGATGGAATACATGCCCCAAACGTTGCTGTATTCGGGTTGGAAATGCTCGTTGTTGGAGTAGTCGGCGGTGATGACGAAAAGGGTGTTGTCGAACCACGGCATTTGCGAGGCGGTCTCGAAAAAGTCCTTCAAAGCGCAATCGACATAATAGATGGTTTTCTCAAAGCCCGTCCAGAAATAGCTTTCTTTGGGCAGTACGAAACTCTTGGGCATCTTGTACGGATAGCGCGAAGAAAGCGTGTAGATGGCCGTGGCGAAAGGCTGATGCACGCGGTTGAGGGTGTGGGCGGCGTATTGCAGGAAAGGCCCGTCGTAAATGCCCCATTGCCCGTCATAGTCGCTATCGTCGTCGTATTCGATGCGCCCGAAATAATTCTTGAAACCGGCTCGGTGCGAGAACTCGTCAAAACCTTGAACGCCGTTGTTGCCGCCGTGCATGAAAATGGTGTTGTAGCCGTGCCGTTGCAGGTGTTGGCCAAAGGCGTCGAAGTCGTTTTCGGCGTAAGGCGACCTCACGAAATCGTTGTCCATCATGGCCGGAATGCTTGCCAATATGGAAGGCAGCACTTCAAGGCTGCGGCGGCTGTTCGACATGCCGTTGAACGTAAGGCTTTGGCCGAGAAGCGAATCGAGGAAGGGTGTGAGGGGGAAGCGGCGGTCGTGGCTGTAGTAACTGACCATTTCCTGCCCGACGTTTTTCAGGATGATGATGACCATATTGTCAGGGATACTATCGATGCTCAAGGTGTCGCTTTCGATGAAACGGTTCGCTGACAGGTTTTTATGGATGGGTGAAAAGCCGGTTTCATAGTCTCCAGCTATTTCTTTCAGCTCGGTTTCGTGGGTGGTGACAAGGCAAAATGGCGTGTTGAGGAGGATGGGCGCGTTTTGAGGGTCGGTATACTGCATGGCGGTTGCCATAGTGATGGGTTTAGCTTGCAGGCCGCCTCTCCATGCTATGATGGACAATAAGAGCATGACACCCAAGCTGATACTTTGCTTGAGATGCCATCGAGGCTCGATTTCCTTCTCAGGGGCGTGAAGTCGGGTGTGCTGCGCTACTACGCTGATAACCAATACAAAAAGGATGAATATGACGAGCAGGTACCAATAATCGAAAAGCACCTGTCTGACGATGCCAAACGACACCTCGTCGGAGTTGCCGAGCACTTTCAGGAAGTCGATGGTGAGGTGTTTCCCGAAGAAATGGAAACATACTATATCGATGAAATTCAATAGGATAGCGAAGGCGTTGACAATCACATAAATGAAGTCGATGACCTTTTGCGCCACTTTATTGTAGATTTTGAGCGAAGGGAAACAATAATAAAAGATGACGGGCAAGTTGAGGCCCACCACAATGGGAAGGTCGAACCTCATGCCATAGAAATAGAGCTTCAAGGCTTGGCCGAGCGTCAGTTGGTGAAAAAACTGCTGGTTGAAAAGATAGACCATCCAACGGCTGATGCTGAGGGCCAAAAGGATGGCCAAGAGCCTGTAAACAAGCCGCATATAAGGCTTTCCAAGCCACTCTTGAATCTTCTCTTTTTGGGTCTGTCGTCGCATCGATTGTTCCTTTTTCCGTTGCAAAAGTATATAAAAAAGTGCTATTTTTGCCCAAAATTTCAACTAATCTGTTTTCACGATGAAGAAACTACATTCAACCTTGGTTTTGGCTTTTGTTTTGTCGGCTTTTTGGGGTGTGGCCCAGGAGTCGTTTCCCAATTACGGCAAGCCTCTTGACATTCCGATTTACCTTTCCGCCACATTCGGCGAAATCCGTCCCAACCACATCCATGCAGGCATCGACATCAAGACGCAGGGCGTGGAGGGCAAAAAGGTGTTTGCCGTCGCCGATGGCTACATCAGCCGTATCGGAGTTTCGCCATACGGTTATGGTAATGTGCTGTATATCACGCATTACGATGGCTATACGAGCGTGTATGCCCATTTGCAGCGGTTTTCGGGCGAGATTGCCAAATATGTGAAGGATTATCAATACAAGCACAAGAAATTTGCCTCGCAGATTTATCCCGACAAGGACAAGTTCCCAATAAAAAAAGGTGATTTGATTGCCTATTCGGGCAATTCTGGCGGTTCGGGAGGCCCGCATCTGCATTTCGAAATCCGTCATACGCTGAGCGAAAAACCGGTCAATCCGATGTATTTCGGATACAAGATTGAGGACAATACGCGCCCGCTCATACAAGGTGTGTCAGTCTATCCTTTGGGTGACGAAGCGACTTTGGAGGGCGGTATCAAACCGATGTATTTCTCCGTTGAAGGTGGCGATAAAGGCCGGTATACATTGAAAGACAGGAATATCGTCCGCGCCAATGGTGCCATCGGGTTTGGCATCCGCGCTTTCGACCAAGTGGGCACTTCGACCAACAAGAACGGCCCCTATCTTTATGAGCTTTACCTTGACGACGAACTGGCTTTTCAGATGGAGTGCGACAGTTTTTCCTACAGCGAGCCGCGCTATGTGAACAGCCTCCTCGATTATCGTCGTTATAAGCAGAAGAAAACGAGTTATGTGCGCACCGAAACCGACCCGTTCAACAAACTGCAAATGATTGAAAAACGGAACGGAACGGTGACAGTGAACGAGGGCGACACGGTGAATGTGCGCTTCAAAATCGCTGATTATGTGGGTAATACATCTCAGATTGGTTTCAAGTTGGTGGGCACTGTACCCGTTTATGTGGAGCGACCAGAACGCCGTCGCAGCGAGTATTTCGTGAAAGCCGACGGCTCGTTGAACAACAACATTACGATTGATGATTTCAATGTTTCGATGGAGCGAGGCACGCTTTTCCGTGACGAATGGATTCAGACGGGCCAGAGGGACGAAAGAGGCTGTTGCTCACGTATTTACCGTTTCGGCGATGAGGAATTGACAACCTTCAAGCAGTTCACCGTCCGAATCCGTCCTGACGAGGCTTGGGCCGACCATCCCGGAAAATACATTGCTTATTTCGACAACAGTGGTAAGGTGTCTTCGCTTGGTGGCAAGATGAAGGGCGGCTGCATGGAGGTCGCGACCCGCTCGTTGGGCGAGTTTACCATCAAAATCGATTCTGTTGCGCCCACGGTCAAAGCGTCCAATTTCAAGGATGGGCAGTCGGTGAGTGCGCTCAAGTCGCTGAGGTTCAAGATTTCAGACGACATGACAGGCATTGAAACCTACGACATTTATCTTGACGATGTTTGGGTGCTTGGTCAATATGATGCCAAGAACGCTTTGCTCTATTACGAAATCGACGAAAAGATGAAGAAAGGCACCAACAATGTGAAAGTCGTGGTGACTGACGGGGTGGGGAATAACAAAACCTTGAAAATGAAGGTGGTGTATTGATTTTGAGTTGAAAACAGATCATTTAGCTATGTCAAACATGATACAGAAACAGGAAGCCAGGCAGTTCGTCAAGGATTGGACGGGCAAAGGCTACGAGAAAGGCGAAACCCAACGCTTTTGGTTGGACTTGCTCCACAATGTCTTTGGAGTGGACGACCCGACCAAAACGATGCAGTTCGAGATTCCCGTCAAAACCATCACCAAGGAGAAAGGCTCGGATTTCATTGACGGCTATATCACTCCAACCAAGGTGTTGATCGAGCAAAAAGGCTCGCATATTGACCTTTCGGCCAAAGCCAAACAATCTGACGGAGCGGAACTTACACCTTACCAACAAGCCCGCCGCTATGCCACGGGTCTGCCGCTCTCTATGGCTCCACGCTGGATTGTGGCCTGCAATTTCACCACTTTCGAGATACACGACATGGAGCGTCCCAATGATGCGCCCGAAATCATCCAATTGTCTGATTTGGAGAAGGAATACCATCGTTTGGCTTTCTTGGTCGATGATGCCAACGCGCACATCAAGAAGGAGTTGGAGGTCAGCATCAAGGCGGGCGAGATTGTCGGTGTGCTGTACGACAAGATTTTGGCGCAATACAAAGACCCTGAAAGCCTTGAATCTCAGAAGGCTCTCAACAAACTTTGCGTGCGCTTGGTGTTTTGCCTCTATGCCGAGGACGCGGGCATTTTCGGGAGCAAGAGCATGTTCCACGACTACATGGCGCAGTTTTCGGCTACCGATTTCAGAATGAGGCTGATAGAGTTGTTCCGCGTCTTGGACATCAAGCCCGAAGACCGCGACCCGTACATGGACGAAAAACTCGCAGCCTTTCCTTATGTGAACGGCGGAATGTTTTCGGGCGACATCGAAATACCGCGCATCAACGAGGAAATCCGCGACCTCATCCTGCAACGCGCCTCCGACGACTTCGACTGGAGCCTGATTTCGCCGACCATCTTCGGAGCCGTGTTTGAAAGCACATTGAACCCCGAAACGCGCCGCGCCGGAGGGATGCACTACACTTCAATCGAGAACATCCACAAGGTCATCGACCCGCTGTTTTTGGATGGATTGAAAGCCGAGTTTGCCGAAATCAAGGCCTCGACTGTGGCCAAAACCAAGAAAGACAAGGCTTTGGCCTTCCAGAAAAAGTTGGCCAAACTCAAGTTCCTCGACCCAGCTTGCGGTTCGGGCAATTTCCTCACGGAATCCTATATGTCCTTGCGCCGATTGGAAAACGAAGTCCTCCGTATCCTTTTCGGCGACAACCGTTTGATAGGCGAGATTGCAGACCCTATTAAGGTGAGTATCAATCAGTTCTATGGAATCGAAATCAACGACTTCGCTTGTGCGGTGGCGCAAACCGCGCTTTGGATTGCCGAAAGCCAAATGATGATGGAAACCGACGAAATCGTTGGCTTCAACCTCGACCCACTGCCGCTGCGCAAATACACCAACATCCGCGAAGGCAACGCATTGCGGATGAGTTGGTCGGAATGGGCCGAACCTGACGACATTGTCACGATTCATGCCGACCATGCTTATCTGCGTCCTTATTCACAGCCCGAAACCACATCGTTTATCGCAAGTGAACCCGAGGTGAGATACGGGACAATAGAATTGCATAGCCCCGACATGCGACTTTCGGAAAAGCCCAAACAGATTCGCGAGGTGCAGTTCGACTATATCATGGGCAATCCGCCGTTTGTAGGGGCTTCCATGATGACTGCCGTGCAAAAAGAAGATGCCGTCGCTGTTTTTGGTAAGGTTAATTTGTCCAACAGCATTGATTATGTGGGCGCATGGTATCACAAATGTTGCGGACTGATGCTATCGAACAAGAATGCACACGGCGCATTTGTGTCCACAAATTCGGTGACCCAAGGAGAGCAAGTGGCAGCGCTCTGGCAGCCTTTGTTTGACCGTTACAATATCCATATCGATTTCGCATACAGGACATTTGTTTGGAACAGCGAGGCAACCGACAAGGCTCACGTCCATGTTGTGATTATTGGTTTCAGTTGCGACGACAGACCGACGGAAAAAAGGATATTCGACAAGGACAAAACCTTTGTTGTGAAAAGCATTTCGCCATATCTCACCGAAGGTGGCAATGTGACCGTGGCCAGTCGGTCCAAGCCGCTTTGTGATGTTCCGATGATGACGATGGGAAACAAGCCTACAGATGGGGGCAACCTCATCCTGTCGGAAGAGGAACGTGAAAGATTAATCAAGAAAGACCCGAATATAGAACCTTTTGTCAGAAGATACATTGGCGCAAAAGACTTCATCAACAATAATGAAATCCGTTATTGTCTGTGGCTCAAGGATGTGCCACCTCATTTCTACGCGAAAAACCCTGAAGTCATGCGACGATTGTCGGCTGTACGGGAACTCCGGTTGAACAGTACTGCCGCACCAACCCGAAAATCAGCAGAAACGCCATACAGGTTTTTCTCTGCTCCCCAAACGGAAGCCCCATATCTCATCGTTCCTCGGGTTTCTTCTGAAAGACGGCCTTACATCCCGATTGGCATGATGTCGGGACACGAAATTGCCGCCGATTCATGCTCGATTGTTCTCCATGCCACTTTGTACCATTTTGGAATCCTTTCTTCTTCCGTCCACATGGCTTGGCTGAAAGTGGTTGGAGGCCGCTTGAAGAGCGATTTCCGTTATTCGGGGAATGTGGTATATAACAATTTCCCGTGGCCGAATGTTTCTGAAAAAGAGCGAGATGCGATTGAAATGACGGCAAAACAAATACTTGAAGCCCGTAATTTGTATTCTGAAAGCAGTTTGGCCATTTTGTACGACAACAATACCATGCCCATCGAGCTTCGCCGTGCCCACCGCGCCAACGATGCCGCCGTTCTCGAAGCCTACGGCTTCCCGAAGGATGCCTCAGAATCGGAAATCGTTGCCCGTTTGTTCAAGATGTATCAGGAACTGACGCTTCACAGCCCCACGAATTGATATGCCCCAATATCTGGAGCACCAACGCGCGAAACACCGTCCAAATCGCTCGGCATTTCATTGCCAAACAGCGGGTTACCCAAGCCGATGACGGGCGATGCGATGCTGTCGATGTGGCAGTCGGGCTTCATTTGGTCGCGGAAAAGCGGGTCGAGGTTGAAGAGGCAGTGGCTAAATCCAGGCATCGTGCTGTTGTATTTCTCTGATTTGATCAGGCAATGGTCGAACAGATAGGTGGAGTCGGCATCCGGACCGAAAGAGGTCTTGAATTCGTCTTTTTGCTTGCCATAGATGATGCAGTTGTCCATTTCCATGCGGAAAGGATAATAAAAAAATTCCTCGTTGGCATCGACGGCACGGTTGGTCACTGTAACGGCGTTTTCGTTACTGTTGTGTTCGTTGGCGTTCCAATAGTTTGCGATGGTGCCGTGAACGAAGCGGTAATCGCCGCCAAAGGCCCAGAAGTTGGCAAAGCCACAGTTGGCGAGGACGAAATTCTTGGCTTCAACAGCATAGAGGATGGAAAACAGCCCGTAGCCGCTTTGGTTTTCGACGATGGTGTTGTCGACGCGCAAGGCACATTCCGTTGCTTTCAGCACCGATTGGCAGTTGAGTCCGATGGTGCCGTTGCGGATGATGGCGTGGCTGATGCGGTGGTCGGCTCCGGCGCGACCGTCCATCATCAGTATTTGCTCCCATTGTCCGGGCGTGTGGTCGTAATAGGACTCCAAACGGTCGCCTTGGACGACGACAGGCTCCTCGGCGGTTCCATCGATGATGAGTTGGCCGTCGCTCCACGAAAGGATGCCGCCGCCTTTGTGACAATGGATTTGCGTGCCTTTTTCGATTTTCAATGTGCCGTAACTGTTGATGAGTGCATAGCCGTAAATGACGTAGGGCCGTTCCGAAGTCCAAACCGTGGTTTCAAGGCTGTCGGCGACGATATGATAAGGATAAATGACCCCACCCAAGTTGACAGATTTGTCGGCCACAATGTAGTTGGCGTTTTGTCCCCATGCCAATAGCTTGATAGTCTGTGTGTTGCCATTTGTGATGAATTCCAATTCGTCTTCCACAATAAAAGGCGTATTGAGGTCATTCGGGTTGATGGTGACGCGCAGAAAAGAGAAAAGACTGTCCTCCGCAGGGACGATTTTGTCGTAAATCTCAATGCTATTTTCGCCGTCCACATTGAGGCGGAATGGCGATCTTTCTCCTCCAATAAGCCGTATCGAACTGATTTTCAAGTCGTCGCTGTGGCGGTTGTAGATTCTCAATTCATGGGTTGCCGAGCCTAACGAGGTGAAAACCGTGTCGAAAAGCACCGTATCAGCCGAAAACTCAAGTTTCAGGTTGGCGTCAGGGTTGATTTGGCTGCTCTTCCTACAAGAAACGACTGCCAATAGGAAAATGCTGATTATGAGTATGATATGTGTTTTTTTCATAAGGAAATCTTGAATGGCAAAAATAAACTATTATCTGATACGAGCGGAATCGGTTTTTATTGTATTTTTGCGCAAAATAAACTTTGTTGATTTATAGATTTCATAGAAAATGAAACGTTTCGCGATTATTGCCTTCATTGGCATGATGGTTTTTGGCTTTCTCGGTCATGCAACTGCCCAACGATTACAAGGAACTCCCGATTTGGGAGGAAAAGTTGTCTATGGCGGAACCTTCGGTTTCGGCCTGAATAACAGATATCTTAGACTATCCATTGCGCCTCAGATAGGCTACAGAATCTTCAATCCTTGGGAAATTGGAGTTCGTGGCATCTACGATATGGACTGCTTTTTCGATAGGTGGAATGGCAATTCTTATGGCCATTATTTTGGGGTGGCTCCATATACGAGTATTCAGATTTATAGGGGGTTGTTTCTCCATGCCGAGGACGAGATTCTGTATGGCATCAGAAGATGGAACAGCCAAACGGTATCCCAAAAATGGTACAATACGGTCTTCGTGGGCGGCGGTATCCGGCAATATGCCGAAAATGGCAGCTATGTGTATTTCTTGGCGCTTTATAATCTCAGTTGGGGCCTTCTCCAACCCAATAGCTCTATGGATACTCCCTATGCCTCACCCTTCACGATCCGAGTGGGCTATTGCTTTTAATCAGTTGATAGTTAGCAGTTGCGCCTGTTGATAACTCTCAACTCTCAACTTTCAACTTTCAACTAAAACATCCGCTCCAATTCCCGTTTCGAGTCCTTGGTTTTCAGGCTTTCGCGCTTGTCGTAATAGTGCTTGCCTCGCGCCAAAGCAATGTCGAGTTTGGCCAAGCCGTTCTCATTAATAAATAAGGTGACGGGCACGATGGTGAAGCCCTTTTCCTGCACTTTGTTTTTCAGTTTGCGCAGTTCGCGGGCGTTGAGAAGCAACTTGCGGTCGCGTTTTGGGTCGTGGTTGTTGTAGGTGCCTTGGGCGTATTCGGCGATGTGCATCCCAATGACAAACAGTTCGTTACCCTTGAAACTGCAATACGAATCAGCCAAACTTGCCTTGCCTCCCCGAATGGACTTGATTTCCGTGCCGGTCAACACGATGCCCGCCGTGAGGGTTTCCACGAGGAAATATTCAAACGAGGCGCGTTTGTTCTTTATCTTGATATTGTTGGTGTTCTTTTTGTCCATAGCGGCTGCAAAAGTAAATAATTTCGGCGAAACTGACCAAAAAACCGTACTTTTGTCGCTATGAATACGATAGGTCACATTTTTAGGCTAACCACTTTCGGCGAGTCGCACGGAGCGGCCATAGGCGGAGTCATCGACGGCTGCCCTTCACAATTGAAATTGGATTTTGATTTCATTGATTCTGAATTGCTTAGGCGAAAGACGGCGCAATCTTCTACCGCTTCTCAACGCAAGGAATCCGACCGAATTGAATGGCTTTCGGGTTTGCTCGATGGTGTCACTTTAGGCACTCCGATTGCTTTTATTGTGCGCAATGAGGACTGCAAACCAGAGGATTACGAAAACTTGAAAGATGTTTATCGCCCTTCGCACGCCGATTTCACTTACGAACAGAAATACGGTCTCCGCGACTGGCGGGGTGGGGGTAGGGCTTCGGCACGCACCACCTTGCCGATGGTGGTGGCTGGTGCCATTGCCAAACAGATTTTGAATGAGAAGGGCATCAAGATTTATGCTGAAGTGGTTTGCATGGGCGATGCGGAACAGGCCAAAAGAGAGGGAGATACGGTAGGTGGAATCGTGGAGTGTCGTATTACTGGCGTTCCTGCGGGTTTGGGCGATCCAATGTTCGGCAAATTCTCTGCTGAGTTGGCCCATGCCATGTTTAGCCTGCCCGCCGTGAAGGGCTTTGAAATCGGTGATGGTTTCGCATTGGCTAAGATGAAAGGCTCAGAGGCCAACGACACCTTTATTAATAAGGACGGCCAAATCACCACTTTGACCAACCATTCAGGTGGCATCCAAGGCGGCATCACCAATGGAAACGACATCGTTTTCCGCTTGGCTTTCAAGCCGATACCGAGCATTGCCCAGCCTCAACAAACCGTGAATCGACTGGGTGAGCCTTGCGAAATCGCCATTGAAGGGCGGCATGATGTGTGCGCCTTGCCTCGTGCCTTGGTGTTGGTGGAGGCTATGGCCGCATTGGTGACGGTGGATTCAATCGCGCAACTCCAATAATGTGATGTTCTCCACATGTTGCGTATGCGGGAACATGTCAACGGGTTGCACGGCCATTATTTTGTAAGCCGAATCAAGTAGTTGTAAATCACGGGCTTGCGTGGCTGGATTACAACTGACATAGACGATTTTCTTGGCGCGGATTTTCAGCAGTTGTTCCACTACCTTTTCGGCCATGCCAGCACGCGGCGGGTCGGTTACGATGAGGTCGGGGCGGCCATTAGTCTTGATGAAGTCGTCGGTGAAGACTTTCGCCATGTCGCCAGCAAAAAAAGTGCAATTGCCAATGCCATTGATTTCTGCGTTCACTTTCGCATCGTTAATGGCAGCCTCAACATACTCAATACCAACCACTTTCTTCACGAAATGCGAGAAATATTGCGCGATGGTACCCGTGCCTGTATAGAGGTCGTACATCAGTTCGTCGCCTTGAACATCAGCCAAATCGAAAGCAGCGTGATAGAGCCTTTCTGCTTGATACACATTGGTTTGGAAGAACGAAACAGGTCCGATACGGAACTTCAAATCGTCAAATCCGGGTCGGGGAGAGGCCATCGTTTCAATGAGGTATGGCTCGCCTTTCAAGCACTCAAACGGCAGGTCGTTGATGATGTCGTTGAGTTTCGGATTGATGACCAAAAGCAGGGAAACGATTTGTGGGAAAGCCATTTCCAAGGCGGGAATCAGTTCGTGGCGCACGATGCTGTTTTCCTCGCTGATGACCAAAATCACCATGAATTCACCCTTCGAGTTGCAGCGGATGACGAGGTTGCGCATCAGTCCCTCATGGGCGCGAAAATTGTAGTAGGGGAGTTTCCTTTCCATCGTGAAACGCCTGACAAACAAACGAATGTCATTTGAAGGGTCAGCTTGAAGGTGGCATTGCTCAATGTCGACCACGCGGTCGAAAAGTTGGGGCAGATGGAAGCCCAAGCCCTTGCAGGCATCCTCGTTGTGGGTGCCTGAAGGTGCTCCATCGGTGAGCCATTTGCGGTTCGAGAATGTGTATTCCAGTTTGTTTCGGTAGAAAAACTGCTTCTCGCAACCCAAAATCGGGCGGATTTCGGGATATTCAACCTTTCCGATGCGCTCGAAATTGTCCTTCACCTGCTTTTGCTTGTAATAGGTCTGCCATGTGTAGGCCATGTGTTGCCATTTGCAGCCACCACACAGGCCAAAATGCTGGCAAACAGGCTCAGCGCGTTTTTCCGACATCTTCTTGAAATTCAAAATCTTGCCTTCAAAGAAGTTTTTCTTGCGCTTGTAGACCTCAATGTCAACCACGTCGCCGGGTACGCCAAAGGGAATGAAGACCACGCGGCCTTCGGGCTTGGCCACCGACATGCCCTCGGAACCTGCGTCGACAATGTGTACATCTTCCAGATATTCAGGTTGTTTCTTAATCTTATTTCTCGTCATAGTTGAAAAATCTCCCAAGTCTTTTTCGCTTGTTCCTCAAACATTTGCCAGCCGTTGTAAACCTTTGCCCCCCAAGTCCTTCCCAATTCCATGAACGCTGTTTCTTTCGGATTGTAAATCAAGTCGATAAGGATGTGCTTGTTGCTCAAGGCTTGATAATGCAAGTCGGGGAAGTCGTCAAATTTGGGTGCCATTCCCAAAGGTGTTGTATTAATAATAAGGTGATTCTGGCGCAGAATTTCATCGGTCAGGGTTTCGTAGGTGAAATCGCCTTTTTCAGGGCTTCGGCTGACCGTTGAAAAAGGTATGTTTTTCTGCTTCAGCACATAACGTACCGCCTTTGACGCACCGCCAGTGCCTAAAACCAATGCATGTTCCACTTCTTTGCCTTTCAAGGCCCGTTCCAACAATTGGGAGAAACCGTAAACATCAGTGTTGTAGCCTTTTAACCTCCCGTTCTGGATGGTCACCACATTCACTGCCCCAACTTCCTTAGCTGTTGGGTCAATCTCGTCCAACAATGGGATGATGGCTTCTTTATAAGGTATCGTCACATTGAATCCGCAGAGGTCGGGATAGGTTTCCATCACCTCGTGGATTTCTTCAATCGACTTGAGGTCAAAATGTTGGTAACGGCAGTCCAAACCCTCATGTTCAAACTTCTCGTTGAAGTAAAACCTCGATTGTGAGTGCTTCAATGGATGTCCGATGAGTCCGTAGCGTTTCATTTTCAATTATTTGATTCCCAATTATTTGATTCCGAAAACAGCCCCAAAGCCCAAAGTGCAAACCACACCCACAATCACGCTGGCAAGTATCACGCCTCCCATGACGGCAATCACGCTTTTCTTGAAGTCCATGTCCAAGAAGCTGGCGGCGAGGGTGCCTGTCCAAGCCCCAGTTCCCGGCAGGGGGATGCCGACGAAAAGCAGCAAGGCAAAATACAGGCCGCGACCAGCCTTGGCTTGCAGTTTTTGGCCGCCTTTTTCGCCTTTTTCCAAGCACCAATTGCAGAATTTCTTGATGAATCCTACGTTGATGTCCTTGCCCCATTCCAACACCTTGCGGGCGAAGAAATAGATGAACGGTACGGGCAGCATGTTGCCGATGGCGATGACGATGTAAGACCAAATCAGG
>Ga0326514_10000978_pt1 | contig 18809 bp, 12 predicted proteins | sample 3_2548_0518_D_FD_203653 | JGI IMG/M metagenome (GOLD analysis project Ga0326514, IMG submission 203653) | Bovine rumen microbial communities from UC Davis, California, United States - 3_2548_0518 | ecosystem: Host-associated > Mammals > Digestive system > Stomach > Rumen | place: USA... | reverse complement strand
TAGGAGGAAAAGCTATGCAAAATCAAAATGGGGGTTTTCCTCTTATTAGACATGATGACTACCTCATAATTGACGGCGCCATCATGTCATATGATACAGCAACGAACTATCTCGCTCATTACGGAACGCCGAAGATGCGTTGGGGTCAGCGATGGTATCAGTACGAGGATGGATCTCTAACTCCCCTTGGTCGAATCCACTACGGCTATGGTAAGTCGAAGAAGGATTACGCTCTTGCCGCGGCATGGGCAACCAAGGAAGGTTTGAAGGTTGGTGCTAAGTCTGTTGGAAAAGCGGCTGTATCAGGAGCTAAGGCTATTGCGAACGCGAAGCGAAAAGCCGACGAAGGTGATTTCGAGCGTCGTAAGAGGAAAGCCGCCGAGACTGCTGAGGGTGTTGCCAAGAACCCTGAGTATTTCACGAATGAAGAGCTTAAGTCTCTTAATGAGCGATTCAACACCGAATCTCAGATTCGAGATAAGGGTGCTAAGGAGCATAAAGAGAAGAAGGCTTATCGTGAGATGATTGCTGAGGAGAAGGCAAGAGAGAAGACCCAGAAGCGTCTCGAAAAGGATGCCCGTAAGAAGGCAAAAGAAGAAGAAAAGAAAGCAAAGGCTGCGAAGGCTGACGAGAAGTATAAGAAAGAGATTCTTGCTAAGGGTCCTGATGAACTTCTCAAACCTAAGAACCGGCGCTTGTTTACAAATGAGGAACTCGAAGCGGCACGTGTCCGCTTTGACAAGGAAGCCGCTATCCGTAAACAGGTCAATGACAAGCGCTATGAAGACCAGCAGGCTGCTATCACGAGGGCTAAGACGTATATCGACGCCGCAGACAAGGCATTCAAGATGGCTCAGTCTGGCGTTGACTTCGCTAAGAAGATGGATGAAGCAGTCTACTTGATTAAAGGTCACCATTTGTTCAACCCCAATGACACTGCGGATCGCCGTAGCAAGGACGACAAGAACAAAGACCAGAATAAGGGCGGCGACCAGCAGAACAACAATAATAATCAACCCAAAAATAAGGGTGGCAATCAGCAGGGTGGTAACAACCAGCCTAAGAACAATCCGCCGGGTGGTGGAATGCAGACTGCGCCGTGGACTCCGAGTTCAAAACAAAATGGACAACAGAACATATGGAATACGTTAGGTGGCGAAGACGTCAGTAAAGCTTCTAAAGAGGTTCTTAAGGATGTTAAGAAACCAAAGTATGACACTGGGTCTGACGACTACAGCAATCTTGATTTGACGGATGTTAAGTATAGTGTATTGAATGGAGCCGAACTCGTTCGGGCTTTAGACGAGATATACGGTAAGAAAATTAAACATTCCGATTACTTCATAATCAACGGCTCTATCATGTCCTACGACATGGCTGTTTCGTATCTTGAACACTCTGGTTCTAAGGGTATGAAATGGGGTGTAAGGCGCTGGCAGAATTATGATGGTTCTCTTACTGAAGCTGGTTATAGGCATTATGGGTATGGAAAGACCCGTAGAAGTAACAAAGACATCGCCAGAGAGCTTAATGATGCTGAGAAGATCAAGGCGGTTAATAAGCGTAAGATGCGTGATGTAAAGCCGGACATCGATTACTACGATGGCGTGAGCGACAAAATGCGAAAACTTATGGCAGAAGGTCGCGAGACTAAAGAGCGTGGTGAAGCGGCTCTTGATAGCTATAAGACAGCAAGGGCTCGTTATCAGGCTATAATTGACGAACATAAGAAGAATATTGAATCCATCGATAAACGTATAGCTGAGATTCAGGCTAAGGCTAAAGACGAAGGCTATGACATAAATAGTAAGACAGCCGCTATCAACACCAATAATGGTAAAGAAATAGCAATCATTGCTGGCTCTACATTTATGTTTGGTATACCTGGCTTTGCCGCTTCTTACATTCCGCTTCATAAGGAAGAGTACGGAACTAAGTATAAGGTTAAGACGAGCGAGGCTCAGAAAATTAAAGAGTCTCTTGAAGACCCCTTCGAACGTGCTATGTATGAGAGTTACGAAGCACGTGCAAATAAAGAGTCTGTCAAGAAGACAGACGCTCAGGTTAGAGACGATAAAGCTCGGATTGCTAACGAACTTAAACGCGCCAGAGAGACTGATAACTATGATCGAGACTTCTTAGAAACAATACAGAATGCTCCTGGACTTGTTGATGGACAGTCTAAATCTGACAAAAATGCCCGGTTGCGAGAGTATGAGAAGTATCTGAAAGATAAGAAAACATACATGCAGACCTTTGATTATAAGCCCTATGAGGAGGCTTATTTGAAAAAGGAGTCTGTTAAGGGCGAGAAAACATATAATCAAGGCGACATTCCAGATCTTATAAAGATGGGGTATTCATCTACTGAAATCGCACGTATGACCGGTGTTTCCGAATCTTCTGTGCGGTCACAGCGTAAGCGAGCCGCCAAACACTCAGACATACCAGAATACATCGTCGTCGATGGATACCTTATGCATTACGGAGTGAAAGGGCAGAAAAAAGGAGTTCGTCAGTGGCAGAACAAAGACGGAAGTCTTACACCTGCCGGAAGAGAGCATTATGGATACGGCGTTCAAAAAAAGTCCGCTCCGAGTATGTATGACATCTATTCTGGCGGAGGCGGCGGATTAGATGACGAAGAAGACGACGAAGAAGAGGAAACAGAGGAAACGACAAAACCAAAGTCAAGTAATCCTGTGTTGGACTTCGTTGTCTCTAACATGACTCGCGGTCTCTACGATACAAACGATGTGAAGGAAACAGTAAATACGTACCGGAACAAGTATCAGAGCGCTACAGGTAAGACGGAATCAAAGCCTAAAAATGAACCAAAGATGTTCGGCTCTATCCATATAGGTGCAAACCAGGAGACCATTAATCTGGCAAAGGAGCGCGGACGCCAGTTGGCAGATGCGTTTAATAAACGGAAGGATGAGTATTTCAGTCACTTACGGCTTGTATCAAAAACCACTAAGAGAAAATCAAAATGACATGGAGGTAATGACCGATGGGTTTAAGAGACCGTATTGCACACGCGTGGAATGCCTTCATGGGACGCGACCCGACAATTTCATATCGAACAGGTTACGGAAACGCTCAGCGACCGGATAGAGCAAGACTTCATTACGGTAATGAGCGTTCTTTTGTCGGTGCGATACTTAACCGAATAGCGTTAGATTGCGCCGCTATTCGAATAGAACATGTACAGTTAGACAACGACGGAAGGTATGAAAAGCCGATAAAGGGCTGTCTTAACGATTGCTTTAATCTGGCGGCAAACGCTGACCAGACATCGAGAGCATTCTTTCAGGATGTATATATGTCCCTCATGGATGAGGGATGTATAGCCATCGTACCTACAGATTGTGACACAGACCCGAGTTATACAGGATGTTATGACATCTATTCTATGCGAGTCGGACGAATCAAAGAGTGGTTCCCCGACATGGTCCGAGTTGAGGTTTTTAATGAGGCTAAAGGACAAAAAGAAGAAGTAATGGTTATGAAGTCGTTTGTTGCTATAGTTGAGAATCCGTTCTATCAAGTAATGAATCAGTATAATTCGACATTACAGCGACTGATACGAAAACTCAATCTATTAGATAACATTGACGAACAATCTGCTTCCGGTAAGTTGGACTTAATCATCCAGTTGCCATATTCTTTGAAATCGCCTGCTAAGAAAGCCTTGGCTAACGAACGTCTGAATGATATCGAAACTCAGTTGAAAGATTCTCAATTGGGTATCGCGTATATAGACGCAACTGAACATGTGACTCAGCTCAATCGAGCGATTGAAAACAAACTACTCGACCAGATCGAGTATTACACAAATCAGGTGTATTCGCAATTTGGTATTACACCTGCTGTCCTTGACGGAACCGCCAAAGAGGAAGAAATGCTCAACTACTATAACCGAGCTGTTGAACCAATAGTCTCTGCTGTGGTAGATGCTATGAAATGGAAATTCCTCACAACCAACGCACGTTCACGCGGTCAGTCGATATTCTTCTTCCATAATGTCTTCAAGTTAGTACCTGCAAACCAGATGGCTGATATTGCCGATAAGTTCACTCGTAACGAGATTCTCAGCTCCAACGAGGTGAGAGGCATTATCGGATTCAAGCCGTCCAAGCAAGAAGGTGCGGACGAGCTTAGGAATAAGAACCTGAACAAGTCCAATGAAGAAATAGAAGAGAGTAAACCCGAGGGCAGTGAAAATAAGGAGGAAAATCAAAATGGCGTTTAAGTACGATTTCGCTGGTTGGGCGACAAAGTACAACATTAAATGCACAGATGGAAGAACCATTCGTCATGGAGCGTTTTCCAATTGCGCTGGTAAGAAGGTACCACTTGTATACCAGCATAACCATAACGACATTACGAATGTTCTTGGATCGGTGCTTCTGGAAGGACGTCCGGAAGGTATGTACGCATACGGCGCCTTCAACAATACAGAGAACGCAGAAGCCGCAAGAGAGATTGTTGCTCATGGCGATATAACTGCGCTTTCTATCTTTGCTAATCATCTCAGTGAGAAGAGCGGCAATGTATACCATGGAGACATCAAAGAAGTGTCTCTTGTTCTTGCCGGGGCGAACGAGGGTGCAACGATCGAGTTCCCAATCATTCAGCATTCGGACGGAAGTTATTCCTACGACTTCGATGCGGATGAAGCCGTGATCTCAATGTCCTCTATCGACGGTTGGCTGGACGATTCTGGTGAGCTTACTGATGAGGAAGAGGCGGCTATCATGCACGCTGACAAAGAGGAATCTGACGAGGAAGAAGAAAAAGAAGAGAAAGAGACGCCCAAGCAGAAGGGTGACGGCGGCCAGAAGAAACAGCGCGGCCTTACAGAGATTATCGAATCGTTGCCGGAAGAGGATCAGGCGACAATGTATCTTGCTCTCGACTACATCGCTGAGCATGGTTCTGAAATAAAGAGCAAAATGAGTGAAGGTGACGGCGAGGCCGCACACTTCGATGAAGGAGGAAATATGAAATACAATGTTTTTGAAGGTATGCAGGGCGGTCAGGTAGGAACCCTTTCCCATGCAGATTTCGAAGATCTTCAGAACACCGTCCTTACCGAGGCTAAGAGAAACGGAAAGTTCAAAGAAGCATTTATCGCACACGCAGCAGAATATGGCATCGAGTCCATCGATTATCTGTTCCCGGATGCTACCCCGATAAACGGTACAGAGCCTGAATTCATCAACTACGATCAGGAGTGGGTTAAGGTCGTTATGCAGGGCGTAAAGAGAAGCCCGATCGCCAGAGTTAAGATGCAGTACGCCGACATCACCGAGGATGAAGCCCGCGCTAAGGGTTATATGAAGGGTAACAGAAAGAAAGATGAAGTCTTCGGCCTGCTCAGAAGGTCTGTAGGTCCCTGCACGGTTTACAAGCGCAATAAGCTGGATCGTGATGATATTCTCGACATCAAGAGCTTCGATGTTGTCAACTGGCTCAAGCGTGAGATGCGCATGAAGCTGGATGAGGAAATCGCCCGCGCAATCCTGTTCTCTGATGGCAGAGATCCGCTCAGCGAAGATAAGATCAAAGAAGACTGCATCCATCCGATCGTTAAAGAGGACGACCTCTTCTGCATCAAGTACACTGTTCCGACCGGCGCAGATGTCGATGCTACTGCAAAGAATGTTATCCGTGCTTGCAATAAGGCAAGAAAGTCCTACAGGGGTTCCGGCAACCCGATCATGTTCATGTCTGAAGATATGCTGATCGATATGCTCCTGCTTGAGGATGCTGACGGACACGATCTGTACGAAGACCAGAGCAAGCTTGAGAAGAAGATGCGTGTAAGCCGTATCGTTACGATTCCGGAAGAAATCATGCCGACAGACATCTACGGCCTGATCGTCAACCTGAACGACTACACTGTTGGTACGGACAGAGGCGGCGAAATCTCTACATTTGAAGATTTCGATATCGACTTCAACCAGCAGAAGTATCTGATGGAAGGTCGTTGCTCCGGTACTCTTACGAAGCCGTTCAGCGCTATCGTTCTCAAGAAGACTTCCTGATAAGTTAGGAGAAAATCAAAATGGCAAGATGGTATGGTGCGATAGGATTCGCCAGTTCACATGAAACAGCTCCCGGTGTCTTTATGCCAGACATTGAGGAGCGTTTTTATTCTGGTAATGTGGTTCGAAGCAGTTCCCGTTTTCAGGACGGAAGCACGGTTAATGGTGAGATAACTGTAAGCAACAACCTCTCAATCGTAGCTGACCCTTTTGCCTATAAGAACTTCATGCATATCAGATATGCTGAGTGGATGGAGAATAAGTGGAAGGTCACCAACGTTGAAGTTGAATACCCTCGACTTATTCTCACTTTAGGAGGGCTGTACGAATGAGACCAAGGACTGAACTGCACGCAAAGCTTGTAGAAGCGCTTGGTTCTCCTTACGTCTACTTCCAACCACCAGAGAACCTTCAGCTTTACAGTGGAGACAAAATCGTTTATTCACGAGACGGTCTCGACACACAGCACGCAGACGATACAAAGTATATCGGACTTGCGAGATACACGGTAACTCTAATTACCAAGGACCCCGACTTGCCCTTGATAACAGAGTTGCCGTTTTTATTTGACTATTGTTCGTTTGACCGTCCTTATACGAGCAACGGCAGTAATCACAACGTATATACAATATTTTATTAAGGAGGTTTCCTCATATGGCTATGTTGACATGGGATGGCACCGGCCAGAAGCTCTTTGAGACTGGTACAGACAGAGGTGTTCTTTATGTTCTCGACAGCAATAATGAATACAAGCCTGGTGTGGCTTGGAATGGTCTGACATCTGTAACAGAGTCTCCTTCAGGCGCAGACTCCAACAAGCAGTATGCAGATAACACAATTTACGCCAACCTCAGAGGTGCTGAGGAGTTCGGCGGTACGATCGAAGCATTTACGTATCCGGATGAGTGGGCAGTATGCGATGGCTCTGTGATCGTCAAGGGAGGCATCGTCATCGGTCAGCAGGGAAGAAGAACTTTCGGTTTCAGTTTCAGAACAAAGATCGGTAATGACGTTGACGGTCTTGATCACGGCTATAAGCTTCATCTTATCTATGGTGCTACGGCATCTCCGTCTGAGAGAAGTTATGAGACAGTGAATGATTCTCCGGAGGCAGCTACACTCAGCTGGGAATTCGACACGGTTCCGGTTGATGTTACAATCGATGGCGTGCAGAAGAAGGTATCTCTTCTTACAATCGACTCTACAAAGGTGGCAAAGGCCGACCTCGATACGCTTGAGGCAGCTCTTTATGGTACACAGAGTGAAGATGCTTATCTTCCGACACCGGATGACGTAATCGCTATGTTCTCGTAACAACAAATATTTAAGGAGGAGAACTATATGTTTACAGAAAAAGTAAAATACACAGACTTTGATGGCGAAGAGCAGGAGCGCACATTGTTTTTTCATCTTTCTAAGCCGGAGCTTGCTAGACTCAACCTGAGTTCTTCTGGCGGTCTTGACAAGTTCGTAAATAAGATCATCGAGACCAGAGATGGCGAGCAGCTTATCAACCTCTTTGAGAAGATTATTCAGATGTCTTACGGCGAGAAATCTCTCGATGGACAGCGCTTCATCAAAGATCCGGAAGCTACAAAGGCTTTCGCAGAGAGCCCGGCTTACGAGTTTATGTTTATGAAACTCGCGAGAGATGCAGACTATGCGGCTAAGTTCATCAGAGGTATTGTTCCGCCGGATGTTGCCGCACAGATGCCTAAATAAAAACAGTAAGAGGTACAGCGAATGTCTTGTGAATTGGTATTAGAGATTCCAGACGGAGATTTGTTCGACAACGATAAGTTAGAATTCATACCCGTCAAGGGGTGCTCTCTTCGACTCAAGCATTCGCTGTACGCAATCTCTGAATGGGAATCAAAATGGAAAGTTCCGTTCTTGGAAGAGAAGCCACCTAAGACACCAGAGCAGATGCTCGATTATGTCAAGATGATGACCTTGAACAAGAACGTTGACCCGAACGTATATCTCCTTCTTACCACTGAGGATTGGGAGAAGATACGCGCTTACATAGAAGACCCGATGACTGCGACATGGTTCAACGACAAGGACAAGAGTAGAGCGAAGAAAAAAGTAGTCACATCTGAGCTTATCTATTACTGGATGGTTGCTCAAAACATACCAATAGACATCTGTGAGAAGTGGCATCTCAACAGATTGCTTACTCTTATTCGGGTTTGCAGTATTGAGAGTCAGCCGCCTAAGAAGATGGGTAAGTCTTCCATCATGAACCAGAACAGGATGCTTAACGAGGCAAGAAAGGCTAAATACCACACCAGGGGGTAAGACATGGCTCGTAGATTAGTCTTTCCTACAGTCGGGTATAAATACAAGAAGAATCTGGACGAGATTCGGTCCGATTTGAAACGACTGAAAACAAATAAATTTATTCCGTTCTTAGAGAAGTACGGGGAAATGGGCGTTGCGAAGCTCAGTGAAGTTACTCCTCGAAGAACGGGAAAGACTGCCGAGTCTTGGTATTACGAAATAACACAAGATACCGGACAAGGTTTAGTCCATTTAACATGGAAGAACAGCAATCTGGATAGAACGATTTCGATTGCTTTGTTGATACAGTACGGACACTTTACAAAGCGAGGAACTTGGGTGGAGGGCGTAGATTACATAAACCCTGCTCTCAAACCAGTCTTCGAAGAAATGGCAGATGAAGTATGGAGGGAGGTGACTGGCAAGTATGAGCGCAATAGATCGACGGGAAGCTCAAATGGTGGTGGAGGCACAGTTTGACCACAAAGAGTTTTCCAAAGGAGTCGATGACACGCTTAAGGACCTTGACCGTTTTAACAAGGGGTTACAGTTCGAAAACGGCGTTAAGGGTCTTAACAATCTCCAGACAGTTGCTAATGGAATAAATTTTGATGCAATTCAAAATGGCATCCAGTCCATCTCCAGTAAGCTTTCATACTTAGAAAGTTTCGGTTTCCAAATCTTCCATAACCTTTCCCAGTCAGCTATTAACTGGGGAAAGAACATGGCTAACTCCTTCACAACTGCTCAGGTAAAGGGTGGTTGGCACGAATACGAGCTTAAGATGGACTCTGTAAAGACCATCATGAACTCTACAGGAGAGAGCCTTGAAACGGTAAACGACTATCTCGAGAAGCTGAATAAATATGCCGACCAGACGATTTATTCATTCTCTGACATGACGGCGAACATCGGTAAGTTCACGAATGCCGGTGTAAAACTTGATAAGGCAGTTCGAGCCATTCAAGGTGTTTCCAATGCGGCTGCTGTTGCTGGTGCCGATGCGAACCAGGCATCCAGAGCGATGTATAACTTCGCTCAGGCTTTGTCGTCAGGTGCTGTAAAACTCATCGACTGGCGTTCTATTGAGAACGCGAACATGGCAACCAAAGAGTTCAAGGAGCAGTTGCTTAAGAACGCTCTTGCTCTTGGTACTGTTGTTAAGGAAGGCGATAAATACGTTTCCACTACAACGGATGCCGCTGGTAATACCTCAGACGCTTTCGATGCTACTTCTAACTTCAACGAGTCTCTGTCTTCACTTTGGATGACAACCGATGTCCTTACGAAGACACTCGGCGATTATGCAGATGAGACTACCAAGGTTGGTAAGAAGGCTTTCGCGGCGGCTCAGGAAGTTTCCACTGTCAGTAAGATGATGGATGCTCTTAAGGAATCTGTTGGTTCTGGTTGGGCTCAGTCATTCGAGATAGTATTTGGTAACCTCACAGAAGCTACAAAACTCTGGACAAAGGTTAACGACGTAATCTCTGGTTTCATCCAGAGAATAGCGGATACTCGTAATGGTATCTTAAAACTGTGGGCTCAGTCCGGTGCAAAAACACAGATGGCAGAGGCCATATCCAATATTTTACAGAACATTGGAAACGTGCTTTTCTACATTGGACTTGCCCTTGAAACGCTGTTTGGTCACCGGTATCTTGAGAACTTTGATGCTCTAAGAAAGAGTTTCGGAGAAGGTTTTAAAGGAAATCTCGTAATCATTAAGCATGTAAGCGACTTCTTAATCGTTCTATCATACAGACTTAACCAGCTTACACAGAAGCTAATGATTTCAACGCCTACACTTGAGAAGATTTACCAGTGTACACAGGCGATTCTTATACCTCTGCGAATGATTGGTCGCATTGTAAAAGGCATCGGAACGACTGTTGGTAAGACTCTTCTGAAGAGTGTAGCTAAGACAGTCTACACAATCATCGACCTTATTTCCATGGTCGGTTATAAACTTACGGAAGGCGAAGGTCAGTTCAAACTTTACGAGTTCGCGGATAAGGTTGTAAAGACATTCAACAATGCATTCGGCATTGTCACAAGAAACCTTAAATGGTTCTCCGGACAGATAGCACATGTATTCGGTTTCAAGAATGCTATCGATGGTGTTTATAAGCTGTCTGGTATGATAGCCACCAAACTCGTTGCCGCGGTGAAGAAGCTTAATGACTTTGGACCGACGTTTATGAAGGTCATAAACTTCGTTCGGTCGTTCGTTAAGGCTTTTGAGTTCGGCTTCCTCGACGCATTGACTGCCATGAAGAGCTTCTTTACGGAAGAGAATGGTGGCTTTACAAAACTTAAGACACAATTTCAAAATGTAATAAATTACATAAAGAAGATTACTGGAGAAGGAACGAAACTTGGAAATGTAATCAAGACTCTTTCTCCTAAGTTTACAACATTTGGACAGAAACTGAAGGACTTCTTCACAAACAACATGAAGCTCACCGATATCGGCAAACTACTTGGTAGTATGTTTGTATTCGGCTCAAGCAACCCGTTTGTGCAGTTATTTAGTTCCGGTTTGTTCGAGAATGGTCTCAAGGGGTTTGTCGAGAAAGCTAAGGAGTTACTAAAGACAAAGTTTGAGGAGATTACTAAGTACGTTGACCTTGGACCATACTTTACAACAGTAAAGACCAAGGCTGAAGACTTCTATAATTCTCTCAAAGAGATTCTTGAGAAGATTAAGACAAAAATCGAGTCAATCAAAGAAACGATCGATAAGCATGTCGATTTAAAAGGGTTCTTTGAGGACGCAAAAGAGGCGGTAGAGAATTTTGCCAAGTCTCTCGGTAAATCCAGTAAAGACCAGAAGAAAGAAAAGAAGTCTGTAAAGCAGACAGCGGATAAGGTAAAAGACTATGTAGATGCTGTATCTGAGTCTGTTAAAGAGAATGTGCATTGGGATAATGTACTTGAGACAGTGTGTCAAGGACTCCTTAATGTTCATGACTACTTTGAAGACATCGACGAACTGAAGATGGACAATGTCTTTGGAAAGGTTAGTGACAAACTTCAGGAGTTCTCTAAGAATCTTAAGGACTTCTCAACACAGAAACCTACCAAAGAGATGAAGAACTTTGGCGGCTCCTTTGATGATACTCGCACGGCTGTCGATAAGGTTTCTGAAGCACTTCGTAATAATCCTATATTCCAGACCATATCCAAAGCGGTAACGACTGTAATTGACCTGGTAACCAATTCCAAGGTTGCCGAGTTTATTATGGGTGCTATAGAGAAGATAACGTCAGGATTTGAGACAGTTTATACCTATTTACAGAACGATACAACCTTACAGTCTGTCGAAGCGGCTGTATTGCGGCTTAAAGACAATCTGTCTTCTGTTGACTGGACTACTATATCGTCCTCATTAAGCGGACTTGTTGGGGCGGTTCGAGAGTTCATACGAGAAATCGACGCGATTAAGTACGATAAGCTCGAAGAATTCCGAGGCAAAATAAACGGGATATTTAACGATCTCGAGAACAATTTCGATCAGGACGAGAACAGTACGGTATTTACCAAAGCTTTATTGTGGATGGCTCGGATTGCTCAGTCACTTGTCAACGGCTTCATCTATGGTATGGAGAGTAGTCTTGAGAACTTTATTCAGACTCTTCAGGCTATGGCTGGCTTCTATATCCTTACGAAGATATTTGGGTTCTTGACCGATGCCGGTAAGACAGCAGGCGGCGTAGTAGGCGCATTAGGTCACATTTATGAGGCTATTTCGTCCTTTGCTGGTGTAATAACCATGACTAAGTGGCAGATTGCCGCCAATGCGTTATTGACTGCGGCTAAAGCAGTTGGATATTTGACTTTATCTTTACTTGCGTTGTCTGGTGTTGATGAGCGAGCTTTAATGACTGCAACTGGTGCATTAGGCGCATTAATTCTGTGTTTGACACTTCTTGCTAGCGCGAGAGGTGCGTTGGCTAGTTTTGGTGCAAAGAAGGCTGCAAGTGAGGCTACTGCTAAAGCGGCAGAAGCAAGTGTTGCGAGTACGGTTGGTACCGCAGATGTCATCAAGTCTGGTATGAGCAACCTTGCCGACGTTGTGAAAGCTATTGGTAACAGTCTACTGATAGCTATAAAAGAGTCGCTTAAGTTTACTGGTATCGGAATTATGTTGTTCGCATTCGGCTTTACAGTTTCTATGCTTGTAGCTTGCGTGAATGTTCTTGGTAAGATGGACGATGCGGTATATCAGCAGGGTTTGATGCGAGGTGCAGGTTTAATTCTCGCCATCGGTATATTTATGAAGGAAGCCGCATTGCTTACCAATACGTTTAATGCTGGCAAGATAGCACTTCTTGGTGTTGCGCTTGTTACGCTTGGTCTCGCTATAAGCATATTTGCAATTGGTTGTGTTGCTATTGCATCACTACCGCTTGAGAAATTGGTACCAGGATTACTTATGATGGGCGGCGGAATGGTGTTATTGACCATGATGTGTGAACAGATACAGACTACTATAAACGGTCCGTTACTGGCACAAGCGGCAGGTGGTCTACTTGCGGTTGCTCTTGCTCTTACCGCGTTTGTCGTTCCGCTCGCTTTGTTTACGTTCTTGGCAGGAAGTCCGAACTTTAGTGTGGCTATCGAGGCGTTTATTTTATTTATTGCCGTGCTATCTGGTTTAGTAGCCGCTACTGCATATTTACAAGGCTTTAGTTTTGCTATTGCAACATTTGGTGCCATGGCAACAAGCATATTGGCCATCTCAGCGGCGTTCCTGATATTTGCAGGAGCGATGTATATCCTTGGTCAGTGTGGAGATAAATTAGGAACTATAGTTCCGTTGTTTATCATGATTACATTCGCCATTACCGGTTTACTTGTATTATTAGCGGCTCTTGGCCCGGCGGCTGGTGCGGGTATATCTGCTATCGGCATGGGCGTCATGACTCTCGGTATCGGTATAGCGGCGATCGGAGCAGGCATTTTCCTTGTCATGGCAGCGTTCGTGATGTTCACGAATGCTCTTAATAACTTCACAGCAATGACTTGGGAGCAGGCACAAGCTTTTGCCAATTCGATCGGCATGTTTGTATTTGCCCTTGTTAGTGGTATAACGCAGGCTATTATCATGGCAATAGTCGCTTTCTTAGACGGTCTTAACAAAGGTCTTGAGAAAGCGTCTGAGGTATTACCGGGACTTATATTTAACCTATTGGTGACAATACTTCGTGCGATAGGTGCTATATTCGCTGCGATCATTCAGATGGTTGGCGAGTTCTTGTCATACATGGGCATTTATCTTGAGGAGAATTTCCCTGTTTTAAAAGCTAAAGTGGGGATGATGCTTGTTGGTGCTCTTACGGAATTACTGGCCATTATGATAACCGGTCTTGGTAAATTCGTAGGTTTGTTTGGTCCGTTTGGCGAAGAAGTAAAAGGCGTACTCGAGCAAGGAGCAAAGGATTTAAAACAAGATGCTCAAGACTGGGGTAACAACCTTGTAGAGGAAGCGGAAAAGAAAGTAGCGGAGAAAAAGAGCGAGCTTGGTGATACGGTAAAAGACACACTCGATCAGAAAGAGGCTATAAAAGAGGCACAGGCCGAAAATGCCACTGCCGCTCAAAATGGAGCAAACGAGACAAAGGATGCATCGGTGGGCGCGTTCCAAATGATGAGCGGGGCTATGAACGGAAACGTAGAAGATTTTACGAAACTCTTCGACATGTCCCCGCAAATTTCAAATAATCTTGGTTTGTCTCAGGATGCCATAACAGACGGTACTGCCGGTTTGGTAAGCGGTTTCACTGGGATGATGAGCCCGGCAAATGGCGAATTAGCGGCGACACCGTTCTTCGAAGGAATGGGTGTTGCTACTGAGAAGGGCGTTGGTGACTTGGCTACCAAAATCGACACCGGCATGGATGATGTCGAGAACGCATTTAACATGGATACGTCTGACGAGGCGTACAACAACATGTTCGGCTATAGCGAGGACCTGTTCGCTAATTCTAATTACCCATTAGATTCTCTTAACGATCTTGGAATTGACATGGGTGACACCATGAGCGATTACGACTTCTCTGAGGCTGGTCTACAGAATATGATCGGATACTCTGAGGATGGAATCAGCGCTAATGGTATCATGGCTTGTGATGCAGGTGGCGAAGTCGCGTCTGATACTGCTGATGCAATAGCTGCTGAGAGACCGAAATGGGAAGGCAGTGGTGGTTATCTGTGTCAGGGCTTGGCTACTGGTATCCGCAACAACAAAGGTATCGTAACGCATGAAGCTATGATCGCTATGAGAGAGACCATCGATGCTATGAAAGCAGAGGCGGCAGAGGCTTCTCCATCAAAGAAGACATTCGAGATGGGTAAGTTCTTAATGATTGGCGGTGCCAATGGTATCATCAAGAATGCTAAGACGATGGTTAAGGCGGCTGTATCTGCTATGCGCGGAACAGTAGATGGTATGCAAACTGGCGCAGAAGGATTGGACATTGGTCTCGGTGAGATTGATTACAACCCGACCATCACTCCAGTATTAGACATCAGCCGAATTCAAAATGGCATAACTACGATGCGTAGCCTTATGGCTGGTAACATGACACAAGCTATCGGTGCTAATTTATCGGTTGGTAAAGTTGATGTCGGAACTGCAGTAGGCGACTTATCAGCTATTACAACACAGGGTAACTCTGACTTACTGTCTGCTATCCAGAGGCAGAATGATGAGTTAGCTCGACTTAATTATAATCTTGAAAACCAGAAGATCTACCTTGATGGTAATACTCTGGTTGGTAAAACAGTTGCACGGATGGATCAGGCTCTCGGTAGGAGAGCTGTTATGGCAGGAGGGAGGCGCTAAATGGCAGGACGTGGCGAAACCGGTCAGTATAATGGCGAACATGGGTTGATCATTAATGACCGGTATAAAAACGTACGAGACACACATCTTGACTGGCATTTGGTTCCGACCGGCATTCTTGCCGTCGAGCCGCCGTCGGTGAAAACAAAAATCGTAGAAAACCCGGGCAGTGATGGAGTCATTGACCTGACTGAAGCTGTTACGGGTTATCCGCAATATGGGCAAAGACAAGGATCTTGGGATTTCTACATTCTTAATGGGTGGTACTCGTGGGATGTGTTATATTCTGAGATCCTTAATTTTTTACATGGAAAACAACTCAGCGTTCGACTTACAGATGACAACGACTATTTTTATCGCGGCCGAATGACCGTTAATAGTCGAAAATCAGACAAGAGTCACTCGCAGATAACTCTCGACTACGACTTTGAGCCGTATAAGTTATCGAGGTGGACAAGCGTTAGTCCGTCTTGGTCATGGGACAAGTTTGTATTCTCAAGAGATACTATTAGTCGAGGGATATTTTATAATCTTGATGCTTCGAGTAATGGTAATGCTGCTAGGGTTTATACCTTTACCGGCAGACAAGTCGGAAGAAAACCAACAACTCCGGTATTTCGTATATTGTCTGGACAAGTTACCTATATTCGCTTGTTTAATGAGGAATTAAATCCAACTGGAGGGCTGGCGTCGGCATCATTAACAATGACTCCAACAGGAACAAACATGGATAGTAAAGAGGCTGGTTGTTACCACTTCTTAGACATGATATTTACGGGCTTTAGAGAAAACAATAAATTAACCGTTTCGTTTAAGGGGTCAGTGGATGCAAGGGTTTCTATAGAATTTAGACCCGGTATGTTATAAGGAGCGGCTAATGTACGTAGTAAGAAGTAATGGTTTAATAATTTATTCATGTGTATATCCTAGCGGTCCGACAACAGGTCTACACACTGATATTTTGGATCCAATACTGACCCTTGAAGATAACTCTGCCGGTTCCTTTACCTTTACGTTACCGCGAGACAATCTGGCGTATGGTCCTGGCGGTTATTATAACGAAAATGGCAAATACACAGTGATGCCAATGACGTCTGAGATAACCATTGAACGCAGAACAAAAGGTCGATGGGGATTTGAACGCATATGGGGCGGACGAGTTATATCTGAAGAACAAGATTTTGACGGGAATAAAATGTTTACTTGTGAGGGCGAGTTAAACTATCTTCGAGATACGAGACAACCCCAACGAACATTTGAAGATACTGTCATGCCAGATAAATACTTTAAGACTCTTCTTGACACACATAATAGCAAAGTAAAAGCGAAAAAGAAGTTCTATGTCGGAAACTGCGAGTTCTTGAATTGGATTGACAGTGATGGCATCAAGACCACCGACAAGGGTCGAATTACCTCTTTTGAGGATACGTTGACCCTTATCAAGAATCTTGCCGATGAACTTAAGGGCCATTTAGTTATCACGTGGTCTAGCGGTAAAAGATATTTGAACCTGTACAAGGACAATGGTGCGTTCTGGCCAAAAGCAACTACACAAAACCCTGTTAGATTCGGCGACAATCTACTTGATTTCACTAAGAAGTATGAAATGACCGATCTAGCTACGGCAATCATTCCGTTGGGTGCAAGACTTGACAATGCCAATGACGCAGAGGTCGGCGAGGTCGTGTTCGACCAAGCCACTGCATCCAAGAATGCATACGCTACAAATGCAATATTACGAAATACTACCGATCCGATTCCGACGATTAAGGCTGATACTGATATTCAAGGTGATGATGAAGATGCCACATTGAATAAGCAGTTTACTTTATATGGCCCATATAATATTCGGTATCAGAACGGCGAATTATTAGATAAGTATATGTTCTACACAGGTCGAATGAAGAATGGAAGATGTACCTATTTAATAAGAAATGACAATCGTGAAATACTTGCTTCTTCTGAGGGCGGTAGTGGAATTTCGGACACTATCGAACAGAAGATTGAAATACCAGCAGGTGCTACGAAAATGTGGATTGCTGGTTATGGGAGCGATGTTCCACTTCGGCTCAATCGATTCAACCCAAAAGCGGTTGACCAATACGATGATTATGTGACTGTTGAATCGGTTAACAAGAATTCGCTGTATGTTGTAAACCAGAAACTTCGAGATAAATACGACTGGATTGAAAAAGTTGTTGAATTCCCGGATGAAACAAACCCGTCTGAGTTATTGAAGAAAGCCCAGAAGTACTTAAGAAGCGACCAGTTTGAAGACATGACTCTCGAAATCAAAATGATAGATAGAAAGTACTTCAACTGGGATGTTGCCGCGCTTAATGTTGGTGATAAGATTCGAGTGATTAGTAAACCACACGGCCTTGACAAGTGGTTTCCTTGCACGAAACAAGAGATACATTTGCTTGACCCTGATCAGTCTACTTACACACTCGGTTATGAGCATAAAACACAACTCAGCGTCATATCTTCCGAGACTCAATCGAATGTGTTCGATAAGATTACGGCCGCAGAGACTAGTACATCTAATAGACTGAAAGAAGCTCAAGATCGAGCTTCTCATATGATAGCTAATGCTACTGGTGGATTTGTAACATTGCGACAGGATCCAAATACTGGTAAAGTTTGTGAGCTAATTGTTTCCGATATAGAAAACTATAGAGACTCTAACGCCCGTGTTTGGCGGTGGAATATTGGTGGTCTAGGATTTAGCCCTACCGGATACAACGAACAAAAGTTCAAAGCAAATATTGCTCTTACGGCTGATGGCGAAATAGTGGCTGATCGAATAACCGCGGGAACAATGTCTGCGGATCGTATTCGTGGTGGAGAGTTAATCCTCGGTGGCAATTATAACGATTATGGTGTATTTCGCGTTTTATCTGGTAAAACCGGTCCGAACAACATAGAAACGCCGCTTGTCGATCTCGATAATGAGGGCCTCATGTTCTTTAATCCATATGCCGGTAGTGTATCAGGCGTTTTGCGTGTCGGTGGTATAGCAAAAAACCAAGACGGTAAAACTGAGTATGACGAAAATGGTGCAGATGATATGCTTTTCCAAGGGTATCACACCGTAGTTATCTCGGCTCAAGACGATATATATTTATTAACCAAAGGGAGCGGAAAACTATACACCGGAGACGATCAGGCAAGTGCTCAGGCCGGTGAATCCATAACGCTTGGTTGGAATAATCAACAGCTGACATTTAAGAACGGTCTTTTGGTGGCACATACGTAATACGGAGGATCAAAATGGCAACAGGAACAACAATAGCTGATATTAATAGAGAGATACAGCAGATCCTCGAGGCTTACGACGGCGAGGACGTTCGTGGCTCTTTAGTGTCAGCACTTAGATCTTTAAATGAAAACACAAACGGTATCTGCACGCAAGCTGTTACAGATGCTCAGACGGCTGCCGATTCAGCAAGTGGTAGTGCGTCAACGGCATCGACAGCAAGAACTCAAGCTGCCAGTAGCGCATCAGCGGCTGCCGCAAGTGCTGAATCGGCTGCTACCGATGCTGCCAGGGCAGAAAGTGCGGCTGATGCTGCTGTATCTGGAGGCGTTCGTAGTTTTGGACCCGATGATAATAGACGAAC
>Ga0326514_10000977_pt1 | contig 18813 bp, 10 predicted proteins | sample 3_2548_0518_D_FD_203653 | JGI IMG/M metagenome (GOLD analysis project Ga0326514, IMG submission 203653) | Bovine rumen microbial communities from UC Davis, California, United States - 3_2548_0518 | ecosystem: Host-associated > Mammals > Digestive system > Stomach > Rumen | place: USA... | reverse complement strand
TATAGTACATCTCCTTCAGCATCATGGTGTAGTCGTCACCATTCAGCAGATTGTAGCCCTTCGGTTGCCAGCTGGTCTGCAGACGCAAGGAGTAGTCGACGCGAGTAGCACCACGGGCACCACGCTTGGTGATAATCTGAATCACACCATTGGCACCACGTGAACCCCAGATAGCCGTAGCAGCGGCATCCTTCAGGACCTGAATGTTCTCAATGTCGGAAGGGTTCACGGAAAGCAGCGAGGCGTAGGTCTCCTCATTGGCATTCTGGAAGTCGAAGTTCTCATCAGGGTTGTCGAAGATGTTGCCATCGACCACGATGAGCGGTTCGGCAGAACCATTAATCGAGGTGACACCACGCAAGCGCATCGAGGTACCGGCACCCAGGTTACCTGAGTTGGCCACAATGTCAAGACCGGCGATCTGACCCTGCAGGGCCTCGTCGGCAGTAGTGAAGGCAAGGCCTTCCACGGAGCTCATGTTAAAGGTCTGTGCAGCCACGGAGACTTCTCGCTCAGGAATGGCCAGACCACCCTGATTAAACTTTTTCTTCGCCGTCACGGTCACCTCCTGAATCTGGGTAGCGTTTTGCAGCTTTATATTAAAAGTGGTTCGCGTACCTATTGGTAATACTTGGGTCTTGAAGCCCACGTAGGAGATCTTCAGCTTGTTCTTCGTGTTCTTCACGGTCATGGAGAAGTTACCGTTGAAGTCGGTCTGGGCAAACGAGATATTACGGTTGTTTCCGTCCACCTCGACCACGTTACACATCATCACAGGCCCCATATCGTCATTTACTACGCCTGATATGCGTGCCCCCTGTGCCGAAGCTTTCAAGGAGAATCCGCAAACGAGGCAGATGACGCAGATAATATATTTCACTTTGGTAATCATAATTGTCAATTATCAGTTCTATGGTTATTCTTAGTAGCGCTCATACAGCTTCGTTTCAAACTGTTTCCTGAAAGCAGCAAGGCGCTTCTTTGCTCCTGCCCCACTCCACAGCCTGTCGTAGCGACTGCCAGCGGCATGCGTATTTAACGGCTGACTGATCTGATGGACTACGGCAAACGACGACGTAGAGATGGTGTGCTTCTTCTTGTCGAGGACGTAGTCGCGGGTCATCTGGTTGGAAAGCTTTGTGGAGTTGCTGGCATCGATGGTAATCTTTTGTCCAGCGTTGTCTTCCACCACAATGCGGTCATTTCCGCCTGTCACGATCAGACGTTCACGAATACCGAGGGTATCGGCACAAGCCGTAGCATAGACGCCATTATCGACCACCTTGTCTGCGTAGATAGAATTGTCCTGGAAGTGATAACGGATGAAGGCATTGATCTCTTCGACCATTGCCAAGGCCTTGTCACGGGCAAGCTGGATCTCCTCGCTCACCTCAATACCTCTTAGCTTCATCTCCTGCAGTTCCTCGTTATACTGGTCGTAGAGCACCTTGATGTCGCTCCAACGGGGCAGACCGTTCTCGTAGGCAGTACGCATAGCAGCGTTGTCAGGAGCATAGACCGTATAGTTATAGGTGTTGAAATAATTGACATTATCGGTCAGGCCACCTTTGGCCACGAAGGTCTTGTATGCCTCCAAGCGCTTTTTCTTGGTGACGGGGTTCACCTCAATCAGCTTGTCGCTGGCAAACTCCATCAGGCTATCCATATCGAAGTCGTTGCAGAGAGCCATGAACTCAGAGAAGCGCTCGTCGCTCAGCACGTTGAATACCGACTTGTGAGGCGGCTGGATGATATGGTCGATGGCATAGGAGACACCATTCTTCTGGTTATAGACCTGCGTGATCTTGGAGGCGGGCACGTTGTTGTCAATCTGCGAGCCGCTCTTCACGGTATTACCTTCAAACAGGATTTCTCCGCCGTGCTTGGTCTTGTAGTACTTGCGACCGCCTTCACCCATTACCTCGTTGTCACCGAGGACGACGGTGTGATAATTCAGGATGTCAGTCAGCTGAGTGGTGAACTGTGCGATGGGCACACGACCGATGGAGTCACCCACCTCACCAGTTGTCGGATCATACTTCCAAGCCGAGCAGAATACATGCGACGTGCTGTTGAGACGGTTGGCGTCGTAATAGAACTTCAGCACACGAGGCTGGTCATCGCCCAGATAGGTGGGGTCAACATAGTAGCGTCCGAAGGCATCGTCGGTCGGGATGAAGAAGCCGTAATTGGCGCTCATGGCCAACAGGTAGGCGTAGTAGTTCAGGTTCAGCGAAAGGGTCTTCGTCTTCTTGCCATCGTTCACGGCCTCATTCATGATTCTCATGTTGTCGCTCAGGGTGACGGGAGCCGAAACGGCCACCAGAGAGGGCGGTGCAAACATGGTGTTGAGCATGTAGGCCACACCGTTGTTGGCAATCTTTACGTCATATTTGCCTTCGCTGGTCTTGTTCAGCACATCGAGGGTGAGGCCCATGGGGTCCTGCGCCTCGTCCATCACGTGACCGAACTTCGAGGGAACGGCACTTACGAAGGAGTTCTTCATCAGGTTGCTGACGATCTGCTCGATATTCTGCAAGGGGATGGAGTCGATGTTCTCGCCTAAGTTCTCCAGGGTGTTTGGCTTTGCACCGAACTGCTGGATAAGGAACTCGCCCGAACCGCCGGGGAGGAAATACTCCTGCAGGGCCTGGTCGGTAGGAACAAACATCACGGCGATGTCCTTGTTGGGGTTCTCGCCCGTATTACCATTGCTATAGTTGTTCCAACCTGGATCGAAGGGCAGCATGTAGTCAGCCTGGTTGCCGTTGGGGTCACGATCCAGCTTGCTGCCTTGTGAGCGCAGGCTCATGTAGCGCTTCTGATAGATGGAGTCTATCTGAGGCAGGCCGTTGGCTTGTGCATAGTCGTTATAGTTCTTGGTGGTCGTCACGTCATAGTAGGGAGCGCTGAAGCGGTCGAGCATGCGACTGAACAGGTAGCTCTCACCATTAGTGCGGATGACCTCTGCCAGGTTGCCCGGTGGAACCAGCACATCCTCCATCTGGTGGATATAACCGTTCTTACAGGTCACGTCGGCATGGATGATCTTGTTGCGGTAGATGTAGGCAGACTTCTCCTCCGTGCTGTAGGGCGTGCCCGTCACCACCTCGAAGTCGCTGTTCTCGCCAATCGTCGTGATGTTGTTGGCCGTCATCTGCTCCTCGGTGAAGTGCACCATCATGGGTCGTGTGGCGTCCATCACCATGTGGATGCCTTTGTCATAGAACTTCTCCCAGTACTTGTTGTTCACTGGCATCGCATTCTTTCCACGCAGGTAGGTGATGGAGTCGATGACGTTGATGCTGGTGATGTGCTTCATGGCCTCGCCCATCGTGACCGATGTGGCATCAAAAGGCACGTTCGACAGCATCTCCACGAGCAAGGCGTTGTCGAGCATGGAAGCATAGAGCAACTGTTTCTTCATGGCCTCTGTAAGGTCTTCATACTTGCTCACTCCCCAACTGTTGTTGGCGTAGAAGCGGGCGAAAGCATCATCGTTGGCCGGGAACACGGTCTTGGAACCGGTCTTGCCTAAGGTCTCGGCATAGCCAAGGTCTTCGATGAGCCGCACATAGTTGCTGAAGGTGCCTGATAGTACCTCACCTCCAGAACTGCTCAAAGTCTCAGGACTTTTCAGGGCTTCATAGATGCTGCTACCCAGCCACGAGGGATAGTTGCCCTCGTCGTCCAGATCGTAGTCGTCTGTGCATGCCGTGAATCCACCCAAGACCAAAGCCAGGGTCACTCCCATTGCAGAGCTCCTGGCCAGTTCAATAAAGCGGTAATTCATACTTTGTTTAGATTTGAATATTTAGATTATTAGTGATGTTTCTCTTTTGGTTGCTCCCACCTTGTTGGGCGGGTGCTATTGTTGTCACAGGGGTTTCGCCTGCCGTCCTTTTCTCTTGATTTTCATAGTGGTTAAGTAAAGCCCCGTGCCCTCTCAGAGGAGAGCACAGGGCCTAAGTCATTATCGCTTATTTCACCATCACCTTCACGGCCTTGCCGTTCTGGATGACGATATTCAGACCACGCTGCATCTTGGCAACCTTCTGTCCATTGAGCGTGTAGATGCCGTCAACCACCTTCTTGGTGTTGCTGATGGTCTCGATGCCATCGGCCAACGGGCCTTCCCATCCGGTATTGTCGCCCTTGGCTGTCAGCGTGAGCGTCCAAGCACCAGTAGAGAACCAATTTCCGCCAAAGTCCTTCTCTGTCTTGCGCAACTCGATGCTGCCAGCCAGCATACCGATGCACAGCTCATGATTGGTCACTATGACGTTGGTGATTTCCATGCGCTTCCAGCCACGACCCTGACCATTGTTGGCATCATAGGTAGCGGTCTGGACGTCGTCAGCATAGCCACCCTCAACGGCTGCCTTTGCCTCGTCCCAGATAGGACCGTACTTGTCGGATGCAATAGCAGGCTCACCAGTGGTCTCCTCGATGTAGTAGTCGATAGGAATCTCCACATAGGCGGTATCAGCAGAAACGGCGGTGAAGACATAGGCACCCTCGGCAGGAGTACGGGCGCAGAGACCTACGCTGTAGGTGCCGTTGGGCAGACCGGTGATGATCTGATAGCCCTTGAATCCGCTCAGGCCAGCCGAGTGGTAAGAATCGAAGTAAGCCGTGTTGCTTCCGTCGTACCATTGTCCGCTCTTGCGACCGTTGCCGTCGCCGTTACCCATCTCGAATACCCAGCCGTCACCAGCCTCGGCCTTCGGGTTGCGAATGAAGGCGGTGTAGTCGGTAGCATTGGCATCCTCGTAGATGTTCTGACGCTCCACGGCGTTCATGATGCGCTTCAGCTCAGCTACATACTCGTCGATGACGGCCTTCTCGCACATAGAAGCGGTGAGGACGGCCTTCTGCTCATTCATGGTGCGCTGCAGCCAATCCTTGGCCACAGAGGTAGCCAGCAGCTCAGCAGCCTGGTTGTAAACCGGAGTGTAGGTGTTCAGATAGTTCTTCAGCAGGTTGATCGTAGCGTCCATCTTGGTGTAGGTAGCGCTGTCGCCATTGATCCAAGCCATTGTCTGGTCATAGGCAAACTGCATGATCTCCTGTGCAGCACCATAGGTCTCGCCCTTCAGGGTCTGTGGAACCTCACGCAGGGTCTTGCCCTCGATGATGGTCTCGTCAGCAGGCAGGTATTCCAGATACTTAGCCTCGCTCTTCACGGCTTCGTCGTAGCCCTCGTTCATAGCGACCATAGCGGTCACGATGTCCTCAGAGCCGGTATTGGCAGCGACAACCTCCTGGAAGGCCTTTCTGTCAACGGCCAGGTGCATAGCGTTTGCATAGGCATTGTAGTTGTCCACCATAGCGGTGTACTTCGTATTGATGGCAGCCTCGTCGGCAGCACCCAGGAACTCCAGGCGGAAGTTGGTGACGAGGAACCAGCCCTTCGCACCTTCGCCAGTACCGGTACCCTCGGCACCGATCGTCAACTTGCCGTCGACGACAAGTGCAGCCTCAGTCGTGGTCAGGGTGCTCCAGTCGCCCATATCCCAGTTCTCCTCCTGCAGATAGGCAGAGATGGTCTTCTCGGCTGTGCTCTTGGCAAATACATGCTGGTCGTTGGCGCAAGAAGCCTGCGTGATCAGGTCGGCGGTCACCTTGTAATAGCCGTTAGGCAGGTTCTCCAGATCCTGTGCAACACCAATCACGGAGGTGAAGTTGTTGTTCCAGGCATTCCAGCAAGTGCGGCCCTGCTGGTAGTTTAGGCGCTGGTCACCGCCTTCGCTGCCGCTGATATACCATCCCTCGCTGGTCTGGTCTTCGTTCGAACCGCTGCCCACGGAATAGCTGTCGCCATTCTCATAGACATACTGGCCGTAATCATCGAGCATAGGCTCTGCGGCGGGCTTCACAAACCAAGGATTCTTGATCAGCAGGGTGTAGTCGGCAGGTGTCTCAGGAGTAGCGACCTGCGAGAAGATGTAGTCGCGAATCACGGCTTCAGCCTCCTCGGCCACGTTCAGGATCTGGTCGGCAGTACCGTTCTCGATATATCCGGCGATGCGGTCGACGGCAGCCTGGAAGGCTTCCTTGCCAGCATAGTCCTTGGTCTCAAGAATCTTCTGCAGGCGAGCTACGACAGCCTCGAAGGCGGGAATTGCATCGACAATGCCCTTATACTTCTGCAACAGGGCGTCAAACTCCTCAATCTTGGCGGGTTGTTCCGACTCGTCGAGGTCCATAGCCTCGCTGATGTTGTCCATGATGTCGGTGATCTCATTGGACACGCCGATGAAGCCAAGGGCGTTCAGCTCATTCTGCAAGGAGAAGAAGTCGTTCTGCAAGCTCTCCAGCAGCTCATAGGGATCGGCGTCGGCAATCTTGTAGAGCTTGATGGCGTCGATGCAAAGGAATGGGTTGCTGCCCGAACCACCAGAGGACTCGAAGCCGAACTCCATCGTGAACTCAGAAGTCGGGGTGAACTCGATGGCGTGGAGGGTCCACTCGGTGTCGTTGAATCCAGTCTCGTCAGCCCAGGTATCGCTACGGCAGACAATCTTCGAGAGGTTCTTACCTTTGGAGGCACCAGAGTTGATGTTGATGGCCCAGTACTCCAGACGATACTGTGCACAAGGCAGTTTCACGGTCTGCTTGTAGGTAGCCTTGCCACCCCAGCCAGCACGCATATAGACGAAACCTACGTTGTCGCTGCCACTTGCCACCTCAGGACGCTCGGGCACCTCAAGGTAGGTAGTACCATCGTCGGCGATGGGAATTGCCTGCGACACCAAGTCGTATGGAATCGTGCCGAAATAGGTCCATTCACAAGCAGGAAGCTTGGAGCCAGTCGTTACTTCCCAGCCCTGTACCTGTCCGACGAAGCCGTTGACGGCGTCCATCTTACGACCGTCTTGGCGGTTCTGCGAACTGGTCGACTTTGGACGAGCATAAACCGTGCCGTCGGCTGCGATGTAGGCCCAGCTACGCTCACTCAGCGAAGTGGTCGTGCTGACGGCTTCCTTCATCGTACCATCAACCTGGAAGGTAAGATCCTCGTCGAATCCTGCATTCTGGATGTAGTGAGTCACATCCTCTTCTTGTGCGAATAAGGGCATAGCCACAAATGCGCCCAATGCAAATAGTAGACTTTTTTTCATGTTAGTTGTTTGAAAATTAAGTTAGTAAAAGTAGATGTAATTAATTACGGTTGTGTTATCGGTCATAACGGGTGCAAAAATAACAAAAAAAAAGCAATTATCAAAGTATTTTAACCAAAAAATCTCATTTTATCACCTATTCCCTCCTGCCTCTTGATAAGTGATCTGTTGCACCATCTGGCCAGGGTCCCCGATATGGAGCCTCAGATAGTGGTTTTGCACAGACCGGTCGAGGGGCAAAGTGAGGAGAAAATCCTTGCGGTTGGCCAGCACTTGGAGCTTCCACGGATAGGACCACTCCGTGAACTGATTCTCGCAGACCACTGGGGTGCCGCCGTCGACGCTGACGCCCAGTCGGTTGCTGCGGTCTTGGGTGACGGGCCAGAAGGGCACGACCGAGATGCAGAGACGGATGGAGTCGGCATCGGCAGTCACGTGGGCGATGGGCAGGTCGATGTGCGGGGAGTTGAGGCTGGCCGCATCCTGCACCTCGTCAAGCGGCTGGCCGAGCTGCAGGGCCACCCAGTCCGTCCCGATACCTTCGAGCAGGCGGAACGGCGCTGCGGTCTTCACCTTGGTGAGGTCTATCTGACGGGCCAAGGTGGTGCGACGCTGGCTCTTGGGCAACTGATAGGCCGTCGTGGGCGTGTCCACCAAGTCGGGCATCCGGTCATATTTGGCCGTGTAGCCAGGAGGAATCTGCGAAAGCATCTGGTTCCATTTCCCGTCGAGCTGCGTGTTGTAGCGGTGCAGCAAGGCCATCAGGCTGTCGTTGGCTGCCCGGCTCTCGCGAGCCATCTCCTGGCTGCCCGTCTCATGGTTGCGCTGGGCCAACAGGAACTTTCTATTCATCTGATAGGCCGACTTCACGGCATAGCCCAACATCTCGAAGAAGGCGGGACGCAGCTCTACGGCAAGGGCTTTCTCGATAGCATCCACTTCGTCGGAAATGGTCTGATAGGCCGTTAAACGATTGGTGAGCTCTTCGGGTGATAAGTCGCTGTCATGCAGTCGGTTGTTCTCGTCGCTGTCCCACTCCATCTCGTAGCCCATGAACTCGGGTTTGCGTTGCCAGGCCAACTGGTAGTAGGTGTCGAGAATCTGCTGGAATCGGTCGGTGAGCTGTGGGCCGAAGACCTTCCCCAACCACGCCGCCTGATAGCGGTTGGCGTTGTCGTAGTTGAAGGCTGGCAAGTCCCACGCCATATCGAAGAAGTGCTGTACCTCCACCTCCATCGGCTTGATGTCGCCCACGTTGAGCAGCCAGTAGCGGTCGGCTCCTGCATCGTAGGCCTTCTTCAGCTCCTCATACATCAGCATGGGCGCGGTGGTGGCTATCCACAGGTTGTCGTGCGGCGTCCCCAGGTAGCTCAGGTGATAGTAGACGCCAGCGCCGCCCTTCCGTTGCCGTTCGGCCACGTTTGAGACCCGCTTCATGTATCCATAGTTGTCGTCGGGCCACACGAGGGTGATGTCTTCGGGCACCCGAAGTCCTGCGTCGTAGATGTCGAGCGTCTCCTTGTAGGGGACGAATATCTGGGGAATCTCCGTGGCCTTCCTGCCCTTGTGGCTTTCGAGTATCTGCCGCTGGTCGACGAAGACCGTCTCCAAGGTACGCGCCCTCACGGTGGGGTCTGTGGACCCTTTCATCGCCTCGTCGTGCAGGCCGCGCATGCCCATCGTGTAGATATTGTCATACTGCGCCGTCTCTTTCAGTCGGTCGTCCAGCTTCTTCCAGATGGTCGCCTTGTTGGTCAGGTAGTTCCACTCTCCGTCGCGGGACTTGTCCCACTCCGAGGGTGCCGCGTTGTTGAAGAGCAGCGGTTCGCAATGGCTGGTGGTGATCATGATGCCCCACGCTGCCGCCACCTGCTGGCTCTCGGGATGACTGTAGAAGGCATCCGTGCAAGTGTGCATGGCGGGCGCCAACATGTTGCCGCGCAGGCGCAGGATGAGTTCACAGACCTTATCGTAGGTCTTGGGGCCGATGTTCCCCACCTCCTTCTCGAAGGTATGTTCTGCCCACGTCTTCAAGCCCCAGTCCTCGTCGTTGATGAAGACGCCGCGATACTTGATGGTGGGCGACTTCGAGGTGTACTCCTCCGTATAGTCGAGCTGCGAACGCTTTGCCACCGGCACGTCGGCAAACCAGTACCAGGGACTCACGCCAATCCGCTCGCTGACATGCAGGGCGCCATAGGCCAGTCCCCTCGCATCGCTGCCGATGATGACGAGCTGCTGGCCGCGGGTGGTGATGCGAAAGCGTTCCCATGAGCCTTTCAGGTCATCGACTTTGACGTCGGGCGCCAGCTCCGCGGCATGCTCCGACGTAGCCAGAATGACCGTCGCCCCCTTGCCATTACGGTGCGCCACCTGGGGCAGGACGCCGGTCACTCGCTCGATGTCCTGACTGAGCACGGTCGCCATCTTCTGCGCCAACGGCACGTCGTTCTCCGACACGACTACCCTACACTTTTTCAGGTCAACTGCCCCAGCCTGCATCGTGCAGAGGGCAAGCAAAAGAAGCCAATACTTTTTCTTCATGGTGAACTGTTTTTCTGTTTTCAGAGGAGCAAATATGCTGTCTGCTGGATGAATTTTGGTCGTTTTTTGTAATTCCGAGTGCAAATATACCAAATTATACGGATTTTTTGCTATCTTTGCGCAATGAAATTTCATTTTTAACTAAAAACCTATGAAAAAAAGTCCTTTCCTCAGGGTGCTCTTTGCGCTCTTTTGTCTGTCACAAGTAGCCTATTCCGCTACTTCTTATAATAATAGCCTGCTCCAAAAGAATACCAAGACCAGCGTGACGCAGGTCACCACCGCCGTCGTGGTCAGCGAGGACGAGGATTTCGTGGTCACCGGCACGCCACCCTTCGCCGAGTCGGGCTCTGTCAACATCGTCAACACGGAGCACGGTGTGCTGATCCTCGAGAAGGTGAGGCCCTCCGTGACCATCGGCACGCTGTTGGCCAAGTATGTCCAAGTCAACGGCGAGCAGGCCCGCAACGGTGTGAACTGCCAGGTGCGACTCTACGGCACGTTGGGTTCCATGATCCTCCCCTATGCCGCTACTGACAAGCCGCTCACCGTCTATAGCGAACAGCAATTTGCGGGAGAGGCCTGTAGTGACTTCGGCCTTGAGAACGACGGCGGCTACATGGTGACCCTCACCGATGCCAAGCTCAACAACCGCATCCGCTCGTTCCGGCTGAAGCGCGGCTACATGGTGACCTTCGCCACACAGCCCAGCGGCTATGGCTACCAGCGTTGTTTCATCGCCAACGACAGGGACCTCGAGATGGCCACCCTACCCCAGATCCTCGATGGGAAGATCTCCTCCTACCGCATCTTCAAGTGGAACACCGCCGGCAAGAAGGGACTGGCCAGCAACGTCGATGCGGCGGCTTGCAAGGCCCTCAACGTCATCAGTTGCTACGGCTGGGACACCGGCCACGACATGTATCCCGATGTGGAGTGCGTGGCCAACCACCTCTATGAGGACTACCCCTCTTCCTCCGCCTGCGGCAAAGCCACATGGACTGCCCACATGAAGACCAACAACGAGCCGCGCAACTCGTCGGACGACCATCCGCAGTCGCTCAGCACCATCCTCTCCAACTGGCAAAACCTGATGCGCACCGGCATGCGGCTCTGTTCGCCCTCCTCTTGGGACGGCAGCGACTATACCGACGGAACGGGATTCCTCAAGCAGTTCTTCGACTCCATCGACGCCCGCGGATGGCGCTGCGACATCGCCGACCTGCATTGCTACTGGCTGGTGGACACCTTCGACAAGATTGGCGCCATGCAGAGCAAGTACAAGCGTCCCATCTGGGTGTCCGAATGGATCTGGGGTGCTTCATGGAACAAGAACGGCATCTTTGAGAGCGGCAAGACCAAGTGGGACAACGAGTGGGCGGTGAAGACCATCTGCACCAAGATGAACAGCATGCCCTACGTCGAGCGTTACTTCTATTGGAACAGCGAGGGCGGCAACTCCAAACTCTACGAAGGGGGCTCGCTGACGCCTGCCGGCACTTGGTATGCCAACCAGCTCACGGGAATGGGCTACAACCCCAACTACGAGAAGATTCCCAACACGCCTCGCATGCGCGGTGGTTTCCGTGATTTCCACGTGGCTACCTCGGCAGAGAAGGCCACCATCACCTGGCATGAGTATGACGGCGAATACAATCAGCTGATGGAACTGCTGCGCAAGGAGCCCGACGGCGCTTGGAAGAGCTGGAAGACCATCACCCCGCAGGACGCGGAGGCCGACTACCTCGTGGAGGATGCCACATGGCACGACGGCGTGCGCTATAGGCTGCATATCAAGAGCTTCAGCGGACGCGAATACTATAGCAGTCAGGATATGGAGCCGGGCGAAGCCATTGAGATGGCCGACGGCACCTTGCGCTATGTCGGTGGCAACGTCATTCCCAACGGACAGTTCCGCATGGGACTCTTCGGCTTGACCGACGGCACAGGCAAGATGCCCGGACAGCCTTGGTTCGAGGTCTTCCCACAGGGACGCAGCGACGGCTACTTCCTGCAGGCATTCGGCAATCAGGGGAAAGACGGTGAGGCCTCGCTGAAGACGGCCTTCCCCATCGTGCCTGGTCAGGACTATGTGCTTCGGTTGGCAAACCAGAATGCCGGCGACTATGTAAAGCTGGACGTGAGACATCACGGGGCGTCCACCGATGCCAACAGGCTCACCATGAAGAACCAGACCTACTGGAACACCCAGCAAGCCGTGTTCAACAGCGGCGAATATGACGAGGCTCTCCTCAGCTTCCGTTGGCTGGGTGGTACGGCCCAGTTTGCCGACATCGAGCTGTGCCCCCTCTTCGACACCCGCGAGAAGGCCATCGACGACGCCTTTGCCCAGTTGCAGACGAAGCTGTCGGCGGTCACCGCTTGGAACAAGGTCCTGCCTGCCCTCAACGACGAACTGAAGGCGCGGACGACCGCCCTTCCCACCAACAAGGAGGAAGCGCTCTATCTTACCAACCTCGCCATCGAGGACTTGCTGCAGGCCGTCGCCGACAAGCAGGCCATCGACTCGCTGCTCCTCGTGGCCAGCCACATCGCCTACATGAACTTTGAGGGACGCGACGAACTGCAGGAGGCTATCACGGCGGGGACTGCCGAATGGCCGACGGCGGCAGCCTATGCCGAGGCAAGGCTACAACTGGAGGAGTGTCTCCAGCGGTTCCTCCTGATGAGTCCTTCGCTGACCCAACCGCAGAACGCCGACTTCGCCGCTACTGATGGCTGGCTGACGAAAGTGGGCACCTATCAAGGCGGCGACCAGCGCACCGCCACCCACGACGGCAAGACCTGTTGGAATGCGTGGTGGAGCAATATCGAGGCTTCGCAGGGCACGGCGATGAGCATGGAGATCCAACAGAAGATCGGTGGGCTCCCCGAAGGTCTCTACTCCCTGGAGTGCAAGGCCGCTACGCAGCACTATTGCCTGAGCGACCAGCACGGCTATCTCTCCACCGCTACCGAGACCGCCGTCACGCCCATCCTGAGCCGCGACTACCTCGACGTGCCGGGCACCGTCTCTCCCTGGCAGACGCTCACCACCACGCCGGTCTATGTCTCAGCCTCCGACACCCTCACCATCGGCTTCGTCGGCACCAAGGAGCAGGCCACCGACAATGCGTGGCACCGCTACGGCAAGCCCGACGAGTCGCCAGACAAACGTGAAGGCTGGTGGTGCGCTACCGACTTCCGTCTGCTCTATCATCCCGTCTTCCGCTTCGACGTCACGCCCGCCAAGTGGGGCACCATCTGCCTGCCCTACTACTATCGAGTCCCCGACGGCATTCGTCTCTACCGCATCGCAGGCCTGTTGAGCGACTATAGCCGCATCGCCATCGAAGAGGTGGTCGCCACCGCTCAGGGCGTGCCCTACATCTACGTGGCCGACCAGTCGCCCGTGACCTATTACACCGAAGGTGAGCCCGTCGCCCATCCTGACAACAGCGGCACCAACAACCTCTACGGCACGTTCCTGCCTGCTGGCCGAGTGGCCGAGGGCCGCTACGTGTTGGGTGACGATGGTGAGTGGTATCGTGTCAGTGGCGACAACCGTCCTCAGAACGTGGCTTACACGGCCGTCATCCGCCGTGCCGACGGCATTCCCGTCCTCGAGGAGTGGGAAGGCCTCACGATGCCCATCCACGGCGTCATCGACGAGTTGGGCGACCCCAACGCCATCGCTCCTGTGGAAGCAGACGCGGCAGCGCCCTCCACCACCCCCCAGCACTATCTGCTGGACGGTCGCCGATCCTCCACCAAGCCCTCCGGCATCTACATCCAGCGCAACGGCAAGCACACCGTCAAGCGGATGGCTACGTCAAAGTAGGAGCTGCTGATATGGACAAGGGGTAGCCCTTTTCGATGAGATGGGCAATTTATGGTAAAGATCGTCGTACACATAACGAGCATTACTCGGTATGAAGAATGAAAGTCGCATGGGGTGGCGCGGTCCTAAGAAGAACTACCGGTGGCCGGGCACCTACCATATCACCATCAATGTGATGAATCGCAAGCAACAGCCGTTGGGATATATCGAGGGTGATGTGAGCAAGCCCTACGGCGATCCTCTTGCCCCGAGAGTTCACCTCTCGGAGATAGGACGCATGGTGGAGCAGGAACTGCTGGTCAGCATCCGTAAGCACTATCCTATGGTGGAGGTGCAGGACTATGTCGTCATGCCTGACCACCTGCATTTTATCGTGGTGGTCCATCGGGTGATCTATAGCAGCAATGGGCGGGAGACTCACCTGGGGCAGATCATCGCCGGCTTTAAGAAAGGATGCAACCGCCGCTACTGGGAGATCACGGGGCAGACTGGCGCAAATCAGCAGGGTGAACCTGCTGATACGGGACGGCAAGGACTGACTGATGCGGGACGGCAGGAGCTGACCGCCGCGAATGGGCAGGGGTTGACCGCCGAGAATGGGCAGGGGCGGAGGGTCCCCTCTACGGGCAGCACGGGACGGCCGCCGCTCTTTGACTATGGCTATGTAGATGTGATGCCGCTGAAAGAGGGGCAGTTGGAACGGCAGCGCGAATATATCCGCAATAACCCGCGGTACCGGCTGATGCGGCAGCTCAATCCCTTGTGGCTGCGACCACAACGGGGGGCGGTGGCTACGGCGCTCACCCTCCCGGCATTAAGGGGCTACCTGCTGCGCGAATGCGGGACCACCCTCTTTGATGATGAGATATGGGAGGCGCTCAGGCAACGGCTACTCACTACCGACAATATGATCACTTGCGACAGCTACGGAAACACGCAACTGCTCAATGGACACCTGCTCCCTGTGGTCTGCCACCGAAAGGATGCCCACCTGCAGGAAGTCCAAAAGACCCGCTGCCTTGCCGCCGCTGCCGCTGGGGCCATCCTGGTCTCTGCCCGCATAGCCAAAGGCGAGCGCGACATCATGGAAAGTGCCATGCGTCAAGGTCTGCCTGTGGTGACGGTCGAAGACAACGGCTTTTCATCCCTCTATCATCCGTCGGAGATTCGCATGGAGCTATGTAGTGACGACAAACTGCTGATTGTCAGCCCTTGGCAATACGCCTATCGCCATGTGGGCGACACGATAACGGTGGCAGAATGCAAAGCCATGAACTGCGTCGTCCAGGCTCTGTGCCGCACCAAGGATTCGTGGTGGAAGGAATAATTTCCGCCTTTCGTCCCCCACCCTTATTTCCGTTACGTGGAAAAAACGGGCAGAGCGTGTAAGCGATTTGTTTTTTTATAACTACCATTGAGCTTTCACCATGCCCGCAGCATCTTCGTTTTCTACCACAAAGCCCAAGGCAACCAAGCATAAGAATGCGGGTGAAAAGAAATTGAGTGGCAAGCTGAAGAGGCTCAAGTATTATACTCACGGCTATAAAGCTGTCTCGATGTACTGGATGCGACGGAGAAATTCGTCGAAGGTAATATAGCCTTGTTTGTAGCGCGCTATTTGTGCGCTGACGCGATCGTTGGTGATGGGGCCATAGACGATGTCCTAGTCATGAAGCGTCTTGCCTTGTGGCTCTGTGCGGTGGTCATAGACGAAGTGTGCCCATTCCTCGGTATATTCCTCGAAGCGTTTATAACGGAATTGCTGGAAAAGCGTCTCGTCGAACTCATAGATGTTGATAACGGGAACAGTATCCTCAAACTCCGCCCTGAACTGTGCCAACTCCAAGGCTTGCTGCTCATCGTCAGACAGGTAGAAGGCGCGACCGAAATCCTTGTTAGGCTAAGATTTGGCGAGTTCTATTTGCTGAATATCAACTGTAGAGCCGTGATAGAGTTTCATAGCTTTCCTCCTTTTCTCTGGCAGTAGGCTTGTAGGGTGTCGATGTTCTCTTCAAGGGATAGGGTGTGCATGATGCCATAGTGCTTGTCGCATAATGCCAAGGCACCATACTGGCTTAGATAACGGTAAGCCTGTGCCTCTGTCACCTTGCTGCGGTCTGCAAACGCTGCCACCAGCAGGATAAGGTATTCTATTTTGTTTAGCACCGATGTTGCCATAATCGCGCTGTTTACGCCGCAAAGATACAAAATGTTTTGGTATTATACTCTTCTTTGCATCACCTTTTTATATTTTTATAGCAATTATCCAACAACCGATGTATGCGATTCTTGGGAAAGTGCTTACGTGAGGAGGGGTAGTTTCCCCATTGCTGACGGCAGCAGAAAAACAAATCCTGCTTGCCTGAAGCAATATGAAAAATAATAAAAGATCTCGCGTAAGGTCTGAAGCACAGTACGGCCCACGCACCGTAGGAGAAATCCTGCACAACTATCTGGAGAACAGCAACGAACCTTTGGCTCGTGCTTATCGTGAACACTCGACCGTAGCCGAGCATGAAGGTTGGCATCCCAACACGGAATTTTCCGTAGATCTGAAAACCATCCTTAGGAGCGAACATGAGTGTTGACAACTACGCCTTCGAGGTGTACCGTGAACTTCGTCAAGCGCTGAAAGGCCTTGTAGAGAATTGAGAATTGACGGGCACCGACGTTTCAGTTATTTCAGTTTCAGTTAGGATTCAGCGGGTCTGTTTTGCTTATATCATATTTATAACTATCTAATAATAAGAGAGTTATAGAAGAATAGACGACAACTGACACCCCTCGAAAACTAACTGAAACAACTGAAACTGAAAGTTCGGCCAGCGTAATATTCATCTAAAAAGCAGAAAATCAATGAGATACGACATTTCTAAAACATCTGCTCCTAAGATGCCGATGCTCGGTCGGGGCTCAGAATGCATCAAAATCCTGCTCTCGCAGGTATCAAAAGACAATTATGAACCCTTCGTTCCGATGTTTTTCCCCGTTCTTGGCGCACACATCAGCGGTGCGGAATTTCAGTACCCCGACCTCACTTGGAAGGAGTTGTGTGGCCAAATGGCCAAAGAAGTATCAGGCATGGCAGAAACTGGAGAAATCGAAGGGCAACAACCAGGCCAAACCCGTAGAACCCATTATCGCCTACCGGGATATTTGGAGCAAGATGCAGCTCTTTGCCGACATGCTGGGCGAGTACCTGAAGGGGAACTAAGAGCTAAGAACTAAGAGCTAAGAACCTGCTAACGCAGGGACGCAAGAGGTAAGGGCTGAAAAGTGCGGAAATCGGGGGAGAAGGGCAGGTATCGTCACAATGGGGAGGGGGGAAGTTGTATTTTTGCGGTGTGTTTGAAACGCAGCGAGAGGCTACACGTGCAGACTCCCCAAGGCGATATTTGCAGACTCCCCGAGGTGACACGTGCAGGCTCCTCGAGGCGACAAAACAAAGCGAAAAAAATTGTACCCTATTGTTCAACTTCTAAAAACTGATTGTTATGATTCAGATTAAAGCAAAGCAACAGAACGTTTCGTTCGAGAAGAATGTGGAGAAGTTAGCCTTCGTGCTCTCTGCCCACTTGTACAACACGCTCGAAGCCGACAAGGTGATCGACGAGGCCGCCAAGCGCTCGGGCATCAGCGCAGGCGTGATCAAGGCTGCCTGGGACGCCGCTGGCGAGGTCATCCGCACCTGGGCCACCGAAGGCCACAACGTGCCCCTGCCGGGCTTGGGCAGCATGCGATTCAGCGTCCGCTCGAAGAGTGTGCAGAACGTCGAGGACGTGAAGACCTCGCTCATCTCTGGCCGTCGCGTCATCTTCACCCCGTCGAAGGAAGTGAAGGACGAGCTGCAGGCCACCAAGATTGCCATCACCTGCTACGACAAGGACGGCAACATCGTGAAGCGCGTCACCTCTGCCGACACCAACGACGTGGAGGACTCCGAGGACAACAACAACCAGGGCGGCACCTCGCAGGGCGGCAACACCCCTGGCGGCAACACTGGCAACGGCGACAACACCGGCAATGGTGGTAACACCGGCGGCGACGAAGGCCCCGAAGGTGGTGAAGGCTAAGCCCTATCGTACATGAAGACTGCTACCATGGAGGATTCTCCCACATGGTAGCAGTTTTTATTTTGCCTTCGGACTACTCTTCCATCAGCTTGCGGTAGCGGGCACGCTTGGGTTCTTCGATGCCCAGACGCTGGGCCTTGTTGACCTCGTATTCGGAATAGTTGCCCTCGAAGTAGAACACCCTACCCTCACCCTCGAAGGCAAGGATATGCGTGCAGATGCGATCAAGGAACCAGCGGTCGTGGCTGATGATGACAGCACATCCGGCAAAGGCCTCCAAACCTTCCTCCAGGGCGCGCAGCGTGTTGACGTCGATGTCGTTGGTCGGCTCGTCAAGCAGCAACACGTTGCCTTCCTGCTTCAGGGCGATGGCTAAGTGCAGTCGGTTGCGCTCACCACCCGAGAGCACGCCACATTTCTTCTCCTGGTCGGCACCGCTGAAATTGAACCGCGAAAGGTAGGCACGCACATTGACGTCCTTTCCACCCATGCGGATGGTCTCATTGCCGCCACTTACCACCTGATAGACCGTCTTCTCCGGGTCGATGTCCTTATGCTGCTGGTCCACATAGCTCAGCTTCACGGTCTCGCCCACGTCGAAGGTACCTGCGTCGGCCTGCTCCAGCCCCATGATAAGGCGGAAGAGCGTGGTCTTGCCTGCACCGTTGGGACCAATGACACCCACGATGCCGTTAGGCGGCAACATGAAGTTGAGGTCGGTGAAAAGGGTCTTCTCAAAGTATGCCTTGGCGACGTGCTCTGCCTCAATCACCTTATTGCCTAAGCGTGGACCGTTAGGAATGAAGATTTCCAACTTCTCCTCCTTCTGCTTCTGTTCCTCGTTGAGCATCTTGTCATACGAGTTCAGACGGGCCTTACCCTTGGCGTGCCTTGCCTTGGGCGCCATACGCACCCACTCCAACTCACGTTCCAGCGTCTTACGGCGCTTCGAGGCCGTCTTCTCCTCCAATGCCAGGCGCTGCGACTTCTGCTCCAGCCACGAGGAGTAGTTGCCCTTCCAGGGGATGCCCTCACCACGGTCGAGCTCCAGTATCCATTCTGCCACGTCGTCAAGGAAATAGCGGTCGTGGGTGACGGCAATCACCGTACCCTCATACTGCTGCAGATGTTGCTCCAGCCAGTCTATCGACTCCGCGTCAAGATGGTTGGTGGGCTCATCGAGCAACAGCACGTCGGGCTTCTGCAACAGCAGACGGCAGAGCGCCACACG
>Ga0326514_10000976_pt1 | contig 18826 bp, 35 predicted proteins | sample 3_2548_0518_D_FD_203653 | JGI IMG/M metagenome (GOLD analysis project Ga0326514, IMG submission 203653) | Bovine rumen microbial communities from UC Davis, California, United States - 3_2548_0518 | ecosystem: Host-associated > Mammals > Digestive system > Stomach > Rumen | place: USA... | reverse complement strand
CCTTATTTATATTATATCATAAAATTTTTAAAAAATCAAATTTTACTATCTAACTTCAGGGAAACGGGTTGCTATTAATCCATCATAATTAAATCTTGTAATCTCAAAAAACTATTCTTTACTTATTTCTTCAAATATAACTAAATTTATCATATGTGTTATATCATAAATTCCATATTCCCATTTATATTTAATCATTTCAAAACTTTCCATATTTTTACTCCTTAAATGAATTAAAAAGGGACTTTAATAAAAGTCCCTTTTTTTAATTATTTCTCATAGCGCGCTGTGCTGCTAAGTTAACTAAATCATTAAATGCTTCTTCAATTTCCTTTTTACTATTAACATTTGGGAATGAAGCTGCGATATGAACATTTTGTTCTAGTTCTTCTTTATTTGTTGGCATTAATGAATTTAATCCTATATTATCAATTCGATTATATAAAGAGCCTTGTAATGAAGATGAAATTTCTCTTAAAACACGAGTACCTTCTAAGAAATTCTTAGTATCATTTTCATTTAAAACTAACTCTTTTTGGTGAAGAATAGCGGGTCTCCCTTCCGTTGAGTGCCAATTTCCAGTATACCCACCAGAATCATAATAATATTTTTTATAATATTCTCCGCCCGCAATAAAGCCCTGATCAGTTTCAATTATTTCTTTATTATTTCCACTAGATTTTGATGATTTGTTTCCACTTGGGCTGCTTGTTGCTCCTGTTCCGCCTGTTCCACCTCCAGTGCCACCATTTCCACCATTTGAGCCTCCACTGGAGCTATCACCGCTTGCTGCGGCTCTTACTCTAGCCGCATAATTTTCAAAAGCAGAAGCCATCTGATCATAAGCATCGGCATATGCTTGAGCGGTTCTATGATAAGATTCAATAGCTGCATTAGCTGTTTCAGCATAGGCGGCTGCCCTTCCTTGTTCTTCTTGAATGAAGTTATGAATTTCAGAAACCGCGGTTTTAGCTTCATTGTAGACATTTTGATATTCATCAACTAATCCCCTTGCAACATCTTGTAATGTTTCAATAGCATCAACTTCTGAATACATTCTATCAATAAGTTCATCATTATTTTCAATTAAATCTTCAAAAGCATATGATAAAAGATCTACACCCTATGTGACATAATCTAAACTAATACCTGCGGCGTTCGCCATATTATCTAACTATTCTTCATAATCTTTAGTAGCTTCAGTAATACTATCAAAAGCCTATTCACAGACTGGAATAAATCCACCTTCACCCGCTACTTTATCACTCATCTATTGAATACCACTTTCCCAAGCAGGAACTAAATCTCCCATAAGAATATTTTGTTCATCAATAGACATCTGATTATAATTAGCTACATCAGTATTATATAATGCCGCCATATCAGCAAATGCGGATTCCATTAAATTATTTCTAGCTTCCGCGTTTTGAGCGGTTTTATCATTAATATATTCGCCATATTCTTCTCTTAATAAAGCAAGTTTTTCAATTCTTTCTTCTTCAGCTAAAGAGGTATCTTCAAGAATTTCTTTATACTCAGATTGAAAATCTTTCCATGCGGAAAGCATATCATTTAATACAGACTGGTATCTTTCTTTATCAAAATTATATAAATCATTTTGAGCTTGTGCTAAATTGTCTCTAGCATCATCCACCGCATTATTATCTGCAACATATTGATAAGAATAATTTCCTTGAGAGTCTCTCTTTAGTCGCATTGTAGTTTTTGCAGATTGAGCATCTTGTAACGCAATACGCGCCTGTTCAACTTGTAAAAGCTTCTCCGCACGATCAACATCATATTGAGAAACTTTTTCTTTATTCCTTAAAATATTAAGTTGGTCATCCATTAATTTCTTTAATGTTTGCTGACTCTTAATATTTTTGCTTTCATCTATTGCTTTTTGATATTTTCTTTCAGTTTCTTGAATTGCAAAAGCTGAATTAATAGTATCAAGATATTCTTCCGCATTTTTATTCATTAAATCCCATTGAGTGCTTAAATAATCAGTACCCTTACCATTAGAAATCTTTTTATCTAATTCATCAAAGATTTTATCAATAGCATTAACATATTTATCTTGAATAGTTTTTGCAGAATCCTCAATTAAATCATTTAAATTCTCAATAGTTTCTTTATAATTCTATTCAAATTGCTCTGCTGCTTTAGAGTCTCCCCGAGCAACCGCTTCTTCCCATTCTTGTTTCCAGAAGTCTCTTTGTTGTTTTAATGAATCAAGCTGTTTTAAATTATTTCTAGCTAATGCATCATAATATTTTTGCATAGCATCATAATTTTTATCACCATATAGTAATGACAATAAATCAATATCATGCTCAATCAAATCTCCAACATATTCATAGTCTTCAATTTGTTTATCAAATTGATCCGCAATATCGTCAATAGTATCAAGATAAGCTTTACCAATATCATCAATCAGCCCCTAAACATCTTCCATTTGACCCATTAAATCATCTAAATCCTTTTGAAGATCTTCCATAGCTTGCGCTTTGTTATCTCCATAAATTGCGGATTTACCTGTTTCATTAATGGCTTCAATTTCAGCACGGGTAGCCATTAATTGTTCTGTTAAAGCTTGTAAACTACCTTTTGTTCCATGAACATCAAAATAAGAGAAAACATCATTAAAGCTTTGTCTTGCATTAGCAAAGATTTCTTCAAATTCAGTACCTTTAAGAACGTCAGTATGCTCAAGAACTTCTCTGCGAAATTTATTCCAATCTCGTTCAGCCTAACCCATCTCAAGCTAAATTTCAACCGCCATACGGAATTTCTTAATATTAATTTCAATTTGCTTTTGAGTTTGTTCTTCAATCTAATCTACAACATCTTCCATATCTTCACGAAGACTATCATAGTTTTTGATTTTCTTTTCTAGATTCTTATACTCATCATCAAATTCTTTAATTTTTTTATCAATTTTACTAGCTTCATCAGCTAAAGCTTTCTTTAAGTCTTTATCTGTTGATGCATTATATGCGTCTATTAAGCTGTTATATTTAGCGGTCTCCGCAGTTATCTAAGCTTGTTTTCTACCAAGGATGTCCATATAGTTTGCAATATTACCATATGCATCAAAGGTTACACCAAGATTTTTTAATGCTTCTTGTTGTGTCTTTAAATCTTGTTCTTGAATTTTATGTTTTTCCTAAAGAGTGACTTTATTCTTTTCTAAAATTCTATTTTGCTCATTTAAGTTATCAAGAAGCTATTTTCCATATAATCTGTCTTGTTTCTATTGTGCTCTCTTTAGCTAGCGGTTAATTTGTTTAAGCTCGACATTAATGTCATGATAAATATCTCGAGTATCCTATAAATCCTTCTTGCGGTCTTTTTGTGAAGTATCTGGTTCAGGAGCCTTTCCGCCTCCGCCTCCTTTACCTCCGCCGCCTTTACCTCCGCTACCTTTGCTTGTTGGATGTTTTGCACCGCCTCCATGCGAAGCTTGGCTATATTTAAAACCACCACCAGATGATTTATGTGCAGAAGTGACTTTTAAACTAAAAGCAGAATTTTCTTTAGTATCCGTTATAACTGAGGTATTTGGAGTATATCTAGCACTATACGTTTGATATAATAATGGCAATTGATTTACTACAGTACTGCCGCCTAATCCGGAAACGGCTGGTGCTGTACCGATTTGCGGTGGATCTGGAACTAACTATGATTGCCAACCTGTTTGCTATTTTGTTTCAGTTCCTGTTGATTTTTGTTCAACAACTTCTGCATCAACACCCATTGAAGCTAAATAATCAGTAGCTTGCTGAGCAGTCATTCCTGCTGCATTAACCATATTTGTTAGTGCATTTAAGAAATTCTCATCATTGAGTGCAGCACCTATCTAAATATCACCAAAATCTTGACCCGCTAGTTGTGCAGCTGCATCTTGAACCATATCCCTATCACTAAAGAATTTATCTGTATTTAATCCAACATCCATTAAAACAGATTGGCCAGCTCGTTCAAGCAATTGATCATATGCATCAACGTCTCCATCGATTGCTGCTTTCATTAATTCAAGGTTTTCGGCACTTTTCAAAAAACTATCTGGCAAAGCAGAAGCATCCATATCTAATAAATCAGCATACGCATCTCTTAAACCATCAATTACTTCAGCCTGGTCTTGAGCTGAACCGCTATTTAATGCAGCTAACCAATCATCATAATTATCTGTAACATCTGTTATAGCATCGTCAAATCTAAGAATCGCTTCAGCTAAATCATCTGCGGCCCTAATATCCTAATCTAAGTTGTTATCTAATTCAGCAGAAGAGTCTGCCATTTCTTGGATAACACTTGATAATGATTGTAAAGCTCCCTAATCAACATCAGAATCTGTCGGAAACATTGCATCATGCAACTGATGATAAGCTTCAGTTTGTTGTCTAAGCCTTTCTTGCTATGTTTCATTTAAATTTTTAGTTTGATCGTCTAACTAAACAATTTTTTGATAAATTGCCTCAACCTACTCTTTGCTTAAAGCCTGTTGATCATATAATCGTCTCCAGTTTTCAACCATTGTTGCTAGTGCTTTGTCACTAAGCCCTAATGTTTCTAAATATTTTAATTGATTATCAACTAACTACTTATCAATAACGGTAACAAAAGCTCCCGCGCCAGGGATATTTTGCTGACTTACTGCACTTCTATCAATATCTTCATAGGCTTTAGTATTCCATCCATCAGCTCTAAGATTTTGAATTTTTTCTAAATCTCTATTTATTAAATCAATATTATCCCTAAATCCTTTTAATTTTATATCATCAATAGCATTAAAAAATTCCTACGCAGCGACTTTTAATTTATAAGAACCATTTGCTGCTCGATAAAAGAAATCTTGTAAATCAGAATCAAGTGATTCAAACTAATTTTTATTAAGACCTTTTCCTCCACGCACTTTATCTTCAATTTCTTGATATTTGCTATATTTTTCTGCGGCCTCTTCTTGCAAAGCGTCTGGATTAACATCTAAAGCTTCAGCAGTATGAGATAAATCTGCATTTCCAATCTTTTCAATATATTCAGATGCTAATTTCCAATTATTAACTGTTGACCAATTTAATTCTAATAATGCAGCAATATGTTCATCATCTAAATCTTTTATAGATTCTTCGATTTGTTCAAAATTTGCTCCTGTGCTTTTAGAAATTTTATCTATGAGCTATGCTGCCTATCCATATTGAGAATATAATTTTTGAAAATCATTTTGAAGAAAAAGATCTGCTTTTTTTGTTGCTTCCTAAGGAGATAAATTATCTTTTTCTTGAATCTCTGTAATTAAAGCTAATCTCTATTTATAATATCCATTAATATTTTCAATTTCTGAAAAATCAATAGTCCCATTTGATAAACTTTCAAAACCACGAACTTCAGCTGAAACCGCTTCCATCTACTCTCTAACAGCTTTAGCTTCCTAAACTTTAGGAGCTATTTCGTCTGCCCATTTATATAAATATTCAAGAGAATCATTTATGGCTGTGGCCTCTTCTTCAGTAATAAAACCATTTCTTACTTCTTCTGCAATTTTTTCTTTTAATTGCATAATACTTTCATATTTTGCAATATAATCTTCAGCTTTTGACTGAACAAGATCTCCAGCCTAAAAAGCAAAATTTCCAGAACCCAATTCAGTAAAATCTTTAGTATTTTCTGATAAAATTTTAGATAATTTTTTTTGTGCCTATGCATTTGTTGATTTTTTTATAGATATTCTTTGACTTGTTGTTCCTGCTTGAGTTTTTGAATATTCTGAATCTTCTGCTGCGGCATCAAGTAATGCATCTGCACTTTCTTTTTCTCTTTCTAAAGAATCTTCTTCCTTTTTTGCATTTGCTAACCTTTGTTTTATAATAAAATCTGTTAAATTATCATAAGAATGGCTGAGTTCATCAACTACTTCTTTTTCAAGCTGATATTGCTATATTAATTCTTCAGTCGCAGTTTTTAACTAAGAACGAGTGATTTCATGTTGTTTATATTTTTCATTTAATTCTTCAAGAGAATCAAGCATTTGATTATTTTTAGAAATCTTTTCTTGAAATTCTTGTTCTTTTTCTAACTATTCCTATTTATCTTTTATGTACTATTCGTGCATCTTTTTTAAAGCAGATTGAACTCCTGCAAGCGTCGCAATAAAAGCTACGGCACCAATAATAGCCAAAGTAAAAGGATTAGCTAGCTGACTTATAAAACTTGATAATGCTGCTGATGCTCCACTAAAAGCTTCTTTAAGATTCATACCAGCTGAAAAAAGAGACGCAGATCCTTGTTTTATATCCTTTTGAGCTGATGTCTCTGAAGTTATTATTTCAGCTGTTTCTTGTAGTACAACTTCTTTTGTTGATTCCGCTTCTGCCTTATTTCCTAAAGCAGAACCTCCCGAAGCAGCTGCTTGTTCAGCTTCTGCTTTTGCAAGTTTTTTACTTACTATTTGCTCTTTTAATTCCTCTGTTCCTACAAGTTTAGCAGATTCAGCTTCAGCTACGTTTTTCTAAGCTGAAACTGCTGAAGCAGTCGCTTGCTCAGTTTTTGCTTCAGTCATAGCTTTAGTAGTTATTATATTTTTTTCTTCAGCGCCATTTACAAGATTAAAAACATTATTTAATCTTGTAAGTGCGGGAATTATCATCCCAATTGACATGCTAAGTGTCATAATTGTCTGTAGTAATTTTTCCCCAGTTGTTAAATCACCATTACTCCAAATGCTTCCAATATTTTTTAATTGTTGGATAGACATTGCTAAAGTTGTAATTCCACCCGCAGCTTGAGCCACCTTATCAATAACATGAGTTCTAAACACTCTTCCCATTTCAGTGCCCCATTGAGCCCATTTTTGTTGTAATTGAGCAGCCATAGACTCACTTTGCGAAAGAACTGATTCAGCCGCACCCATAAATTCCGCCTATAAAGAGGCACGAAGCTATTGTGTTGATTTTCCCGCAGTTGAAGCTATTGCATCCAATTGAACTGCAATATTTTTTAATTTGTTAGGTAACTATTCTGGAGCAGATTCATCTAAACTATTAAACTATTTTTTTAATTGTTCTATTAAATTTACATGACGCTCTATTCCACCTTGTGCTGCTAATTCCTGAAGTTCATTAATATATGATTCTAAAGACTGTTTCATTTGTTGTATATTATTTACAGTCTATTCATTACCAACACTGGTTTTTTGCCCCATATTTTTAAAATTATTTATATACTCATTTAATTTTTCATTTACCTAATTTAATTTAGCCTCTTGTGCGCTTAAATTAGATATAATATCATCTTGAGCTTGTTTATCATTTATTATTGATTGAAGACCTGTCCAACCCTGTTGATTATTTGCTTTTAATGCAATTTGTTTATTTAAAATTTCTTTTTGCATGTCTAAACTTGCTTGTTTATTGGATGCATTTACAAGTTCATTCAATTGATCTTGCATAGCTGTAAACTAAGAAGAAGACATCATTTTAGATAATTCCAAAAATTGTTGTCGGTTTGCTAATAATTGTTTACTAACTGAATCTAAATTAGGAATACCTTTCCACTGTTCAGTTTCTTTTAATATTGCTTCAAATTGCATAGCGTTTTCTTTACTAATGTCAAAATTAGTTATAGTAGCATTAAGTCCTTTAGCAATCTGATTACTAAATACCATAACTCCTATTGAACCTAATGATTTTAATAAATTACCGCCACCACCAATACTATCAATTAATTTTGCAAATAAATTTACAACATTTGTCAATCCATCAACAAGTTCTTTCATGCTGTCTGCATTAATTAAACTATCATAAACATCTTCTGTTGTAGCTTTTAATTGATTTAAATGAGCAGCCATACCTTCCATATGTCTACTTTGTTGAGTTTCTAAAGTACCTTCCGCATTTTGAGCAATACTTAAAGCTTCTTTGTATTTATCAAAATTATCAAATAAAGAAATTAAATTAGAATACTGTCTTTGACCAGCCATTGTTTGAGCAAGATTAATTTGTTGCTCATGAGTAAGATCAGCCCATTTCTCCCCAATCTCTTCTATAACTGATCCCATATTTTTTAATTTACCAGAAGCATCTAAAACATTAAAACCTAATGAAGCCATTTCTCCAGAATAATGACCTAAAGTTACTCCATCTTCATCTATTCCTGCTTTAATGTCCGATATACGTGCATATACTGTTCTCAAGGCAGTACCAACACTTTCTGGAGCTTGTCTAGTTACAGATATAATTGTAGATAGCTGTGCTGCTAACTGATCTTCACCAACTCCTAACGAAGCTGCAGCACTTGCAACCTTACTCATACCAGTACTAAGTTCTTGAAGATTAGAAGCGGTTTTAGAAGCAACAGCAGCTAATCTATCAACATATAATTCTGCCTATTCCGCACTTACTTTATAACCATTCCAAACAGCAGTTAATTCTTCAGAAACCGCATCTGTCGATTGACCTGTTACATTTGCTGTTTTTAAAGTAATTTCAGTTCTTTTCTGAATCTACTCATCACTTAAACCTTGCTGTGCAAAAATTAAAGCTGCATTAGTATAATCAGTTGTAGTTTTACCTAATTCTTTTGCTGCTTTATTAGCTTGTATGGCAAAATCTGCCATTTGACTCGCAGATTTTCCTGTTACTACACTTATACTATTTAATGAATTATCTAATGATTTTACATATCCCCAAGCCTGCTGAACTGAACGTGTTAACGAATTAACTGCCGTAGAAGCTAAATTCCATCCTAAAGTTCGAGCTAATGTTTGAGATACTTTATCTAAAATCGCATGAGTCTATTTTAATTGCACATTCGTACTAAGCGTAGAAGTAGTTAAATTTCTAAAAGCAGATTGTCCTGCCTGACCAGCTTTACTTAAAGCACTATATACTTGTTCGATACTTGTTTTAGATTGTTTTAAACTATTTTTAAAAGTATCTATATTAATAGTGCCTAATTTTGCATTAAAAGCCTATTTTAAAGCTTTTTCAACATTTTGAGCTTCCTTTTGAATTTGATTAAGATCTGCTTCAGCTTTTTTAATATCATTATCATTGAATTTCATTAAATCATTTAACTTTATATTTTGAATATCTTTTAATGATTTTTTTAATTTATTTAAATTCTATTGACGCACATCAAAACCAACTGAATATCGAATTTCATTTTGACCTGCCATATCCTTTTAACTCCTTAATTATTTATTTTTATTTAAAAAAGGTTTTATATTATAAAAATAATATAAAACCTTTTATATCTTATTTAAAAATTTTTCTTTCCACACATAATATAAAAATTCTTCTTTTTTAATTATCTCATCTAGACCGAAGAAAATTTCTTGATTATTTTTAAAAATTTTGTTATAATTTTTATAGAAAATAAAGGTAAAAACATTTAAAACATTAAAAACAAAAGGATAATAAAATGAATAAAATATTAGTAACCGCAGATTTACATGGCAGTTTTAAGCCAATTCGGATTTTATCTGAATATATGGAACAAGAGAACCAGCCATTAACAGAAAAAGATGTTATTATTCTTCTTGGCGATGTAGGAGCAAATTTCTTTTTTAATTATCGGGACATTAAATATAAAAAGAAACTTGGCAAATATAAAGTAACCTATTTTGCAATTCGGGGTAATCATGAAGAGCGGCCTAGCGTTTGCATGGAAAAAAATCCTGACGCTTGGCATATGGAAGAATTTTGGGGAAATCAAGTATATGTAGAAAATGATTTTCCATATATCAAATATGCTCTTGATATTCCCGCAAAATATGAAATTCCAAATGGAAATAAAATCATTAAAACACTTGTTTTACCAGGCGCATACAGTGTTGATAAATATTATCGGTGTGCTAATGATTTAGGATGGTTTCCAACAGAACAATGCACTGAAGAAGAAATGGCGGCGGGTACTGCTTTAGCGCAGTCTGATACATGGGATTTAGTGCTGTCTCATACTTGCCCGATTATTTATGAACCAACTGATTTATTTCTTTCTTTTATAGATCAGTCTATGATTGATAAAACCACTGAACGGTGGCTTGGTCAAATTGAATTTAATTTAGATTATAAACTTTGGATGTTTGGGCATTTTCATAAAAATCGAATTTATCCAAATATAGACGGAAAAGAAAAAATTATGCTATTTAATAATGGATTTTTTGATTTATATGAATACTTTGATACTTTTGATGCCTATAAAGCTTTAACTTCTTTTTATTCTTTTTAAGGAGGACTGTAATGAAACATTGTAATAAAAGCCATAAATGCCCTTATGGAAATGCTTTTGAAAAAGGACTTTGCGCTTATCGAGAAAATATGAATGAATATGATTTATGTCCTTCTTTACTTGAAAATTGGGAAGATGTAATTGATGAATTATTTTTTGAATCAAAAAAGGAGGGGAATAATTAATGTTAAATAAAAATAATGAAAGAGAATTAGCATATGTTGTACTTATTGATTCAGTCTCTCCAATAAAAGGATATGATAGAGTAGAACTTGCTCATGTTGGCGGATGGACAGTAGTTGTTGGCAAAGGAGAGTTTAAAGCGGGAGACCCCGCAATCTATTTTGAAATTGATTCACAGCTTCCTGAGGTTGAGCCATTTACTAATATGGAGTTCCTCGCTAAAAAACATTATAAAATTAAAACGCAAAAAATGTGTAAATCTATTTCTCAAGGACTCCTTATGTCTGCTGCAAACTTTGGATGGTATATTAGTAATGAAAGTATAGATAAAAAAACCCCTGTAATTGTAGATAAAGAAGCAAATGAACATTCTATAGAAGGAGAATCTCGTTTCCTTACAACTCAGCTTGGTGTAACTTATGCCGTTCCAGAAGACAATACTCGCAAAGCGGCATCCGCAGATAAATATAAAAGAATGGCACAGCGTCATGGGAAGCTTTTTTCACATCAGCCTTTTAAATGGCTTATGAAACGTAACTGGGGTAAAAAATTACTCTTTGTTTTCTTTGGACGTAAGAAAGATATAAAGACAAATTTTCCAACTCATTTCCCTTTTGTAAAAAAGACAGATCAGGAAAGATGTGAAAACATGACTTGGATACTTAATGATAAAACTCCTTTTATTGTAACTCAGAAATGTGATGGAAGTTCTGGAACTTATATTCTTGAAAAAAGAAAAAATTTCTTTGGAATTAAATATGAATTCTATGTATGTAGTAGAAATGTACGACAGCTAACTCCTGAACAAAAATCTTTTTATGATGAAAACTATTATTGGGAGTGTGCTATTAAATATAATATTAAAAATAAGTTAAAAGATTATCTTGAAAAGCATCCTTATCTTGACTATGTTTGTTGGCAGGGGGAAGTATGTTCACCAAAAATTCAAAATAATCCGCATGGGCTTACCGAAACTCATCTATTCTGTTTTCATATGATTGATTCTAAAGTTGGAAAATATGATATAAGAGATGCAGTTAAAATTTGGAAAGAATATAATATGGAAACAGTTCCTATTGTTAATGAAAATTATATTTTCCCAGATGATTTTGAAGAATTCAAATCAACCGCAGATGGATATTATGATCCTTCTGTCTGTGAAGGTAAAAAAAATCAAGAACGTGAAGGTTTTGTTTATTATAAAACAACCGATCCTAACTTTTCATTTAAAAATGTTTCAAGAAACTATTTATTAAAACACTAATGTAAAGATAATAATATTCCATTAATTCATATACCATATACACATTTACAAGATTTATGTTTAAAAGATTTACAATTAGAAACAAATAAATTTATTATTTAATGGGGAATAAAAAATTCTCCATTTGTTTTTTTTATAAATTTTTGTTATAATATTATTATAATAAGAAAGGAAAAAATTATGAAATTAAAAAATTGGATAAAACAAATAGATAGTTTAAGTAAAGTCATAATTTGGGGATTTGATGAAGAAACACCTCTATTTAAAGGATGGATAAATGAAAATCCTTGGACTATTGTTGATTATAAAATTGGAAAAATGAATACAGAAAATACAGATGAGCCTATTTATATTAGCATGTATACGAATGAACACAAAGTAACTATGCCATTAATTGTCATTAATGTCATTGAAAAAGAATAAAAGGAGGTTTATCATTTTGAAACTTGAAATTTCTAATATGTATTGCACTTGTTGTCAAAAGAAAGGAATCCCGATTCCTAGGAGTCGCAGGTCTAAAGAGCCTGGACATTTGAAAAAATTGTATTGTATTTATTGCGGGACTGAAAAAAATCATGTTGAAATTCGTCCATTTTGTAGTGATTATAATTATGAAGATTTTCAGCTAGAAATGAAATATCATAACTTTGATGATGAAGGCAATAGAAAAGAAAAATATACAATTTTTAGAGGAAATTTAAAGAAAGAAGGTATTATATAATGGCTGATTTGTATTTAATGTGCGGCGTCCCTGGGTGCGGAAAATCAACTTTTCTTAAAAATAAAATTAATAAGGATAATTCCATAGTTGTTTCTCGTGATGAAATCAGATTTTCACTTTTAAAACCTTATGAGCAGTATTTTGCTCATGAAAAGGAAGTTCTTGAAATTCTTTGGATGCGAATTAATGAAGGTTTAGCAAATGGTAAAGATGTGTTTGTTGACCAGACCTCTTTAACTGCCAAATCTAGAAAATGGTTGCTTGAACATGTGCATGGCTATGAACACGCTAATTTGGTTTGGATAGATGAGGAACTTGAAACTTGTCTTGAAAGAAACGAAAAACGGCGTGGAACTAAAGCTTATGTTCCTAGAGAATCTGTTGTTCGTATGTATTCTCAGTTTGTAATACCTTCTCTTAATGAAGGATTTTATAGAATTTATCGTTACAATAGCAAAGAAAATAGAATGACATATAAAGGCAAAAATTTTTAAAAATTTTTGGACAAAATTGTGATACCGTATCATGAGATTTTTTATAATAAGTAGAAAGAAAAATCTTAATACGGAGGATAAATATATGAAAGAAATCTATAAAATCACATGTCAGGCCACTGGACAAATATATATTGGAAAAACAGAAGTAGATATATAGTCTAGATGGAAACAGCACTGCAGAACAGCATATTTACCGTCTCATGGAGATTATAATTTTCCTTTTCATCGAGCTATCAGAAAATATGGTAAAGATAATTTTATTATTGAAATTATTGATACTGCGGAAACATCAGAAGAATTAAATAATAAAGAAAAATATTGGATTAATTATTACGATTCATATAATAATGGATATAATGCAAGCCTTGGTGGAGATGGCCATTTAAAATATAATTATGATGATATTGTTAATTTTTATTTACAAAATAATAATTCTTTAATCAAAACTTGTAAACATTTTCAAATCTATGACCAAGTTGTTTATATGGCTTTAAAAAGTAAGAATATAGATTATAAAAATTTACCAAAAAACTATAAAAATCGAAAAAATATAAAAAATAAAATCTATTGTGTTGAATTAAATAAAACTTTCAACACAATGAAAGAAGTAAATGATTTTTTTGGAAAAGATGTCCATGGAAATATTCGTCGATGTTTGAATGGGACAACCAAAAAAGCATATGGATATCATTGGGAGGAAATTAAAGAATGATATATTTTAGTTCAGATCTGCATCTAAATCATGCAAAAGATTTTATATATAAACCACGAGGTTTTGATAATATTTTTACAATGAACAAAACAATTATTAAAAATTTTAATCAAATAATAACTTATGATGATGATTTATATCTTCTTGGTGATACCTTCCTTGGAGATTTATCTACAGGGATTAGCCTCTTTAATCAACTTCCTGGTAAAATTCATTTGATTTGGGGAAATCATTGCACAGATAATAGAAAAATGGCTATGTCACAATGCCATAATGTAGTAGAAGTTGTTGGTTTTGCAGGGATGCTCCATTACCATAAATATCATTTTTATCTTAGTCATTTTCCTACTCTTACAACTAATTTTGATGATTATCAAAAGCCATTAAAGCAAAGGACTCTTTGTCTTGCAGGCCACACACATTCTAAAGAAAAATTTGAAAATTGTGGTTCATACAATGTCGCAGTAGATGCACATAATTGTTATCCCGTTAGTATTGATAAAATTATTCAAGATTTTAATGAATATATAAAAAATTGATAAATAAGGTCGAAAATAAATAATTATATAAAGATAATTTTAATATTCCTTAGAAACATTCTAAGGAATATTTTTTTTATTTTCTAGGAGGTAGAAAAATGAAAATAGATAATAAGGTATATGACATTCTTAAATGGGTTGCTTTAATTGTCTTACCAGCGGTTGCTACTTTATATGGTGCTTTAGCTCCAACATGGGGATGGCCTTTCGCAGAAGAAATTGTATATACAATTACCGCAGTAGACACATTCTTAGGAACTCTTCTTGGAATTAGTAACTTATCTTATAAAAATGAACATAAGGAGTAATTAAAATGACTGAAAAAGAATGGGTGGAATTAATTGCTCCATATGCAATTAATGCACAGAAAAAGTTTGGATATTTAGCATCTGTATTAATTGCTCAAACCATTCAATAGACAGGATATGGACAAACAGATCTTGCACAACCAAGTAGATATAATATTTTAGGAATGAAAAAAGAATTATTAAATGATACGTGGCGTTCTGACTATTGGCACGGAGGGCAATTCACAAAAATCACTCCAGAATGGACAGAAGACGGCGTTTAGTATTATAAACCCGATACTTTTAGAACATATAATAATTATCAAGATTGTTTATATGATTATTGTGAATTTATGCGAGATGCAAAATTATCTAATAATGAATATAAATACAGAGATGTATTAGGCACAACAGACCCTGAATCTTTAATTTATCAAGTCCGCACTCGCGGGTATTGCACTGATCCCACATATGATAAATCTATTATGGCACATATTCAAAAATGGGATTTAACTAAATATGATAATATAGATGATGATTTTAATGGTATTTATATTCAAATCTAATAAAAAAGGAGGCTAATAATGTCATTAAGAGATCGATTAGCAAAATTAGGCATTGACCTCCACGATATAATTGCTGAAAATGAATATCAAGTTCCTGCACACAATGCAAATTCACATTAGTATTTTGCAATTCATTATCTGGGGGTAAATGGCGAAAATCCATACCTATATGGCGGCGGGTATGGTGGTACTTTTTATGTATCAAAAACTGGAGAAGTCTATCAAGCCGCAAAAGTAACAGATAAATTATGGCATGTTGGAGCATCTAGCGGATTCTCTTACATCCATCCTGAAGCGCGAAATAATAACACAATCGGAGTTGAATGTGCAACTTATACAGCTTCGGGACAAAATAACGATAATGAAACATGGTATTTCACTGAAGCGACACAAGAGGCAGCAGCAAAATTAGCGGCCTGTGTAGCTTTGTAGTACAACATTCCTCTTGACCATATTTTAAGACATGGAGATATTACAACTAAAAATTGTCCATCTCCGCTTAAACGTGATCAAGGATTAGGAAGCAACTGGACATGGAGTAAGTTTAAGGAAAAAGTTCAAGCTTATATGGAAGGAAAAACTCCAACAGATGATCCTGACTTTAAAGGAATATATTTAAGGGTAGGTGATTAAAATGGTTACGCAAGCACAACTTGATGCAGCTGTTTAGGAAGCTTATAACTATGCTCATAATTATTGCCATTATGCTCCTACTGACCGCTCTTTCCCAGTGGGAGATGATGGAAAAATAGACTGTACTGGACTTATGTTACGAACGTTGTATATTTTAGGATTAGTTCATGAACCCTTAAATTGTGATCAGGCGGACGCGCTCATGGGAGAACTCGGCTTCGTGAAGAGCACGGATCCGGCAGACATATACCGACATCACGGCTTTGTACAGTGGTGCGAGCCACATAATGTTGGTACAGAACATGTCAACCACACATATTATTCTCTGGGCGGAGACGGTCAGACGATCTCCAAATATGACACAGGTTCAGACACCCGTATTGATGCGGCACAACCGTTTATTAGTGTCCCCGCGGATGAATGGGACGGAAGACTGGTCTTTAAATATATGTGGTATCCAAAAGAATAGAAAAAGTTAGACAACAATATTTATTTACAAATAGGAGGCTATAACATGGCAGCAACTTATAAAATTAACCAAATTAAACGCGGCGATGAAGGCAATGATGTATTATTATTACAAGAAATTCTAAAAGCACGCGGTATATACAAAGGCGGTCTTGACAGAAAATTCGGGCCAGCAACAGAAAAAGCTGTTATAGATTATCAAGATACTCGAATTAAATCAGGAGCGAATCTAGGAAAAGCTGACGGTATTGTCGGACCAAAGACTTGGAATGATATACTTGCTCTTTCAAAAATTTAATTTTAATTAAACTCTTATAATCAGGAAATTGCTAAAGCAATTTCCTGATTTTTTTTGCTCTTTTATCTTCTACTTTACTTTTTAAAAAAAATATGATATAATAAAAAGAAAAGGAATTTTTATTATATGCTTTATATTTATATAGATGGCTCTGCCCGTAACAATGGTAAGAAAAATTCTAGCGGCGGGTTTGGCATTGTAATTTTTGATAATAATTATAATTTAATTGATGCTTATCAAGAACAATTTGAAAATGTAACAAATAATCAAATGGAACTAAAAGCATTTTTAAAAACATTTGAATTATTAAATACTAAATATAAAGATGAAATAGCAACTATTTATTCTGATTCTGCATATTGTATAAATATTCTCTCCTCTTGGATTCATAAATGGAGTCAAAATAATTGGAAAAACAGTAAAAATGAAACTGTCAAAAACTTAGACATTATTTTATCCCTCTATGAATATTATAACATAAATTTTTTTATAAATCAAATATATATAGTAAAAGTTGAAGGTCATTGTGGAATCATAGGAAATGAACTGGCAGATGCTTTAGCAACAGCAGATGTGCCAAAATTTTCAAATATTATATTAAAAAACCATATTAATATTGCTCTCTCTGAAAAAACTTGTCAAAATTAAAAATTTATATTATAATATATTTATATAATAAAAAAGAGGTAAAATATATGAATAAACTATATACAGAAGATAGTATTCAATCTTTAGACCCTCGTGAATTTACACGACTTCGTCCAGGGGTTTATTGTGGGTCTACTGAATATTCAACTCAATTATTAATTGAAATTATTTCTAATGCTATTGATGAGTTTAAAGCAGGCCACGGAAATTTAATTGAAGTTAAAATTGATACAAAAGAAAATTCTTACATGGTGCGAGATTATGCACAAGGATTTTTAGTTAATTCAACAAGAGAAGATGGAAAAACTGTTTTACAGGCATCCTTTGATACATTAAATACTTCAGGTAAATTTTCAGATGATGGAGTATATGAAGGTACAGCCCTTGGTCTTAATGGAATTGGTTCTAAACTTACAAATTTCCTTTCACATAAAATGGAAGTAGAAACTTGGAGAGACGGACAAACCGAAAGTATATTTTTTGAAGAAGGCATTTTTGTTAATAGATCTGTTGGTAAATCAAAAGAACCAAATGGAACTTATGTAAGATGGCAACCTTCAGAAGAATTTTTTACTCATCCAGAAGTTGATATAAATAAAATTAAAGAATTATTTCATATTCTAACATGTTTATGTGTAGGATTAACTATTAAATTAACAATAGATAATAAAGAAGAAACTTTTACATCTAAACATGGATTAAATGATTTAGTTGATGATGCAGTGGGTGATTCAGAAATTATTGGATCTCGTATGAATATGAGTTTTGATGCGGGTAAAAATAAGTTAGATATGGTTGTAACTTATACATCAAAATATTCACTAAATATGATTTCATATGTTAATACTGGTGATACAGATGCTGGACCTCATATTACTCAAATTAAAACCATTTTAACTAGAGAATTTAATAAATTTTTTAAAGAAAAAAAATGGTTAAAAGAAAAAGATGAAAATTTAAGTGGTGATGATATTCAGGAAGGAATGTTTATTGCTTTTAATTTAACAGCACCTGGAGTATCATATGATGCACAAACAAAATCACGTATTGTAAAAATTGATATGTCGCCCTTTACAACTATTATTGTAAATGCTTTGCATGATTGGTTTAATAAAAATGAAAAAGATATTAAAATAATCTTTGAAAAGGCGGCTGCCGCCCGTAAAGCACGAGATGCCGCAAAGAAAGCAAGAGATGCAGCCAGAAAGATTGGAAAAAATAAAAAGCAAAAACTTTTAAATCTTCCAACTAAATTAGTTGATTGTTGGGGGAAAAATAGGCTAGATTGTGAACTAATGATTGCGGAGGGCGATTCTGCCGCGAGTGGACTTATAGAATGTAGAAATTCTGAAATTAATGCTATTTTCCCAATTAGAGGAAAAATTATTGCTGCATATAAAAATTCTTCAGAAAAAATTTTTGCTAATCAAGAGGTTATTAATCTTATTAAAGCAATAGGATTAGATTTAGATACAAAAACAAATAAATTAATTTATGATGTTAAAAAGCTTCGATATGGAAAAATATTGTTATGTGCAGATGCAGATCCAGACGGGGCTAGTATCAGAAATCTTCTTATTGAAATGTTTTGGTGGTTATGCCCTGAATTAATTCTTAATGGACATATATATACAACTATGCCACCCCTTTTTAGAATTACTACAAAGAAAAATGAATATATTTATTTAAAAGACGAAAATGAATTAAATGAATATAAAAATAAACATAAAAATGAAAAATTCTTAATTAATAGGAATAAAGGTTTAGGTGAACAAGA
>Ga0326514_10000975_pt1 | contig 18827 bp, 17 predicted proteins | sample 3_2548_0518_D_FD_203653 | JGI IMG/M metagenome (GOLD analysis project Ga0326514, IMG submission 203653) | Bovine rumen microbial communities from UC Davis, California, United States - 3_2548_0518 | ecosystem: Host-associated > Mammals > Digestive system > Stomach > Rumen | place: USA... | reverse complement strand
CTAACGATACGTGCAGGTTGGTCTCATGCTCGCCTTTGCTGCAGAACTGCCAGGCGGTAGCCAACTTTCCATATAATCCTACCGTCCACGAGGTGGGCTGATAATCGGCACGGATACCACTCTGAGCTTGGGCGTAGCTGGCTTTTAGATACTGGTAGTTGTGGTTGATATAGGCTTTGATACCCGACGACATGTTGGCAAAGGGCATAACAATCTTACTGTCGACATTGGCGGTATAACCACCTGTGGCATAGATATTCAGGCGTAATGCCTGGTTTATGGTCCTCAGCCATTGTACCGTAAGTTCGCCATACACACGACTGTATGCCATCTCGCGCTCTACGTAGGCATACTGCTCACGGTGGTTAAGATAACCGGCACGCATCTGCAGATGCCAGGCACGGTAACCGTAAATGGCTGTAGCACCCATATCCCAGCGGTGCTGATGATACATGGTGAGCTGGGTGAGTATGGGATATTCCTGCCCCGACGATGTGCCTGCCACATGTTCGTCGCTGGCACGCTTGTCGTAATCGGCATGCAGCATCAGGGCCTTTTCGTTGGTAGCCGACTGTTGGCGCCAGCCTACCATCAAGCGGTTTTGCTGACGGTATAAGGTGGTTAGCGGCAGCGAGTTATACTCGTCTAACAGGCGCTCGTACTGATGTAATGCGTGCGAGAGATGAACCAACCAGCCACTCGTGGCTTGTGGCTGCACATCTAGGGCTATCGCTACACCTTTACCTTCGTAGAAAATGTCGCGGTTAGAACCCGAGAAACGGGTGTAGTTAGTGCCTAAGCCCGTCATCTGCAGTTCGCCCATACCGTTCTGTTCGCCATAAAAGTCAACATCGGCAGTCTGTCGGTAGATGTTGCCTTCGAGTGCCACGCCAAGATGATAGTTGCCTAAATCTTGGGCTGCTCCAGCCTTCAGTGTCAGGTCGGATACAATACTACGCATACGTGGATCGTAGGTGCGGTAGTCCTGTTCAGCACGGAATTTTACTTCGCCGCCCAACAGCCATTTGCCTGTCTGGGCAGCATAGCCACCAGCAAAGTAATAGCGCTCGCGGTGGGTATCGCCTCCCAAACTGTCGGCAATCACATCGGGGTAGAGCAGGTCGAAATCGGCCACATTATTATATACTTGCTGATATTGCTTGCCATTGCCATACGATGCCTGGCCCCATACTACCGACGAGGGCGTGAGGTGGATATACGATTGGACTGATAGTTCGGGCTTCAGGTAGCCTGTGCCCTGTTCAACTTGGAATGCCTCGCTCTGATGGCGATAGTCGCATTGTATACTCAACTCGGTAAAGGGCTGCAGATAGGCGCGTGTCATCAGCGCAGGGTTATGCAGAGCCTCGCTGTATGTCTGTCGCCACAGCGAGTGGCGCTCTACATAAGCCGAGTCGGTGGTGGCTGCCTTTGTTGGCAACAGTGAACATAGTAACGCCAGTATGGTATAGATATTCTTGTTCATGTTTAATCCAGGTATATAATGTTGATTGTGACTTTGCTGGTGCCTGTGCCGACCAGTTCTACGTAGTCGCTCACGGCACGAAACGAACGGATGCGTTTATTGCCTGTAGTGTCGGTATAGCTCAGCACGCCTTCGATGCTAACCTGATAGGCGCCACGCAGCAACTCAATCTGCACCTGAGCACCCGTAAAGTCGGCAGTGCTCACCACGTGTTTGGTGTTCAGGTTGGTGATGTGGGCCATGGCCTGTACACGCTCTATGGTTACGCCTTCGCCACCATCCAGTTGGATAGTAGCCAGCGTCATATAATCGTCGTTGTCCTGATGGCAGGCTGTTAACGCCAATGCCATGCAGCATATCAGTATGGTAAATAACTTCTTCATATTTTTACGTTCATTTCAAGTCCGAAATAGGGTTTGGTATGTCGGCGGATAGTCTTGCCGTAGCTCTCGTAGCTGGGCGAGTAGTCCCAGATGCGGTTGCAGAACAAAGCTAACTTTAGTCGGTCGTTCAGTAACTTCTTGGTAATCTTCAGGTTCAGATTCATGGCAAATGGCACGGTGCTCTTGGTGTAGTTGGTTGATGTACGTACCAACCACTTCAGGTAGGCATCCTGTGCGCATGCCTCGGTCCACTCGTGGATATTGCCTTGCGAATCCATATAGGCATCGGGCTCGCTACTGATGGCATCGCGCTGTGTAGAAGTGTACCACTGGCATTGGGCCGAAACTGAAAATCCCAATCGCAACTTTGGTACATCGGTATCGAACATAAAATTGGTGTTGGCCATCTCGTTAACAATGCCTTCCTGGTCGCTGTATAATCCCACATACTGCAGGCGGCTATTGCCTACCACCACGCTGGGGCGCTCCATGATGAGCTGTGAGTTACGATAGGTGGTATGGAACCAGGCACCGGTAATGGTGAGACGGGTGTAGAGCTTTGGGATACGCTTAGAGGCGAACGTGAGTTCAACGCCTTCCTTCTTGGTCTGACTGCCGTTGGCATAGTGTGTATAGGCGCAAAGCTCTGTCAATAGCTCATAGGGCATATCGTCGAGTGCTGGTTGACCAGTAAGTGTTGAGGCGTCAACGCCGCTGGCATCGTACTTTTTATAGGCATAGGCCGCGTAGTTGGTTTCGCTACGGAAACCTGACGTCATGTTCTCATTAAAGTAGGTAACCGTCAGACGGTTGCCGCCAATGTTCAGGTCGCCAGTTACTTCCCACTTCAGGTTGCGTGCTGCTTCTAACGTGGCATTGGTGCCAGGGATGATATAGGTAACCTGGTTAATGCGGCTTTTCTGCGGGTCGACGTTGTAGTATTTCAGCTGCAGCAGGTCGATATACGCAGGGTCGGGGAATAGCTGATCGATGGTTGGCATCTTGGTATGCTGACCGACACCACCAGAGAGGCGTACGAACGAGGGCTGACCAAACAGCGTAAAACGTGGGAATGTGAACCCGATATTGGCTCGTGGGTCCAGATACCATTGTCCATGCATCGTATAGTCGGCAGGCAGGTTCAGCATCTGCAAGGAACGTACGCCTGCCATCAGTTCCAACTGACAACTGCCCAGTGGTAGTGTGACGTTCTCCTCGGTATAAACCGACATGGTGTGATTGGCAGGCTTCTTGTTCAGGCTGCGCATGCGTATCTGTGCCGTAGGATAAACGGGGCGCTCAGGGTCGAATACCTGTCCACGTCCGTAGTTCTTGTCCATATTCCAGTCGGCGCCTATCAGTAGCGTGTTTGCCACCTTACGACTGGGTATCTGCAAGCGAGCATTCAGCTTAACAAACAGGTTTAGTGGCTGTCCGTCCACCTCCTGGGTAGCGTCGTAAGTGTAGGGAAGTATCAGGGCATCGTATTCGCCCTCATCGGTGTTTAGTACGGCACCTGTCATGCTCTGCAGATTTACTGTTTTGGTGCGTTCTATCTTGTTGTGTTCGTACGATGCAGCTGCCATCAGTTCGGCGCTCTTCAGCCATACGGGGCGATGCATCTTGAGCTGCAACTTGGCCGAAGTGGCTATGCGGTTATAGTTCGACTTGTAGATATCGATAGCACCCTTGTTAAGGTCGGGGTCCTGCTTTTCGCCATCGAACGAACCGGTGTAGTCGAGATTGGTTGTAAGCAGCAGGTCGTAATGGGTGCGCTGCCAGGTATGGCCCATACGGGCAGAGAGGGTGATGCGACTGTAGTTGTTCAGGGAGTTGCGTGGGTCGGCTTTCGAGTCCAGATAGTCGGCACTCAGGTTCAGCGTGGTGCGGTTGGTCCACTCAAAGGCTTTGGCCAGATAAAACAGTTTAGAGCCCATGTCTGATTTCAGGCGTGCCTGCAGGTCGTGTCCGCCACGTCGGCGTTCTATCTTTACCAGTCCGCTTGTCAGATCTCCATATTCTACCGAGGGGATACCTCTTACAATCTCTACGCTTTCGATATCGTCGGTTGATATGGTTCGCATGTCAACACCAGCATTGGTGTTCTCACGATCGGTTGAGGCACTCTCCCAGGCACCGCTCACCTGCTGCATGTTGGCGTTGGTTGATATGCGTGCGCCATCCACCAGGAAACTGGTTCCTAACGATGAGGTGGCGTAGTTTGTGCCTTGTGGACTGGCCTCACGCAGTCGGATATTGTTGTTGGCGCTCAATACAGGGTCCTTGCTGCTACCACCGGGCAACAGCTCCAATAAGTCGGCAAAGCTTGATGGTTGCAGGTGTTCCATGGCGTGCTTTTCAATCTTCGAGGCACTGGTAAGGCCTTTGCTCTCTTGGGCTGTTACTATCACCTCGCCCAGTTTGCTTACCTCGGCTTCCAGCTCATAGTGGCCGTTGGCTGTTGCTTTTGCAACCAATGGCTTGTAACCTATGTAGGTTATCTTAATTTTGGGGGCATCCCCTTTTTTAGGTACAATAAAACAACCATCAGCGTTAGTCACGGTAAGTGGCTTACGCTGTACGGCATCGCTAATTGTTGCTCCAATAATAGGCTCGTGTGTGTCCTTGTCGGTTACCAAACCTTTCAAAACACCTTGAGCATCAACACTTTGCAGTATCACTACTGCTATTATTAATAATATGTATCTTTGCATCCAAAATCACTTGTTTATTCAGATGCAAAGATACTATTAATAAAAAAAGTGTACAATACCGAAAAAGTGGTATTTTAAGATGTGTACTATACCATAAAAGTGGTATATTTATTTCCAAACTTCGTCGGAAATTTCTTTTACCAATTGTAGTTTGGCCCATTGCTCATCGGGGGTAAGCTTGTTGCCGATGGCGCATGAGGCAAAGCCACATTGGGGCGAGAGCGAGAGACGATCGAGTGGAATGTACTTGGTAGCCTGACGTATGCGTGCAATGATGGCAGCCTTGTCTTCGAGCTCAGGACGTTTGGTGGTGATGAGGCCAAGTACCACGTGCTTGTCTGGACTTACCTTGGCTAATGGCTCGAAGCCGCCCGAACGCTCATCGTCATACTCCAGGTAGAGCACATCTACGTTTTCGCGGGCAAATACCCAGTCGGCCACCGAGTCGTAGGCACCGCTATTAAACCAGGTTGAGTGGTAATTGCCACGACAGATGTGCGAGGCTACCAGCAAGTCGGCAGGGCGCCCCTCAAGAGCCATATTGTTTACTTGCAGCAGCAGGTCTTTTACATCGTTGAGATTCGAACTGAGACTGGCGTAGCGCTGTGCTGCAGCCTCGCCAACAATGGCGCCCCAAGTACAGTCGTCTAACTGTAGGAATCGTCCGCCTGCAGCATAGAACTGACGGATAAAATCCTGGTACAACACGGCTATGTCGCGAATCAATTCTTGCAGATCGGGATAGATGGCGATGGTGCCGGGGTAGTTGTTGGGCATGATGAGTTGCTGGAAGAACTGTGCTGGCGATGGAATGGTGAGCTTGGCTATGGTCTGATCGTCCTCGAACTGCTGCACACGACGGAAATCGCTGATGAAGGGATGAGGCTGGGCGAAGAGCTTGCCGGTGAGAAATACACGGTCTAATCGGGCAGTCTCGCCATTAAACGTTACATCGCCACCTTCCTCGTGGGTAACACCACCAAAGCCCCAGAAGAAGTCTAGATGCCAGAAGGTGCGGTTAAACTCGCCATCGGTAATAACGTGATAGCCCAACTGCTTCTGCTTATTGGTTAACTCTCGTACAAGTTCATCGCGTGTATTACCTGAAAGATTGGCGGGACGAAGAAAACTGCCCACGAAGTCGGCTCGCTGTGGAACCTGAATGCCTTTGATTACTTTACTCATTGTGGTTGAATTTTTATGTGATTGCTAATAATTACGGGTGCAAAAGTAATCAAATGGTGTGAATTGTTGAATATTATTTGGTAAGTTCAGTAAAATATCCTATCTTTGTGCCGAGATATTACATAATTACAGAATATTATTTGGTAAAATATGAAATACGACGAACTTGACAGCACCGACCGCAAGATATTGCGCATACTGCAGAACGACTCTACACTCACAGTAAAAGAGCTGGCGGCTAAGGTAAATCTTTCGGCCTCGCCTACCTTCGACCGTCAGAAACGGTTGGAGCGCGAGGGGTTTATCAAGGGCTATCATGCCATACTTGATGCCAAGAAAACAGGTAATGGCATTACGGTGCTATGCAACATGCGCTTAAAGCGCCACTCGCAACTGTTGATGGATGATTTTATGGCGGCTATCCAGGATATAGAGGAGATAACCGAGTGCTATAATACCAGTGGCGAATACGATTTTACGCTAAAGATACAAACGCGCGATATGGACTCGTATCAGGAGTTTATGCGCACTAAACTGGGTAATATAGACAGCGTGGGTTACTTTCACAGCGTTTTCGTGATGAAAGAAGTGAAAAATACTCACGGTGTCCCAATTGTTGAGTAAATATTTACTTTTTAGTTATTCTCCAAAAATCTGTTGTAGGCGATTGTGTAGTGCCTTGCCACGAAGGGCGCGATCGATAATCTTGCCATGTGGGTCGATAAGGATGTTGTCGGGGATGCCATCAATCTTGTAGATGGGGGCTGCTGCGCAGTCGAAGCCTTTCAGATCGCTGATTTGCAGCCAAGGCATCTTAAGTTGTCCTACGGCCTTAACCCAGGCTTCCTTCTTGTTATCGAACGATACGCCGACAACCTCAAAGCCTTTGGCGTGATATTTGTTGTAAGCATTGAGCACGTTGGGCATCTCGGCACGGCAGGGACCGCACCACGAGGCCCAGAAATCAACAAGCACATACTTGCCTGGACCTACCAACTCGCTTACCTTGTGCATCTTGCCATCGGGGGCGGGCATCTCAAGGTCGGTAAACTGCTGTCCGATGACGGCTGTCTTCGGACTATCATTGCCGCCCAGTGTTTTTTCAACGTCGTCCTTGGCCTTCTTAAGATAAGGATGGTTGGCAAAGGGTACTTGTTGTTTTACCAGATCGTCGTAGGCCGCAACACCATTATCAACAAAGTATAACTGTGCGAATGCTACGGGAATAAGCGTGTTGCGCTCCTCCTTAAAGATGCGGTTGGCCAGGGTTATCTCGGCATCGATGGCTTTGTTCATCTCGTCTAAGAGTTGCTCCTGCTGGGCCTCCATCTCTGCTCGAGTCATCTTGGCAGTCCTTGCACGGAGATTCCTCATCAGGGCATATCCCTCAACATCGTACTTAACCAAACGCTCGTTAAGCGGTGAGCCTGTGAGCGTGCTGTCGTTCATGTTTACAGCTACTGGCGTGCCATCGTTAAAGAACTGGGTTTCCCAACCATTCTTTTCTACCAAAACAGCCATCAGGACATCCTTATCGGCGGTGCCGCTGAATGCAAACTTGCCGTTGGCAACAGCTACGCTATCGATAGCCTTCTCGGTAAGTTTATCCTTCAGGTAAACCATTTTACCATCCACGGTATAGGTACCGCTAACGGCATACTTTACCTGATGAGCCATCAGACTGCCACTGGTAAGGATGGTGACCAGCATCCATAAACACTTTTTCATAGCTAACAATGTATATTAGAATCTGTAACCTACGCCAAGCATGATGTTGTGGCTGTCGCCAATGAAACCTGGCTCGAATTTATACTCGCCTGAAATGAAGTAGTTGCTGCCCAGATTGTACTGCAAACCAAGACCAAGCTCAACGCCAAAGTCGGCACCACTTTCAACAGTCATTTCGATGTGACTATTTTTGCTGTCATCGACAGTGGTATAACTTGGGATAAACTGTATGGCAAAACCTGCCAAAGGATAAATCTTAAAGTTATCGCTAACGTTAATGATGTAGTGGAAGTCGAGACCTGTCTGCCAGAATTTTACATCTTCCTTCTTGGGGCTATAGTCGGCAGCCAATTCCATACGCCAGTGGTTGGAAAGATTGTACTGTCCGAAAATACCGAAGCTGTAACGGGTAAAGTTTTCGTTTTCACCCAAGAATTTGATGTGGTTGATTGTAGGACCACCATGGATACCAACGGCGAAGTCGCCCTTTTCCTGTGCATTAACACTCATTGTAGCCATCATGGCGGCTACTACCATTAAAAAGAATTTTTTCATAACTGTTATTGTTTATTTTTCTTAGCTTTGGTTATTTCATTTTGCAGTTGCATCAGTTTCTGTTGCTTTGAAGCGCTTGCTGTGTCGGCTTCCTTCATGTCGTCCTCCATCTGCTGGCGCTCTTTGGAGTAGGTTTGTATCTCCTCATCGGTAACGTTCATCATTTGCTGGCATTGGCTAAACAGATGTTGCATGTCGGTCAGGTAGCCGTTGCACATCATGGCATAGTCGAAGAAACCAAAGTTGACTGTCTTCTCGATGGCCTGCAAGGGCGAATTGTTGGCAACATCGTTCCAGATGGAGTCGCAAATCGTTGAATTTGGTGGAATCCTGCGCTATCTGCTTTTGTATCTGCATGGCTTGCAGTAGCATCGAGTCGGCTTTCTGCATTGCCTGTAGCGAGTTGTACATATCGTACATCACCATCATCACTATTTCGCGCTTCTCACTTTGTTTCTTGTTATTGTCGATAATGGCTGCCGTACCAAAGGTAAGCGCGATAGATACGGTCGTAGCCAACAGCGACAGCAGGAATTGTCTCCAAGAAGACATTCCGCTGCCGCTCTTAAGGCTTTTGGGGTATGTAGCTTGATGTTCATAATCTTTTCATCTTAACCACAACTTTATTTGTCATTGTGAGTCATGTCGAGTACCAACATTCTTACAACTATAGCAAATACTGCTATTGCAAATATCAACAGAATAATCAGAGCAATCTCCATATCCTCTACAATTTAAGCGTTAGTAGTTTTTTAGAAGTAGACACCTACGGCTACTGACTTAAAGTCGGGACCGTAATTCTTCTTCAGCACGCTCATAGGCGAATACTTGCAGTAGAAACCGAAGCTCTTGGCAACATGTACGATACCAATAACATCGATTGTGAAAGGACGGTACTTAATGCCGCGAGTGCTGACCTCGACCTCGTTGTCGCCCTGTTCATAATGATTACGTACGCGTCCGTAGCAGTTATAGTTGAGTTGGGCGCCAATAGAGATGGCGAAGTTCTTGCTGAAGCGCTGCTTAACGAGCAGAGGTACTGAGAATCCGAAAGTATAGATGCTTGAAGACAACTCAGAGATGCTGCCATCGCGTTTTCCTACACCTACCTCGTTGTTGGCTACGACAAACAGATTGTCGTGCCCGCTCAGAGTGTAATTGCGGAATGTCATGCCTGCACCGGCAGAGAGGGTGGTCTTAGAATTCTTTGGTGTCCAGTCGTACTGAGCTACTGTCCAACCAATCTCCCAAGAGCGGAATGGAGCGAAATCCACGCCATGAGTATTGGTAGCGATATCTACGCCAATATTGAAGTGCATCGACCAAGAGTCGTCCTCATCAGCACCCTTAGCAATCTTAATACCATTGTAAGTAATAGTAGAATCGTTCTCGGTTACAGTGGTACCAGTCTCGGCATGAGCAGCGATACCTGCTGTCATGAATGCGATTACAAGAAATGCTTTTTTACCATTGTGGCTCATGTCGAGTACCCACAATCTAGCAATTAATGCAAACACTACAATGGCGAAGGCCATCAGAATAATCAGATTTGTTTCCATACTTTTAAACTTTTGTTTTTTAATTTCTGGTGCAAAGGTAAAACAAAAAGTCCATAACCACAAGGGTACAGACAAATGGTCGGGTGGTTTCAGACAAATGGTCGGATAAAACGACGGTTTGTCGGACAAAACGACAAACCGTCGGGTATTTTATTCGTGATAATTCGTTTGTTTATAGGTAGTTGGCGTCATACCGTATTTTGTGCGGAAGTTGCGGGTAAAGGTGTCGGCGCTGGTAAATCCGCTGGCCTGACTTACCTGCTCAACGTTCAAATCGGGCTGACTGTTCATCAAGCGTACTGCATAATCGAGTCGCAGTTCGCGCACATAGGCTGGCAGCGAAACACTATCGCTACCTTGGGCAAAGGCGGCTCCAATACGTTCCTTCGACAGACCGGTACGTTCGATGAGCGACTGTCGACCAAAGTCGGGCTGAAGGAACAGTTTCTCGTTCTCAATCAAGTCGCGCAGGAAAAGGAACAGCTGCTCGTCGGTTATCGTGGTAACGTCGGAGATGCTGATGCTTGCTCCAACGTTCTCCTTTTCGGGGACTTCGGTCTCAGTAACAGTTTCACTATCTTGTACTTGTTCGGACGATTCCTCTATTGTTTGCTCTGGGGCTTTCGCTGCTTCCTCAATTTTCGCTGTTTCGGCAGCACGTGTGGCGGCTTTCAGTTCCCTGTACTTCTCTTTATACTCTACGGCCTGAGAAATCTGTTGGGCCAAGATACGGTTACGACGCTGGGTGATACGCCACTGCAAGAATATATAGAGGGCAAAGGCTAGCACAAGCACAGCCACAATGCCAAGGGCCAAACTGATGGATGTAACAAAGCGGTTCTGGGCGCATTGTTCGGCTATCTGGCGTTCTTTGCCTTGAGTGTCGTAGATGGTGGCAAGCTCGGCACTCTCGCTACGTTTCTGGCGAACGAGGGCCGTATCGTAAACCTCGGATATCTGCATGGCTACACGCAAGGCAGAGTCCTTACGACCGGCATTGTAGTTGGCGCGCAACTTGGGCAACAAGTTTCTGCCAATTGTCTCCAAGTCATAATCATAGCCCCAATCCTTAATAAACTGGTCTAAGTGTATATAATTATCCGAAGCCTCGGAATAGCGATGGGCTGCTACCAGATAATCGCAACCGTTGATGCGACCTTCTATACTCTGTCCAAAGTCGGTACTAGAATATTTGGCATAATAGCGGTAGGCATCGGCAACCTTTCCACGCATCTGACATACTTGTGCACGGTGTAGCATTACCAAAGCACGCAGCGTTTTTACCTCTTTCTCAATTGGTTTAGGTTGCTGCTCATAGATAGTAACCAGCGAGTCCATGCGGTCAACCCACACGCCAGCCTCGTCCATTTTATGATGGAGATATGAAACGGCGATATTCTCAAGGGTTTCTATACTGGCTGCTATCGGACGGTTTGTTGAATCGTTTCGCGTTTGTAATACCCACTTATAGGCTTCGTCGTAGCTTTGGGCAGCTTCTTTATGGCGCTCCAGCATCATCTGTGTGTCGCCAAGACTCAGGTAGAGCGTCTGCAATTCGCCTGGACGGTATGGAGTGTCCACCTCCTTCAGCTTGTCAATCAGGCGTAGGGCGGTATGCATGGCGTTATCGTAGTCGCGATCGGTGGTAAGCATGATAACAAGGTTGGTTCCGGCATGGATATAATCCCAGAAATCCTCGGCAGGAGGATTCTCGATGGCCACTACACGGCGGAAGCATTCTATGCATTTATCCATCTGTCCCATCTGGAAATAGGCTACACCACGATAGCCATCGGCACGTATTGGCGACAGTTCGCCAATAGCAGCCAGACTGTCGGTAACAGCCAGGAAATGCTCAAAGTCGCCTGTAAACCTTGCAGCCAGAGCAATACTGTCGCCACGTGTAGGGATTCTCTTTGTGGGGATGTCGCCCTGTTTTTTACTGCCCTTACCACCACAAGCTGTGAGCATGGTAAGGGTGATTATTACACCTATTATATATATATACCTAAATTTTCTCATCATAAATAGTTTGCAGGTGCAAAGATACAACATTATATAAAACCAAGAAACAAAATGTAGTTTTATTGTTGTTTTTACTATCATTTTCTTGATGTAAAGTGTGAAAAACTGTATATTTTGTCCGACGGATTGTCGTTTCGTCCGACAAACAGTCTAAATTGTCCGACAATTCGTCTGAAACCATCCGACAATTTGTCTAAACCCTTGTGGGAATGGATTTTTTGCCTTACCTTTGCAACCAGGAAATTAAATCGCTCTTTCTTTTTTTTAAGTAATATATAACCTAATGATCAATATCCTTTTGACAATGTAAGGGCAGTACGTATTGGAACGAAGCGTTAAACTGCCAAACGAGCCCCAGGTCGACTATCTCGCTAACAGATAGAAGACCTGGGGCCTTTTTTGTGCTAACAGCATACCTACTTATTATTAATCCGTTTTTGATGGCTATATGGAATGGACCATACTTAAAACACTCGTTTTTAGGTATTGCGCACTTTGATTTTTCGCCGTACCTTTGCACCGTCGAAATAAAAGTATTACAATGAGAACAGAAAGAAATATCCCAACGGAACTCAAGGTGCTGATGAACCACATCTACGAGCTGAATAAAGGCGTACGCCAGATGGTACTGTTTACCTGCAATAAAAAGTATGGTAACCAGGCTGTTGAACGACTGGAAAGCCAAGGTATACCCTACGTGCTGCAGCCAGCAGGTCAGCAGAACCTGAACGTGTACTTTGGTCGTCGCGAGTGCCTGGATGCTATCCGACTCATCGTAACCCGTCCGCTGAATGAGTTGACGCCCGAGGAAGATTTTATTCTCGGTGCCATGTTGGGATACGATATCTGTGCCCAGTGCGAACGCTACTGCAAACGTAAGGGACAATGCGACGGCATTTGTAAATGTAAGAATTAAACCACATAATGATTATAAAGTAATGAATACAACTATTGTAATTTATGGTTCCTCTACAGGAACCTGCGAGGCTATCGCTGAGAAAATTGCCTCGAAGTTGGGCTGCGAAGCCTTGAACGTTCAGGATCTTTCGGCTGATACCGTAGCTGCCAACCAGAATCTGATTTTAGGAACCTCAACCTGGGGAGCCGGTGAACTGCAGGACGATTGGTACGATGGTCTGAAGACCCTGAAAGGCGCCGACTTGAGCGGCAAAACCATTGCTATCTTTGGTTGTGGCGACTGTTCGACCTACAGCGATACTTTTGTTGGCGGTATGGGCGAGCTTTACAACGGCATCAAGGACAGCGGTGCTAACTTTATTGGTAGCGTAGAAACCGACGGCTATACCTTCGACGATTCTGAAGCCGTTATCGATGGTAAGTTCATCGGTCTGCCACTCGACGACATTAACGAGGACGACCAGACCGATACACGTATCGATGCCTGGTTGGCCGCTATTACTCCGAATCTTTAATCACAGGTGTAAATTTATAAATAAGTATTTGTTTAGTTAGGGTAAAGGTGACCAGTCGAGATGACTAGTCACCTTTCTTTATTGCTATGCGGTAATCCGTATAACGGTTAACTCTTGTGGTTGTAGTATCTGATAAGACACGCCACACCAACGGTTGCAATCAAAAACTCTAAAGCTACTACTAATATATATGCCATAATCGTACAATTTTATAAGTTAGGTGAGATAGAACAAATCCAATTATCAAGGTTATTTTGTGACGTTTCAGCATACAGCTGTTCGCCAACTATGTGTGCATGGCGTTCGCGCAGTTCGTGGCAAACTTTATCAGCATCATGGTTCTGCTTGTTACCTAAGGCCACTAATACAGCTACGTTCTTACCGCTTAAACTGGTGGCACGCAGCGCCTGACATGCCCACTGCCAATGGGGCGTCATGCTTCCATCAGCCATAAACTCTAATGCAAGAACAAAACTCTGGCAGTTTTCTATCTGCCTGTTGCTAATACTCTGTACGCTGATAGTCTCAGCACCAAGCTTGTCGGCTATCTCTTCAGCAATAGCCTGACAACTGTCGTATACCACGACGATTGATTCATGTTTCATACCCACAAAATTTTAATTGCGCCTTACGCCCTTACATCGAGAGCACTTAGCTAATACCGAAAAAGGCTGGTCTTCAGACTTTCCTCCACTCCCAAGCGCCTTCTCACCCAAGCGGGCAATGGCATTTGTGCTTAGAAGCCATAATGGAGTTCACTGCTGCGGGACAGTCGGAGATTCTCACTCACATTCCCAATTAATCGCGGCTAAGCGAACCTTTCCGGGCGAAGATTTGGATATACCAAAACGTTCACGTTGCAAATATACGACTTTATTCTTATAATGCAAACAAATTCTTAAAAAATATTTTGGTAATACATTGCAGTTTTATATTTTCTTTTTTTGATTATCTATCACGTTTCTGTATAACGTGCTTAATATCAGTTTGTTAATATTAAGCATAACGCACACTTTAGGCGTACGAGTGCATACCGCCTAAGAAGTAGTTTACACCAAAATAGGTCATGAGAATGGTGAGGAATGCCAGGACCATGTATACGTTGTGGTTGAGTTTGATGCTGCGATGGGCGGGGATGCCGTAAATCATCAGGGTGATGAGCGCCCAGGTTTCCTTTGGATCCCACGACCAATAGTTACCCCATGAGATGTTGGCCCAGATGGCGCCGATAAAAATGCCAAATCCCAAGAATGTGAGCGCTGGATATAGCATAGTTAACGACAGGTGTTGCATGCCTTGGCGATGCTTGGCTGAAAGAATACCCACCAGACTACTGAGGCAGGCAAATAACAACAGCGTGTAAGCCAGCATGATAGTCGAAATATGGATGGGCAGCAAGCGTGAGTTGAGCACAGGCATGGGATGGTTCTCGGGCGAGTACTTGTTGAGAAAGTGATACATCAGGAACAAGAAACACACCAAAACACCACCTGCAAAGAATTTAAGCTGCAAACGATGGCTCTGCAACAGTGCAAGTTGCTGGCGGAACCTGCCCTTAGGGTCGATAAGTATCCAGATGAGCGAAACAAACAGCAAAGCGTAGCCACAGTAAGTTACGGGGATGCCCCATGGGTCGTAATTCAACGACAGAATACTACCCTGCATATCCGCGTCGTAGTCCATCTGATACAGGCGGATATTTCTTTGGCTGGCAATCTTATTCATAGAGATGGTAAAGGGCTTGCCATCGATGGTAACCTGTGAAATATAGTCGGACGGTATCTCTGTTCCCTCATAGAACTTTACATCAAAATGCTCCAGACAGATACTGAAAGGCAACTGGTGGAGATGCATGTCGCGTGTTAGGAATGTGTTGGTGGCTACGCCCTGACGTAAAGGAACTACCCCCCTTACTGCGGTTAGGTGGGTGAGTAGGGCGCCTGCCAAAATAACTACAAACGACAGGTGTAGAACCATTACCGATGGGCGACGTACCTTACGCTTGATGAGCCAGAATATGCTGACGGCTGCTAACAAAGCCCATAAGACCGAGAACCACCAGGCACCATAGATATTGATGGATACGTACTCTGTACCCTGATATTTTTCAAAAACAGTGGCGGCTGCCAGTACGGCAACCACCACGATGTATAGAATGATTATACTTCGCTTCATATATAATAAACGTAAGTAGAGGCTATTTATTATATCGACTCGATGAATTTTATCACAGCATCTCTATCGGCCTTAGGCAGATGATAGAATTTCTCCGTTGGGCCATAAGCATCCGACTGCTTAGAATAACCATGCCACATGATGGCCTCTAATACATTACGTGCACGACAATCGTGCAAGCGGTCGTTAGCACCGGTAAGCAGTTGCGACAGTCCACGTCCCCACAAAGGTGTGGTGCGGCACCAGCCTGTGCGGATATCGTTCTTCATCATCAAACGATGCTGAACCATATCGGTGTAAGGCCAGATAGTCTGGTTTGGATAGCGGGGCAGCATCTTGTTGGCATCCTTACCAACGCTCTTAGCGTAAGCCTTAATGCTGGCATCTACCCACATATCATCGTTGCCGGTTTTCCATGATGGGCGGTGGCAGCGGGCACAACCCATCTGAGTGAACAAGTCTTTTCCACGCTGTACGTCGGCATCGTTTAGGTTGCGGGCAGCAGGTACTGCCAGTGCGCGATGCCATACCATAAACTGATAGTACTGTTTGTCGGTCATCTCTTCCTTGCCATTGTAAGGTGCACCGTTAAACAGGTACTTATCGAAGGTCTCCTTCTTGGCAATCGACGAGCAACTCAGAATCTCGTTTACACGAGCAGCAATACCTTCGTCGGTACCATCGGCATAGTAGGGGTGCAGAATGCTGAGTGGCGATTCGCCATGCTCTTTGATGTAGCTGATAACCTCCTTATCCTCGCTCTGTGCCTTTGCCCAGGCTGGGGTGGTGTAGAGGAAGTGGCGGTCGCTGCGTGTTACGTTGGTGATGTTCCAGACGGCATTTGAGCCTGCACCATCCTGCAGCGAACCACGAGTCATGGCATAAGTAAAACGTTTAATCGGACCATGATTGCCACGGAAGGTGCCCAGGTCGTTATAGACAGCCGAATAGTAGGCTGATGACTTGAAGGTACCTGCCTCCTGGTCCCACATGGCGGGGTTCATGGTAGCATGCTTTGATTCGGCCAACCACTGTGCTTCGATATCCTCATCGCTGATGGCATCGAGCAAGCCTGTTCCATAAACACCAATGGTAGACTCCAGGCGTACCTCGTAGTTAGTAGGCAGTGGGTTGGTGTTGAAGGCGGTCTGTGGGATAGTAACCTCTGGATAGATGAGGCTATACTCCTCGCCATCCTCAAACTGCATGGGCAGTCCGCTCTCCATAGCTGTTACGTTCTTCCAGTCGATGGTAATCTGACTCTCATCGATAGGTGCCTTGAAGGGCTGCATAGCCTGTGTTTGTGGCATACCTGTTACCTCGGTAATGTAGCCGTTGGTGTCAGGATGATAGATAACCAGCAGGTAGCCGTTGCCAATCTGGTTGGCGCGATACTCGGTCTGGCGTTTTCCATGACCGTAGCTGGGGTGACAGGCAATGCACGAGTTGCGAACCCATGCAGGGCCCAAACCTTTACGTGGCTCCTGCTCGAAGGTATAGAGTTTCTCGAAGAATCCTTCGCCTGTATTAAAATCGTCCTCCATACCTGCAGCCTCGGCAGCTGGAGTGATAGCCGAGTAGCTGGCTTTCTCGGTGGTTCCTAACTCGCCGCCAGGATACCATTCTTCGGCAGTAAAGTTGCCAGTAGCTTTTCCAAAAGCCTGCTCTTCGGGCGTAAGTGGGCCCAAATCAGCAAACTCATTATTGTCGGAACATGCTGTCAGCCCTGCGGCCGACAGCATTCCGATGCAGAAAACAGATGTTAGTCTAGATATTTTCTCCATTAATGTATTTGTTTAATTACTATTCAGATGTATTACTCTTCGGATGTTGAATCCCAGTTCTCTGGGTCGTCGAAGTTTTTACCCCATACTACGCTACAGTACTTAACGAAAGGAGCAGGCATGTTGCTGATACCCTCTATAGCACCAACATAATTGCTCTCAATGGCGGTGTTCACCTTGTCGCTCTTTACACTGGCAAAGAAGGTGTGGAAGCTGTACTGGTTAGCTTTCTTATCGGTAGAACCCAACCATACGTTACGGATACTGCGGATGTTATCGCGGAAGTCGGTGATTGAGTTATAGCTGTAAGGCGACTCAACATAGGCGATATCACCATTTGAGAATGGATTGGCAATCTTAGCTGTGCCTACCTCGTTACAGATCGCAAAGCATGAGCCCTCGTCACTACTCAGTACCTGAGCAATAGCGTCCTTCAGTGTTGGGAAGGAACTCTTGCTGCCGCTGATACCTGCGTTGATAAGGTTCTCGCCATATGAGAGACCTGCGGCGGTAGTCATGTCGAGTCCGGCTGCCTTTACTACAGCTACGCGAGCGGCATTAGCCTTGGTTTCGCCCTCCCAAGCTACCTGCAGCTGGAAACAGCGCTGTTTCAGCAGGGTGCAGATGGTCTGGGCATAAGCCAGCTCCTGAGCACCAGTAATCTTCTCGAAACCGGTATAGGTATCGTTGCCCTGCAACTCGGCTACCTTACGGTTCTGGCCATTGCGGAACAGGATGAACTCCAAGGCGTGGAAGCCCAGAATGGTAGCATCCTCAAGCATCTCGTCGTTCATGCCATTGTTAAAGTAGTTAAGCAGCAAGCTGCGGTTCAGTGGCCATGAGTCGATAGTTGGGTCGATATCGAAATCGCTGGCGGCACCCATCAGGAAAGCCTCAGAGCGCTCCCAGTTCTGGCGCGCCTGCTTAAAGTCGGTGCAAGCCTTGTCAATCTGAGTCTGTGTAATACTGCTAACGGTCAGTCCGTTCAGTGTTTTCTCCAGATCCTCAACATCGTCGGCCAGCTGTGTATAGGTAGGAACAATCACGTTACCAACCAATGTCTCGAGTACCTTGCGCAGGTATGCCTCCTGAGCTTCGCTGAGCTTGGCCGAAGCGATGGCAGTATTGGCGTTTTCGAGCTCCTGGCCCAGCGCCATACAGTTGTCGATGGCATCCTGACCGAATGTTTTGCTGCTATAGCTGGTTGTAGTGGTATTCTGGGGATAACTGTCCTCGTCAACCAAAGGTGTGGTATTAACAACGTTGAACTCGTTGCCGTTCTCATCGTTGCTGTTGTTACTTTCACTGCAGGCAGTGAACGAGAGTCCCATCATCAGGACCGACATTGCATAAGTAATCTTTTTCATTGCTATTATAATAATTATGTGGTTATTATCTGTTTAAAGGAAGAAACCTTCGTAAGCAATACCGATGTTAAGCGATGGCTCGTTGTTGTACTTGCTCTTCAGGAATCGCTTTGAGTATTCGGCCTTCACTACAATCTGGCGGATAGGGTGGTAGTTTAAACCTACGGCCATACGCTTAACGGCTGTGTAGTCGTAGCTCACGCCCTTAGTATCGCTGGCATAGGGGTTGTAAGCCTCGTAACGACCGAACAGATACAGACGCTTGCCCTGCTGACGCATGCACTGAATCTGCGAGAAGATGTTATAGCCAGCCTCGATACCTACTGCGTAGGCATTGCCACTTACAAAGGCAGAGTGCTTGTAAGGCGACTTTGAATTCAGACGGTTGTACATGTACTTCAGCTCTTCGGCATCGCCTAAGTAGCCATAGTCG
>Ga0326514_10000974_pt1 | contig 18849 bp, 27 predicted proteins | sample 3_2548_0518_D_FD_203653 | JGI IMG/M metagenome (GOLD analysis project Ga0326514, IMG submission 203653) | Bovine rumen microbial communities from UC Davis, California, United States - 3_2548_0518 | ecosystem: Host-associated > Mammals > Digestive system > Stomach > Rumen | place: USA... | reverse complement strand
GCGGCGCTGACCGGGAAGCTGCTGCAGCTGTGCGGCGGCGCGGTGTACGACGAGGACGGCGAGGCCCACCATGTGCACGACGCGAAGCTGGAGGCGCTTTCGGAGCTGATCGAGCAGCTGCACGGCGAACACGCGCTGCTGTTCTACGGCTACCGGCACGAGCTGCCGGGCATCGAGGCGCGGCTGGACGGGCTGCGCTGGCGGCGGCTGGAGACGGCGGCGGACGCCGAGGCCTGGAACCGGGGCGAGGTGGACGTGCTGCTGGCCCATCCGGCCAGCTGCGCCTACGGACTGAATCTGCAGGACGGCGGGCGGCACGTGATCTGGTACACGCTGACGTGGAGCCTGGAGCTTTACCAGCAAGCCAACGCCCGACTGTACCGCCAGGGGCAGACGAAGCCCGTGATCATCCACCGGCTGCTGGTGCAGGGCGGGGTGGATGAGGACGTGGCGAAGGCGCTGGGGGACAAAGACGAGACGCAGGCGGCGCTGGTGGAGGCGCTGAAGGCGAGGATTGAGAGGGTGGCGAAATAATGGCCAATCAGAAGAACGTTATCGAGAGATTGAATGATCTGCACGCGGTGGCTTGCGGGTTGGATGGTACCCAGTGCTATGTCAACGGCATAGGGATTAAGCAGCTTCGGGAGCTGATCAGGGACACGACGAAGCTGCTGGCGCAGCCCGTCACCATCAGCCGATGGGTGAAATTGACCGGTGATTTTACGACACCGGGCGGTACGCCGTATTATGTATGCGGGCGCTGTGGTGGCTCCGGCCACCTTTACGGGGTGGAGTATTCCAAGCGCAAGGTTTTATGCGACGGCTGTGGGTGCGTGAACATCTATCCGTGGGAACAGGCGCATGAGGTTGGCACGATGCTGTGGGAGGACCCGAAGGAGGCGAGGGCATGACCGCAAAGGAGTTTCTGCGCAAGGCTCGGGACGTCGACAGGCGCGTCGACGAGGCCCAGGAGCGCGTCGACCGGCTGCGGGCACGGCTCGAGGCCGGGAGGCTCAGCAGGGTCACCGGCATGCCCAGGGGCGGCGGCGCCGACTGGACCGAGACCGCCGACAGGCTGATCGAGCTGGAAAGGGTCGTCAACACCAGGACGCGCGAGTGGGTGCGGTGGAAGCTGGACGCCATCGACGCCATCCGCAGCGTCGGGGAGCCCAGGCTCGCAGAGGTGCTGGAGCTGTATTACATAGACGGGCTGACATGGGAACAGGTGGCGCAGAGGATGGGGATCACCGAGCGATGGGCGCTGATCCTCCATGGGAGAGCGCTGATGCATGTGAAGGTCCCGAAAGAAATTTGCGGGAGTTCATTGTAATTCACCCTTTGGCTGTGCTATAGTATAGGCTGACCGAAGCGGGCACAGAGATGTGACCCGCTTCTCTTTTGCGGACAGCGCGCACGGACGGCCGCCCGGGCGCGGGGATTGCGGGGGTCGTGTTCCTACCGCACGTCGCGCCTGATTCGCAGGGCGGCGCCTCCTGCGCTGGTGGGGGCGTGGGTATGAGAGAGTTCGCCAAGGGGTTCTACAAGTCACAGGCCTGGAAGAAGTGCAGGGAGGCCTACGCTAAGAGCAGGCGAGGATTGTGTGAGCAGTGCCTTGAGAGGGGACTGTATCGGCCCGGGGAGATCGTGCATCACAAGGTGCACGTAGAACCGGAGACCATTAGCGATCCCAGAGTGCTGCTGGACTGGGGGAACCTGCAGCTTGTGTGCCGGGAATGTCATGCGGAGCTGCACGGTGCCAAAGAGGGGCAGCGGTACAGGCTGGACGAAATGGGAAGAGTGATCGTATAGCCCCCCCATCGCAGAAAATACCCGAGGGGGTATGGGACCGGTGCGGGCACTCGAGAAAAGCCGGTTACGAGAGAGACGGGGGAGATTTGAGCCGGGATGAGCCGGGATGAGCCGGGATGAGCCGGGATGAGGCGAGAGGATCCGAAAAGAAACGGGATGAGCTGAGATGAGGCGGGATGAGACGGAAGAATTATATTTACGCCTACTACCAGGGCATCAAGGACGGCTCGATCGTCGTCGGGCGCTGGGTGAAGCTGGTATATGAGTATCTGGTGACGGGCCTTGAGAGCAAGGCCTTTAAGTTTGACCAGAAGAAGGCAAATGCCGCCATCGAATGGATCGAGGCGCACTGCTTCCACACCGAGGGCCCGCTGGCCCCGGGTCCGCTGCGGCTTGAGCTGTGGCAGAAGGCGCTGATCTCCTCGATCTTCGGGATCGTCGACGACAAGGGCAACCGGCAGTTCCGCGAGGTGCTGCTGGTGGTGGCCCGGAAGAACGGCAAGAGCCTGCTGGCCGCGGCGATCGCCGACTACATCTTCCGCGTGGACGGCGGCTACGGCTCCAAGGTCTACTGCCTGGCGCCGAAGCTGGACCAGGCGGACATCATCTACAACAACGTCTGGCAAATGATCACGCTGGATCCCGAGTGGCAGGAAGCCAAGGAGATTGCCAGCGAGAAAGACGAGCACAACAAGCGGATCAACGACGACAGCATGCTGGCGAAGCACCGGCAGTCTGACCTGTACATCCCCGGCATCAACGCCACGTGCAAGAAGATAGCGTTCAGCGCGAAGAAGTCGGACGGCTTCAACCCCTCGCTGTGCGTGTGCGACGAGGTTGCCGCCTGGGAGGGCGACAAGGGACTGAAGCAATACGAGGTCATGAAGAGCGGCATGGGCGCGCGGCCCGAGGGGCTGCTGCTGAGCTGCACGACCTCCGGCTACATCAACGACTCGATCTACGACGAGCTGGTGAAGCGCGCGACCCGTTTCCTGGAGGGCGGTTCCAAGGAGAAGCGCCTACTGCCGGTCATGTACATGATCGACGACCTGGACGTCTGGAACGACATCAACGAGCTGCGCAAGAGTATCCCGAACCTGGGCGTCTCCGTCTCGGTGGACTTCATGCTGGAGGAGATCGCCATCGCCGAGGGCAGCCTGTCCAAGAAGGCCGAGTTCATGACCAAATACTGCTGTATCAAGCAGAACAGCAGCCTGGCATGGCTTCCGGCGCAGACGGTGGACAGGGCCGGGGGCCCGGCGCTCGCGCTGGAGGACTTCCGGAACAGCTACTGCGTGGGCGGCATCGACCTGTCCCAGGCGCGCGACCTGACGGCCTGCACGGCGGTGATCGAGAAGGCCGGCGAGCTGTATGTGTTCGCCAAGTTCTTCCTGCCTGCCGAGAAGATCGACGAGGCCACGCAGCGCGACGGCGTGCCCTACAACATCTACATGCAGCGGGGGCTGCTGCAGGCCTCCGGGGACAACCTGATCGACTATCGCGACTGCTTCGAGTGGTTCCGGATGCTGGTGGAGCAGTACCAGATCTTCCCGCTACAGACCGGCTATGACCGGTACTCCGCGCAGTACCTGGTGAAGGATATGGAGGCCTACGGCTTCCACATGGACGACGTGTTCCAGGGCGAGAACCTGTACGGCGTGATCCAGGAGACGCAGGGGCTGCTGGAGGACGGGAAGATCCACATCGGGGACAACGACCTGCTGAAGATCCACCTGCTGAACTCGGCCATCAAGATGAGCACCGAGCGCGGGCGTGGGAAGCTGGTGAAGGTGTCGCCCGGCGTACATATCGACGGAGCTGCCGCCCTGCTGGACGCGATGACCGTCCGGCAGAAGCACTATGCCGACATCGGCGAGCAGCTGAAAAACTGAGGTGACAGAACATGGGACTTTTCGACAAGCTCTTCGGCAACAGGCCCAAGCCCAGGGGCGACTATCAGGGCGAGTTCCGGCTGCTGAACGGGTACAAGCCGCACTTCACCTCCTTCGGCGGCAGCGTGTACGAGTCGGAGCTGGTGCGCAGCGCCATCGACAAGCGGGCGACCCACATGTCGAAGCTGCAGGTGGACGTGCAGGGCGCAGCCAAACCGGGGCTGCGCGTGAAGCTGAAGCACGGCCCGAACGCCTACCAGACCTGGGGGCAGTTCCTGTACCGGCTGAGCACGATACTGGACGTTCACAACACGGCGTTCATCACGCCGGTGTGGGATGAGTACGGCGAGATCAGCGGGCTCTACGCGCCGCTGCCGACGCGCTGCGAGCTGATCCAGTATGGCGGCGTGCCCTACATCCGCTACGAGTTCGCCTGGGGTGAGCGCGCGGCGGTGGAGCTGGAATACTGCGGCATCATGACGCGGTTCCAGTACAAGGACGACCTGTTCGGCGAGAGCAACCGGGCGCTGCTTCCCACGATGGACCTGATACACATCCAGAACCAGGGCATCGAGGAGGGCGTGAAGAGCGCCGCGACCTACCGCTTTATGGCACAGCTTTCCAACTTCGCGAAGGCGGAGGACCTGAAGAAGGAGCGCCAGCGGTTCACGGAGGAGAACTTCAGCCGGGACGCCGACGGCGGCGGCCTGCTGCTGTTCCCGAACACCTACTCCAACATCAAGCAGGTGGACGTGAAGCCGTGGGTGGTGGACGCGGACCAGATGAAGGCCATCCGGGACAGTGTGTACAGCTACTTCGGCGTGAACGACGACATACTGACCAACAAGGCCTACGGCGACGCCTGGGCCGCGTTCTACGAGGGGGCCATAGAGCCCTTCGCCATCCAGCTGTCGGACGTGCTGACGAAGATGCTGTTCACCTTCCGTGAGCAGAGCCAGGGCAACCGGGTCATGGCGACCACGAACCGGATCCAGTACATGACCAACGCAGACAAGCTGGCGGTGACGCAGGGCTTCGCGGACCGCGGCATGGCGACCATCGACGAGCTGCGGGAGATCTGGAATCTGCCGCCGCTGCCGAATGGGCTGGGCCAGAAGATCCCTATCCGCGGCGAATACTACAACCTGGGCGACAAGCAGCCCATAACACCAGTAAACGGAGGGAATGCGCAATGATTCCGAAGAGCCTGATGCAGAAATTGGACGAGGGCCGCCAGTACCGGAATATCGACGTCTCCGGCTTCGAGCGCCGTAGTGACGAAGACGCCGGTGAGAAGAACGTTACCGGCTACGCCACGCGGTTCAATGAGCCCTATGAGCTGTACCGCGTCGCCTATGGCGGCGAGGTGTACATCGTGCGCGAGCAGGTGGACCGCGATGCCTTCAAAGACTGCGACATGGACGACGTGATCATGCAGTACGACCATGAGGGGCGCGTGTTCGCCCGAACGTCCAACGGCACGCTGGAGGTGGCGCCGGACAGCGTCGGCCTGCGCATCCACGCCCAGCTGGGCGGCACCGAACTCGGTCGCGAGGTGTACGACGAGATCGAGGGCGGCTATACCACCAAGATGTCCTTCGGCTTCCGGGTGAGCCAGGACAAGCGCGAGAAGACGGAGGTGCGCGACGAGGACACCGGCGTCACCACCATCACCGTGCTGCGCACCATCACCCGGATCTCCAAGTTATACGACGTCAGCGCCGTGAGCCTGCCGGCCAACGACGCGACGAGTATTTCTGCCCGCAGCTACGCCGACGGATTGATCGACGAGCTCAAGCAGGAGCGGCTTGCCGCTGAAAAGCGGGAACGGCAGATGAAGGCGATCAGAGTCCTGTGCGAACTCTGAAACACATCGACCAAAGAAAGGATAAAGCATCATGAAGGATAAGATCAAGAAGATGACCATCGCCGAGCTGGAGGCCCGCAAGGCCGCCATCCCCGCTGAGCTGGACCAGGAGGGCGCCGATCTGGACGCGCTCCAGGAGGAAGTCCGCGCCATCAACGAGGAGCTGGAGGCCCGCAAGGCCGAAGCCGCCAAGCGTGAAGAGATCCGCAAGGCTGCCGCCGCTGCCGACGTGAATGGTCGCAGGGTCGCCAACACCGAGACCAAGCCCAGCCTGGACGAGGTCCGCAAGTCCGACCGCTACGTCAACGCCTACGCGAACTATATCAAGACCGGCAACGCCGACGAGTGCCGCGCGATCCTGACCGAGACCAACCCGGGCAGCGTGGAGGGCTCCGGCCCCGTCCCGGTCCCCGTGCTGGTGGATGATATCGTCCGCACCGCCTGGGACAACGATGAGATCCTGTCCCGCGTGCGCCGGACCTTCTTCCGGGGTAACCTGAAGGTGGCCTTCGAGCGTTCTGCTACCGCTGCCGTGGTGCACACCGAGGGCACGTCCGCGCCGTCCGAGGAGTCCCTGGTCCTGGGCATCGTGACGATGATCCCGAAGAACATCAAGAAGTGGATCCGCATTACCGACGAGGCCGTGGCGATGGGCGGCGAGGCCTTCCTGCGCTACGTCTACGATGAGCTGACCTACCAGATCATCCGCAAGCTGTCCGCCGACGTGGTGGGCGACATCGCGGGCGCGTCCACCAGCCACAGCGGCAGCGCCGTGGGCATCCCGAAGGTGAGCGTCGCGCCAAGCGTCACCGCCATCGCGACCGCGATGGGCAACCTGTCCGACGAGGCGCGCAACACCGTCATCATCATGAACCGCCTGACCCACGCCGAGTTCTACGCCGCCTATGCCGGCGCGAACTTCGCCGTCGACCCGTTCATGGGCATGACCGTGCTGTATTCCAACGCGCTGCCCGCGTACAGCACCGCCAGCGCCTCCGACGTCTATGCCATCGTGGGCGACCTCTCCGGCGAGCAGGTCAACTATCCCGAGGGCGACGGCGTCGTCATCAAGTGGGACGACCTGTCCGAGGCCGAGGCCGACCTGGTCAAGGTCGTGGGCCGTCAGTATGCCGCCCATGCTGTCACCGCGCCCGGTCGCTTCGTGAACATCACCAAGCCCGCCGATCCGGTGACCACCTGATGAAGGTTACGCTGCTGAAGGACGTCAGGATCATGCACAAGGCAGGAGAGACCGTGGAGGTCTCCCCTGCCGAGTATAACTTCCTGACCGCGACCAAGTCGGCACGGCCTGCGGCGGCGCAGGAGCCGAAGCCGGCGAAGAAGAGGAAATAACCATGAGACTGCTGATCGGAGTCCCCACGCTGGACTACATGAACGTCGAGTTTGTCCGCAGCCTGATGGCGCTGCTGATGCGCCTGAAGGACGATGGCGTCAACTTCGACCTGGACATACAGTCCGGCACGCTGGTGTATATCGCCAGGGAGCGCATCGCCAACAAGGCCATCAACGAAGGGTACAGCCATGTGCTGTGGCTGGACTCGGACATGGTATTCAGCGCGGACCTGCTGGACGATCTGATGTTCAGCGGCAAGGAATTTGTCTCCGGCGTGTACCACGCCAGGCGCAAGGGCTATGCCAGCTGCATCTTCAAGAACATCGACGTGGGCAGCGTGGAACACTTCGAGGCCTATCCGACGGAAACCTTCGAGATCGCCGGCTGCGGCTTCGGCTGCGTGCTGGTGGACGCGCAGGTGCTCAAGGCGGTGAAGATTGCCTATGGGACGTGCTTCACGCCCATCAAGAACTACGGCGAGGACCTGGCCTTCTGCAAGCGCTGCAGGGACATCGGCTATTCGCTGTGGTGCGAGCCATCGGTGGTATGCGGCCACATCGGCCACATCACCATCTACCCGGAGGACTACGAGGTGTGGAAGACGACGATCAGCAACATAAGCGAGGTGTAAAGCATGGCAGAGACGACACTGCATGACGCCGTGCGGCTGGCCCTGCGCATCAGCACTACGGCCTTTGACAGCGAGATCAGCGACCTGATCTCCGCGGCCCAGCTGGACCTGGGCGTGGCGGGCGTGGTGGTGCCCGAGGAGATGGACGCCATCGTGCGGCTGGCGGTGATCACCTACTGCAGGCTGCACTTCGGGCAGCCGGACGACTACGACCGGCTGAAACGATCCTACGACGAACAGAAGGCCCAGCTGGCGACCTGCACCGGGTACACCGACTGGCTGAACGGGGAGTGATGGCATGGACCGGTCGAACGTGATCACCCTGCTGTCCAACGCCCGCAGCCAGGACGCCACCGGCGTGTGGCGCGACGGCGAAGAGACCCAGCGGGAGATCTTCTGCCAGGTGGACAGCGTGAGCCGCGCGGAGTTCTTCGCAGCCGGACAGAGCGGCCTGCGGCCGGAGTACCGGATCACCGTGTTCTTCGGCGACTACCAGGGCGAGACCCGGCTGATCTACAACGGCGCGCGGTACGCCGTGTACCGGACCTATCATGCGCGCACCGACGAGCTGGAGCTCTACGTGCAGCGGGAGGTGGGCGTGTATGGCTAAGACGCCGATCGATCAGCTGAACCGGGCGATCGCCGGGATCCTGTCGGAGTATGCCGAGGACATCCAGGGCAACGTGGACCAGATCGCCGAGCAGATGGGCAAGAAGGGTGTGCAGGCGCTCCGCAAGGAAGCACGGCGCGTTCTGAAGCCCAGCAAGAGCGGCAAGAGCGAATACACCCGGGGATGGAAGATGCAGGTGGAGAAGGGCCGTCTGAGCACGAAGGTTACGATCTACAACGAGCACCCTGGCCTGCCGCATCTGCTGGAGTACGGCCATGTGACCCGAAACGGCACGGGCAGGACCTACGCACCAACCCCGGCCCATGCGCACATCGCGCCGGTGGAGAAGGAGCTGGTGGAGACTTTTGAACGAGAGGTGGTGGCGAAGCTGTGACCCGAGAACAGATCGCGAGTATGATCGAGAGCATCGGCGTCCCCTACGCCTTTGACCACTTCGGCGATAAGGATGGCGAGCACCCGCAGGGGCCGCCCTTCATCTGTTTTCTGTATACCGACCGCTCCGATTTTCATGCGGACGGCGTCAACTACGTCCACATCGTTCAGCTCTCCATAGAGCTGTACACCGACGAGCCTGACTTCGAGCTGGAGGCAGCTGTGGAAGCGGCGCTTACCGCTGCCGAGCTGACCTTTGAGCGCCCGGAGCAGGTGTTCATCGATTCCGAGAGGATGTATCAGACAACCTACAACACGGAGGTGCTATTGACAGATGCCTAACAAGGTACGGTACGGGCTGAAAAATGTCCATTATGCGACGGTTACCTTTGCCAGCGACGGTACGCCGACCTTCGGTACGCCAGTGGCGATTCCCGGCGCGGTGAGCGTGAATCTCAGCAAGCAGGGCGACACGTACACATTCTACGCCGATGATGGGTCCTATTTCGAGCTGGGCGACAACGCCAGCTACGAGGGGGACCTGGTGATCGCGCTGATTCCCCAGAGTTTCCGCACGGCGGCGCTGGGCGAGGCGCTGGACGGCAAGGGCGTATTGTTCGAGGAGAGCAACCCGACGAGGGGCCACTTCGCGCTCCTTTTCGAGTTCACCGGCGATGCGAACGCCGTGCGGCACGTGCTCTATAACTGCACCGCAGCGGAGAACACGCTGGAGGGGCAGACCAAGGGCGAGAATATCGAGGTGCAGCCGGAGACGCTGACCATCACCGCCAAGGCGCTGCCGAACGGCGGCCCGGTGAAGGCGAAGACCGGCGACACCACGGACGCGACCGTCTACGGCGAGTGGTACGAGACGGTGCACCAGTTTGTGACGCCGACCTAAGAGAGACGACAAGAGGGGAAGGCCGGGGGCTTTCCCCTGTTTTTGAATAGGAGGGGCACATGGCAATCACCAAGAGCATCGAGATCGACGGGCGGCAGGTGCCGTTTAAGGCGAGCGCAGCCGTGCCGAGGATATACCGTCTGAAGTTCGGGCGGGACATCTTTTCCGACATCGACAAGCTGGTCGAAGCTACCCAGGGCGGCGACGCAGCGGAGTCGACGCTGGATGTGGAGACCCTGACCATCTTTGAGGACGTGGCCTACACCATGGCGAAGTACGCCGACCCGAGCGCCCCGGAGACGCCGGAGGAATGGCTGGACACCTTCGATATGTTTTCGATCTACTTCATACTGCCTCAGATCATCGAGCTGTGGCGGCTGAACACGAAGGTCATGGTCGAGAGCAAAAAAAAAGCCGAGAAACCACCCGACCGATGACCACGCCGTTGTTTCTGCTGCGCTGCCTGCAGATCGGCATGAGTCTGGGCGACCTCGACCTGGTCACCGAGGGCATGGTGATCGATATGGCTAACGAGCGGGCGAACGACGAGGCCGAGTGGGACGAGCTGCCCACGCAGGCCGATTTTGATAATTTCTGACGGGGAGGCTGAACGATGGCGCGGAAGCAGATACAGGGTATCACCATCGAGATCGGCGGCGATACCACTAAACTACAGGACGCGCTGAAGGGCGTTGAAAGCAAGCTGAAGGACACCCAGGCCGCCCTGAAGGATACCAACCGGCTGCTGAAGCTGGATCCCGGCAACGTGGAGCTGCTGAGCCAGAAGCAGCGGCAGCTGACGGATGCGATCAGCGGCACCGAGGAGAAGCTGCGCACGCTGAAGGACGCGGCGAAGGAGGCCGAGCAGCAGCTGGCCGACGGCACCATGTCCCAGGCGCAGTTCGACGCCCTCCAGCGGGAGATCGCCGACACGGAGCAGCAGCTCAAGGGACTGAAGGACCAGATGAAGGACTTCGGTTCCGTCGCTGCCCAGCAGATCGCCGCGGCGGGCCAGAAGGTGAAGGACTTTGGCGACAAGATGTCCAAAGCCGGGACCGCCATGACGAAGTACGTCACCGGCCCCATCGTGGCGGTAGGTACCGCTGCCGTGGCCGCGTTCAACGAAGTGGACGAGGGCTTGGACATCATCGTCAAAAAGACCGGAGCCACTAGCAAGGCGCTGGAGGACATGGAGGAATCGGCGAAGAATCTGGCCACCTCCATCCCCACCGACTTCCGGACAGCCGGTGAGGCGGTGGGCGAGGTCAGCACCCGCTTTGACCTGACAGGCAAAGAGCTGGAGGACCTGGCCGGGAAGTTCATCAAGTTCGCCAATCTGAATAATACGGACGTGGTGTCCTCCATCGACAGCGTGCAGGCCGCCATGGCGGCGATGAACGTCGGCACCGACGCTGCCGGGGAGTTCCTGGACATCCTCAACCGGGCCGCCCAGGAGACCGGCACGGACGTGAACAAGCTGACCGGCGACCTGACCGCAAATGCTACGGCGCTGCGCGAGCTGGGCTTCGGTTATAACACCGCCGTGGGATTCCTGGCGAACCTGAGCAAGCAGGGCGTGGACGCATCCTCTGTGATGACCGGCCTGAAAACGGCGCTGAAGAACGCCACCAAGGACGGCAAGAGCATGGGCCAGGCCATGCAGGAGCTGATGGGCAAGATCAAGGGCGCGAAGTCCGAGACCAAGGCCATGCAGATTGCGTCCGAGCTTTTCGGCAGCAAGGCCGGCCCGGCGATGGCGAAGGCCATCCGGGAGGGTCGGCTGTCCTTTGATGCGTTTACCAACGCGGTGGAGGACTACGGCGACAGCGTTGAGAACACCTTCGAGGCGACGCTGGACCCGATCGATCAGTTCAAGACCACGCTGAATGAGCTGAAGATCGTCGGCATGGACCTGGTGAACGCCGCCGCGCCGCTGATCAAGAGTCTGGCCGGTGGGCTGAAGAACGCCGTGTCCGGCCTGCGCGCCGCCTGGGAGGGCCTGTCACCCCAGATGCAGGAGACGATCATCAAGCTGGCGGGTGTGGCCGCTGCCGTTGGTCCGGTGCTGGCGGTGGGCGGCAAGCTGGTGAGCGGCATCGGGAATCTGATGCTGCTGGCCCCGAAACTGGTGGGCGCATTCGGGGCTGTGAAGACGGCCATGACCGCCCTGTGGGGTGTTATGGCCGCCAACCCGATCGCGCTGATCATCGCGGCCATCGCCGCGCTGGTGGCGGCGTTCATCTACTGCTGGAACAACGTCAAGGGGTTCAAGGAGTTTTTCCTGAACGCCTGGGAAGCCATCAAGCTGGGCGTGAGCAACGCCGCCGACTGGATCCGGAACGCCATCCAGAACATCGGCGACTGGTTCTCCAATTTGGGGCAGAACGCTTTGAACTGGGGCCGCGACCTGATACAGAATTTCATCAACGGCATCAAGCAGATGTGGGAGAACGCGAAGCGAACGGTGAGCGACTTCGCCCAGATGATCAAGAACTTCCTGGGCTTCTCCGAGCCGAAGGAAGGGCCGCTCTCCAACTTCCACACCTACGCCCCGGACATGGTGAAGCTGTTTGCGCAGGGGCTGAAGGACAACCAGCAGCTGGTGGCCAACCAGCTGGCGCAGACGTTTGCGCTGCCGGAGCAGACAGTACCGACTGGCACAGCGGGAGCCACGGCAGGCGGTGCCAGCGAGTTCACCACGCCGGTGAACGGCCTGCGGCCCATAGATATTACATTCGTGATCGACGGCGCGCAGCGCTGGGTGTATCGGGCCAACCAGGCCGAGTCCCAGCGGGTGGGCATCCAGTTGGGATGAGGTGACGGCCATGTTTACAATTGACGGCGTTCAGTATAACGTGGAGTGCTCCATCGAGCGCACAGCGGAGATCAAGCTCAGCGACATCAGCGGGATGCTGATGGACGGTCACATTTTCAACGATGTGCTGGGCACCTACTACAGCTACGAGGTGCGGCTGACCATGCCGCTGCGCAACAAAGGCAGGTATGGGAACCTGATCGAGCAGCTGACCGAGCCGGTGGAGGGGCACACATTCGTGCTGCCGTACAACAACGACGTCCTCCAGCTGACCGGGATTGTGGCAGACCCGGAGGACGTTTGGAAAAGGCTGCCCAGCGGCTACACCTACTGGGACGGCCTGCGCTTCACCATCAACGCCAACGGTCCCACCAAGGCGCTGACGCTGGCGGAGGCCATCAGCCGCGGCCTGACGCCTCTGCCAGATGTGTACGACCCGCAGATCGGCGATACATACATGTTCACGGCAGACGGCTGGGAAGCGGCGTCCAGTTACCCCGACGCGGACACCACCGCGTATTAAGGAGGGGCTGTCCGTGTTTATCGAAATCGACTGGATTGAATCCATTGATCCTGTCACCGGCGAGGTGGTCATGGGCGGGGGAGAGTACCCCATCAAAAATCTGCAGTTCGCGCCGCAGGCCGATCTGACCGGCGAAACGCTGCCGGTCAACGAGTATAGCTGCGAAGTGATTACCACCGACGACATCCCGCTTGACACCATTGGCTGCCTGCTCTACGACGGGATGCGGCAGTTGTGGTCAGCATGGCCGATGCGGAAGGTGGAGCGCATCAGCGACAGCAGCTTCAGAATCACCGCGACCTCTTGGCTCTACTGGCTGGGATTTCAGCCGATGGACGCGAAGATGTACGACGGGGAGACCGTGGGCGCGGCCATCGCTGAGTGCTTTGGCAGCCGGGCTTCCCTTGTCCAGGTCAGCCCGAGCATCACGTTCCAGACGCTGTCGGGCTACGCCCCGGCTCAGAGCGCCCGCGACCGGCTGACGTGGATCCTGTTCGCCGTGGGGGCTTATATCGTCGATGTGTTCCGGGACGACATGTATATTCGCCCCGTGGACAACACTCAGACGGAGATTCCCTTTGGGCGAACCTTCATGCGACCGGCGATTACCGAGAACGACTGGGTGACGGAGCTGCGGGTCACGGCATACACCTATACGGCTGGGACGCCGCTCGACACCGACACCTATGTCACGGTGGACGGTGTGGACTACATCGTCACGGAGCAGGTGATTCCCCTGTCCAATCCGCTGGCCCCGGCTGACGCGCCGGAGAACGTCAAGGAGTACAAGGACATCAACCTGGTGAACAGCAATAATGCCAACGCCATCCTGAACCGCCTGTCGGCGTACTGGTTTAACCGGACGGAGGTATCGCTGGACTGTATCAACAACAAGCAGTACCGGCCCGGCGACCTGGTGCTGGGCTATGCGCCGGACGACCTCGCAGTCGCCGGCTACATCCAGCAGGCGACATTCGCGTTTGGTTTGCAGGCCCGGTCCAGGCTGCAGCTGATCGGCTGCGACCTGCGGCCCACCGCGCCGCTGACGATCAACTACCTGTACAACAACAAGCGCATCGGGCGGGAGACGTACAGGTTCCCGGTCGGTTATACCTTCTCCATCGAGAATCCGTACCTCGACCAGACGAAAAAAGGACGCCGCCGCATCTACCGGCCCACGACGCCCAACGCCGAGGGCACGATGGCGGACGGTGGCATGACCGTCAATGTCGTCTATGACATCGCCCTGGAGCTGTATCAAGGCATCCTCCACATCATCAGCGTGGACGAGGTGGAGGAGCAGAGCAGCGGCGGCGAGCAGATTGGAGTGATTGAATGAGCCGGGCAATGATTACAGAGTCGTACCTGACGGGCATCGCCAATGCCATACGAACCAAGCTGGGTGTGCAGGACACGTACACCCCACCGCAGATGGCAGCAGCAATCGAGAGCATCCCCACGGGCGGCATCACGCCTACGGGCACGAAGAACATCACTCAGAACGGCACCCATGACGTGACGCAGTATGCCAGCGCAAATGTCAACGTCCAGCCGAATTTGCAAAGCAAAACCGCGACGGAGAACGGCACTGTCACGCCCGATCAGGGGTATGACGGACTGAGCAGCGTGGTGGTCAATGTGTCTGGCGGTGGCGGTTCCGGCGTGGTGTTGTCAGGAACATCTGCGCCTACGGCGGCTATAGGCAATAACGAGGATTTGTATGTGCATTACAGGCAATTCAGTCCAACCGAGGCCAATCATACCTACGGCATTGTCGATATCTACCGAAAGGAAAACGGCAGTTGGGTAACGTACACAGACCCCATTTCCGCACATGCTGGTCTACATATCTGGACGAAATCACCCGGTGGCAGTGATGCGGCGATGTACATTCAATATGGCTATTATGACATCAGCACGTCAACGTTTGTCGCAACAGGAGAAATCGAAAGCTTGCTATACACTCTGGCCAGTCAGCCTGTTCCGTATCATGGTGTTGCATCTATTCAATATCCCGGTAGTAGTTGGTACGCGAGGGCGCTGACTGGTGTGACGGATGGAACGAACAATTACGCGGCAGGCGATACAATAAAAAATTGGAGCTACGCCACTAACGTTGATTTCTATGTGTGGATTCCGTGATTGAGGTGTAATCATGAGCAAAAACATAACCATCCAAGAGGGCGGCAAGGGCTATCCCTTCGGGCCGGTAAAATGCCTGATGGTGGAGGGGGATAACGGGGAGTTCTACCCGTGGTACCCGGAGGACGACCGGGCGCTGGACAGCCTGAGCGTGGATAAAAACGGCATTTACCGGGCCAGCGACCGGGGCGTGTACGGCTGGAACCGGGTAAGCGTCAACGTTGCCCAGACGGACCGCGTGACAGGCCGAGACCCGGAAACCGGAGAAGAAAAGACCGTCACGTCAGACCCCGACACCGGGGAGCTGGTGGAAACCGTTGTGCCGACCGAGATCTGGGTGACTACGCTACCCACCAAGACGGAGTACACCCACGGCGAGACTATCGACTACAGCGGCATCGTTGTTCACGCCTATTCAGCCACGGGGCAGGATATGGGCGCTGTTCCGTTTAATGAACTTGTGTTTCCGGAGACGATAGCGGATGCTCAGAAAACAGACGGGTGGTCAGATGGGCATGGGTTGAATGCCATGCAGATAACATACACTCCGCACTGGTCATGGTACATAAACAGTCAAGGGAAATTTGAGGTTCAGGTGTATGTGCACGGCACCCCACTAGGAACGCTTAACGGAGCACCAATAAGCTACGGCGGCAACGGCCCTGCTACAATTTTAATAACGCGGTATAACGGTACAAATTACGGGGCATCGATAGCAGGTGGCAGTCAGGCTACGCATTTGTACATGTATATGGATACAGAAACGGCAGGAGGATGGACATTCCAAGCTGGGTCGACTCAGGCAGCAGGAGATCACAGATTTACAGAAATCGCGTGGAGCGATTATATAACAGCAGTTCCAGCTTCTTCCGTTGACCCAACTACTGTAGACCCTGACAACCTCCACGCCACCCAGTCCCTTCCCGTCCAGTGGCAGCGCCCCGGCGACGGAGCTGTCCTTGAAACCACATTCAACATTACCGTGACGGGAGGAAACTGACATGGCCCAGCGCACAATCATCGGCATCAACGGCGACCTGTTGCCCTTCGACGAGACCCTTGACAAGATTCAGACCCAGGCCATCGGGGGCGGCAGCGTGACGTGGGTGCCCGAGGCGGACACCCGCTGCGTGGCTCTGACCGTCACGGAAAACGGCAGCAAAAGCGCCAGTGACGAGGGCGTGTACGGCTGGGACGTAGTAACCGTATCAATTCCCAACGCTGGCAGCGTGACAGGGACAAAGAACGGAGTGAGGTACACAGTCACCGTAGACGAGAACGGCAATCTGGTGTACACGAGAATATAAGGAGGGCTGGCTATGACTGATTATAAGAAATACATCCTCTCCACCGGCACACACTACATTTCCAACAGCGGCAGCGACGAGAACGGCAACCTCAAGGGCGGCAAGGCGGGGGACCAGTCGAAAAAGGAGTGGTGCCTGAAGAAGTGGTACTCCCGTCCCTGGACCTGCGTGCTGCGCTACCCGGATATCATCGTCGGGACCCTGATCGCCCAGCTGGGCATCGACGCGGCGCTCAACGATAAGATCGGCTATGATCAGGGCCAGCGGGACACATTCTGGCGCGAGGTGCGGAAGGTGGGATACTTGCCCGCGAAGATCACCACGCCGTGCGAGGAGGACTGCACTGCGGGCGTCAACGGCCTGGTGCACTGCGCCGCCTACCTGCTGGAGATTCCCGAGCTGAAGAAGATCCCGGAGACCGGCGTGCGCAGCTCCAACATGCGCAGGCTGTTCAAGGCCGCGGGCTTCAAGGTGCTGACGGACTCCAAGTATTTGAAGTCTGGCGATTACCTGCTCCCCGGTGACATCCTGCTCTATGACAACCACCACGGCGCGACCAACGTCACCTGCGGAAAGAAGGTGCGGGGAAGCTACACCTACCGAGATGTGATCGACAATCTGGACGAGTACCGGGGTAAGGTCGACCCGAAGCCGGACGGCCTGAAGCGCGGCGACAGCGGCCCCGAGGTCGAAACCATGCAGCAGCTTCTCCTGAAATGGAATCCGAACTGCCTGCCGGAGTACGGTGCGGACGGCGACTTCGGGAAGGAGACCGAGGACGCGGTGAAGGCGTTCCAGAAGGAAAAGGGCCTGCCCGTGACCGGCGTGTACGACGCGGCGACGGAGAAGGCGCTGATGGAGACGGTCTGCGGCTGGGTGGAGATCACCGGCGGCTCCGTGAACGTGCGGGCCGCGCCCGGCACCGAGACAAAGGACATCGGCACGTTGCACAAGGGCGACCGGCTGCCCTACCAGGGCGTCACCCAGCAGGCCGGAGGCCGGGACTGGTATCTCATCATCTACGAGAATCAGAACGGCTGGGTGTCGAGTAAATACGCGGAGCTGGTGAACGCATGACTGTTGTGTATAAAGTGATCGCTGTGGTGCTGCTGACCATCGTGCTGCTGGCGTCGCTGTGTATCGTCATGCGCTGGGCAGGGCTGAACGGTTACGACCCATACTGGATCGACTACAACCGCCCCGGCGTGGATATCACAAGTGAAGGGCCGTGAGGTGATGCGCCATGGACATGACAAGGTGTATTCAGGCTGCCGTAGCCCGTGCCGATCTGCTGGCCTGCCAGTTGCTGGCGCTGCCATGGAAGCGCATGGCGGTGTCGCTGCTGCTGGCCTGGCTGGTGATTCATGTCGCAAAGGCGGTGAGGAACGATGGATAGCTCAATAGCGGTGGCCCTGATCGGCCTGGCGGGATCAGGGCTTGGCGCGTTTGGCGGGGTGATGGCATCCGCCCGGCTGACGCAGTACCGGCTGAAAAAGCTGGAGGAGAAGGTGCAGGCTCATAACAATCTGATCGAGCGTACCTACCGATTGGAGGGGCGCATGACAGAAGCGGAGCACGACATACGGGATTTGAAGGGAGCGAAGTAAAATGAGAGATTGGGGCAAGTGGTTCAAGGCAGCGGGTATCAGGGCGATCAAGACCATCGCACAGACGGCAATCGCCACCATCGGCACCAGCGTCGCCATGGGCGACGTGAACTGGAAGCTGGTGCTGTCCTCGGCTGTGCTGGCGGGAATCCTGTCGCTGCTGACCAGCGTGGCCGGGTTGCCGGAAGTGCCGGAGGAGTAGACAGGAAGAAGCCCCGCGCCATTGCAGCGCGGGGCGGTTTTTAAGTGGTAGCATGGTGGGTGGAATTCATCTTTCACACCATGCTACCACTGTTTTGCGCAGAAAAGTCCTCATCGTAAGCATCAGGCACACGAGGGTAGAGAGTCAGGCTCAGGTGGTCGGTGGGGGCGTTGTTGCGCTGACAGCGCTGGGTTTTTGAGTAGCTGATGTGATCGAGGACGGTGCGGAGGAGGGCGTTTCTTTCTGCCGGAGTGGCGGCGAGGTCGTAGGCGCCGAGGACGGTGCGGACCTGGGGGAGGACGGACAGCACGGGATCCGGAGGCGGAGGCGCGTCCAGGGCGGCGAGGGCTTCGCGGGTGGCGGCGATTCGTGCATTGAGATCGGCGCGGCGTTCGCGGAAGGTGGTGGTGTCATAAACGCCCTGCTCCAACAGATCGAACAGCCGCCCGGACTGGCCCTCCAGCGTGGTCAGCTGGTCGGTGAGCTGGGCGCGGGCCGCATCGGTGGCGCTGGCGTTCGTGGATGGCGCGGGAGCAGGCTCCGCGTCCCGTGCCTCGTAGGCGTTCACCCAGGCGCGCAGGCCGTCCAGGACCACGCCCTCCACCACATCGATGTATGTACCAGCGGTGGGGCAGTGCTGGGTGACGCAGCCGAGAAGGCCGTTGCGGCGATGGCTGTCACCCTTATACTGCATCAGCCTTCCGCATTGAGCGCAGATCACCAGCCCGGCCAGCGGGTTGGCGATCTGCGCCATTTTGTTTTTTGGCCGCTTTTCATGCGTTGAAAACATCTGCTG
>Ga0326514_10000973_pt1 | contig 18854 bp, 24 predicted proteins | sample 3_2548_0518_D_FD_203653 | JGI IMG/M metagenome (GOLD analysis project Ga0326514, IMG submission 203653) | Bovine rumen microbial communities from UC Davis, California, United States - 3_2548_0518 | ecosystem: Host-associated > Mammals > Digestive system > Stomach > Rumen | place: USA... | reverse complement strand
TTGCGCCTCGTCCTTATAAGGGCTATAAGGGTCAGGGCAATGTGCAACCTCACTTGTTTGCTTGGATATAGTTTCTTTAGCAATAGAATCTATATCCATTTCAGCGATTGTTTCCTTAACCGCCTCGTTGATTGATTCATTGATGATGTTTTCAAGTTTACTCATTATTTCAATTCCTTTCTCCGAGCCAAAAGCGACTGCTTTCAGTTTTTTGCTGTGGTTGATAACTTACGCAGTACGTAAGTGAGGCTTAAAAAAAATACCCCCTGCCTGTTCCGAGGTCATTTCTAACCCTGTAGCTAATTTATACATAACAGGCGCAGAAGGCAATTCTTCTCCTTTTCTTATTTTGCCTGCTGTATTTCTATCAATACCACAACGCTCTGCAAGCTCGATGTTAGTCCTGATACCTCTATCAACAAGCAACTTTTCAAACGCAATTGTGTCCATACAATATCCGATAACCGTCATTTGTGTCACCTCGCTTTCGTTACTTACGTATTGCGTAAGTATATTATAGCCTATTATAATATTGTTGTCAATACTTTTTGCGTAAGTTTTTAGGATTTTTTTCAAAATCATCTTGCATTATGCGTAATTTTGTAGTATGATAATGTAAAAGAGGTGATTGTAATGACTAAACTGCAAGAACGTATCAAAGAACGCAGAATAGCATTAAACTTGACATTGTTAGATGTTGCAAATTTAATTGGTGTTAAAGAGGCAACGGTGCAAAGGTATGAAAGTGGAGAAATAAAAAACATCAAACACGAAACTATAGTTGAGCTCGCAAAAATATTTAAGTGTTCTCCACAATATCTTATGGGCTGGTCTAATAAATTCAATGAATCGTTAGACGATAATGTTTCAGCTTTACCCACCGACCACATTTTTATGCGCCCTCTTTATGACAGCGTTGCCGCCGGCTTTGGCGTTCCTGCGGTCAATCAAATTGTGTCGTACATTCCGACCTTTATTAATAACGTAGCAGAAAAAGATAAATACATCTGGGTGCGAGTTGAGGGCGACAGTATGGCTCCCAAAATTGAAAACGGCGATAAAATTCTTATACGCCTCCAGGAAAGTATTGACAGCGGACAGATCGGCGTTGCTCTGATTGACGGAGAGGACGCTGTTGTTAAAAAGATTAATTACGGTAATAATTGGATAGAGCTTGAATCCTTCAATCCTTATTATCCACCGCGTCGCTTTGAAAACTCTGATGTACAACAAATCCGCATAGTCGGTCTTGTCCGTGAAGTCAGCAAGGAAATTCAATGATTTTTAGCAAATATCAATACATAACTTAAAAAGGGGGATGTTATGAACACTGATTTAAAAACAGCCGCCGCTTATATTCGAGTATCGACGGACAGTCAAACGGAGCTGTCACCGGACAGCCAAATTAAGGTCGTGCGCGAATACGCCAAGAAAAACGGTTATATTATTCCAAATGAATTTATTTTCCGTGACGACGGTATTTCGGGTAGATACGCAGAAAAACGCCCTGAGTTTACCCGAATGATCGCAACCGCAAAGAAAAAACCGGCTCCGTTTTCAGCTGTTTTGTTATGGAAATTCTCGCGGTTTGCTCGCAACCAAGAGGAATCAATCTTTTATAAATCTATGCTCCGCAAAAACAGCGTTGAGGTTCTGAGCGTATCGGAGCCAATGATTGACGGTCCTTTCGGAACGTTGATTGAGCGTATTATCGAATGGTCTGACGAATACTATTCAATTCGATTGTCCGGCGAGGTAAAGCGCGGTATGACTGAAAAGGTTGAGCGCGGATTGCCTGTGTCGATTCCTGCGTTTGGATATAACATCGAAAGCAAGCGCTATGTTATCAATCCCGAGACCGCGCCGATTGTCAGGAAGATTTTCTCCGATTACCTTAACGGCGTACCGTTAATTACAATCGCGCGGCGGCTGAATGATTTGAAAATCCGAACGACAAAGGGAAATCTCTGGGAAAACCGTACGGTCGAATATATCTTATATAATCCTGTTTACATCGGTAAAATAAGGTGGAACCCCAAGCACAGAACCCGGCGCAACTACAGCGATCCCGACATTATGATTGTCGACGGCAATCACGAGCCGATTATTGACAGCGATATTTTTAACAAAGTGCAGAAACGGCTTGCAGAGCAGAAACGCGCCTATAAAAAGCACATCAGCTCGCGCATTAACGAAGAATATATGCTGCATGGGCTTGTCAAATGCTCCTCCTGCGGATCGTCATTGTGCATGAGTCAAAAAGGCGTAGGCTTGCAATGCGTTAAATACATTAGAGGTCAATGTGATACTTCACACTACATAAGCATTAAGAAACTCAACGCTATTGTATTATCCGCCATTGAGGTTGCTTTCGCCACTGAAAGCATAGATTTGACCGTTAAGCAAACCGACGCGCAAGCTTCAAACGGATTAACCGAACCTGAGATAAACGCTTTGATTGAAAAAGAAAAGATGAGATACTCACGAATCCGTGAGGCGTATGAGAACGGTATATATGATATCGGCGAATTAAAGGAAGCCAAAGAGCAAACTGATGAAAACATAAAACGGCTCAAAAAGCAGATAAAACCCGAAAAAACCACCGAACAGCTAAAAAAGCAGTTTATTCACGACAAGCAAGATATTATTAGTCTGCTGAAAACCGACAACATTTCCGAGGGCGAAAAAAATCAAATTCTCCGCTCATTTATTGACAAAATCATATTCGACCGCTCCGACTGCTCCGTTCGGATTTTTTATTACATTTAATATTATAAATATTTGAGGTATGGTGGTGCATAGTCCAAATACTTATAATAGGATTTTTAAGGGCTCAGTGTTTATGCGGGTTCTAAAGATTTTTGATAAACAAACATACGTTCACTTATGCAATATTATATTTGATTTTTGCAATAAAAAAACTCCCCAAGGCTATATACCTCGGGGAGAATTTTTATATAATTAACTGAATTTGGTTAGTTATTCTTTTATCGGCAACTTTAAAATAATGTTTATCAAGCTCTATACCAATAAAACTACGTTTAGTATTTACGCAAGCGACACCTGTTGAACCTGAACCCATACAGTTATCAAGCACTGTCTCGCCCTCGTTGGTATAGGTTTTTATCAAATACTCACACAAAGCAACAGGTTTTTGCGTTGGGTGTACAGCTTTATGAGGCTTTTGAAATTTAAGTACAGTTGTTGGATAATTTGTGTATTTTTGGATATAAACTTTGCCGTCTGTTGAAGGTCGCCAGTATGTATTATCTTTCCCTTTTTTGTTACCACTTTTATTAGGTTTATTATATGGTATTAAGCCTTGTGGATTATATAACATATTGTTCTTGTTGCCATTTGAAGTTTTACCATTAGAAAATACAGATAAAACTTCATGTTTGTTCATTGGTTTGAGTTTTGCGTTTACAAAACCAACCGCTTTATTTTTTACCCATATCCAATCATATTTATACCAATCAAGATTACTCATTCTCAATTTGCTTGAAAATGGTTCTGCACCAAATAAAACTATTGCACGATTATCTTTAATAATTCTCTTATATTGTTCCCATAATTTATCAAAAGGGATAACAACATCCCAAGCGCAGGCGGTTGTCCCATAAGGCAAATCGCAAAGAATCATATCAATGCTTTTGTCGGGAATATTTTTCATCAAATCAAGGCAGTCGCCTTGCCAAAGATTAATCATTCGCTAACCTCTCAAAAGTTTTTTTATCGGCAATTCCTGTTACTGACAAACTCTTGACGGTTTGGAAGGTTTTTACCGCTGACTCGGTGCGGCTGCCGTAGTCGCCGTCGAAGCCGCCTGTATCGTAGCCCCGACAAATCAGGAACGCTTGCAGGATTGAGGGGTACGCGCCGTACATTCCTTTTTTACAGGGTTGGATAGCCGCTTTTGTCGCTTTGCCGAATATGCCGTCAACTACTAAATTTGCGTGGTATTTCACGTTCAGAACATTCTGCAAGCCCTTAATTATAGCTGTTCGGGTTTTAACACCGTAGATGTTATCAACCACTAAACCGCTGTTGTACACCTTATTGAGCCACCTTTGGACAGTTGCAGTGTCGGGAATATCAGTTGTCGGGATTGTGTCCGAGCCGTTAATAACAGATGGGTTCTCAATTATGTTCATATCAACGTTGCCGCTAACACCGTTAACGCTACCGGTTTCGGAGTACTGCCATATATCGCACTTAAAACTATGCGAATTCGCCCATTGAGCAAGCCATATTGAATATTTATTGTAAAGTGTTGAGTAATTCAAACATTGGCTAAACCAATAGGCATTGGCATATACGCCTGCTCTGTAGCCGTGCTTTTTGATTGTGTCGCAAAACTTCTCAGCCAAAGCCGTCAGAGTTGCTTTGCCAAATGACTGCTGCCAAGGCTCTTCCAGATCATAATAAACAGGCAAGTCAAGTTTTTTGCCATTTAAGCAAGACAAACAAGCGGTTGCTTCGTTAACCGCGTCATTTATCGAATCCGCATAGCTATACCAATAGACACCGATTTTAAGCCCTGCGGCTTTAGCATTCTTATAATGTGCTTCAAATTGATTGTCTTTTTGACTTGCTTCACGCCCGAATCCTGCGCGAATTAAAACAACGTTTATACCCGAGTTTTTGATTTTGTTATAATCTACGCCTACTTGCCAACAAGATACATCTATAGCCTTAATCATTCGATATACCCCATTTGTCTTAAATACTCGCGTTCGGTCTTAACGTGCGCTTGCGGAATGCTCTTAACGTCTATCTCGCTAACGTTCATAATTTCGCTGATTTCTTTAGGTGATTTGCCGTAAGCCAACGCCTTGACACATTCGCGATAAACATCATTTGATAACATTATTTTTCACCATTATAATGCTTCGCGGTTTCCGCGTCCGGTTCTTCTTTCAGCTCGGGCAGGCCTGCGATTGATGTGAGCAGCGACAGGATTGTCGCGACAAGCACCGTTGAACCCACGGCAAGCCAGTTGATATCTTCCATTACCGCCGACACGCCGATTGTCGCGATTGCTGTCTGAGCCGCTGTTTTGAGTGCTCTGATTCCTGCGGCTTTGAGCCATTTAATAAAGTTTTCTTTCATAATAGATTCCTCCTAATTTTCTTCAAGGTCGTCGATTCTGTGATTCGCGACCTTGATTTTTTCATCGAGAAGATTTATATTCTCCTCGGCTTTGTACATTCTTTCAATTAGATTGTTGTGCTTATCTACCTTTTTTTCGAGTTGTTCTATGCGGTAGTTGCTCAGCTTGCTTGTGGCGAGGATTCCGCCTATAGTGCCGCCGAGGGTACCTAACAAGCTAATCAACGCCACTATTACGGTTTCGGACATTGGACTGCACCTCTTAATCTTTCCATTCGTCCCAAGTATAAACACCCGTTGCACCAGGCTCCCAAATATTATTATCAACGTTGGAAACCCACTTCTTGCCGTTATGCTTACGCTTTGTTCCTTTAGCATAAGAGCCGGGTTCCCATTCATCCCAGTCTCCACCAATAATAGTGTAAAGTGCAGGAGTTTTATCAGGCGTCCAGTCATTTTGGGTTGTATGGTCTTGTACTACGCGATACAGTTCATCATTGTACAGATAGATTTCCCCCGCCTTGACCTTTAAGCCGTTACCGCTCCACAATTGAAAGGCAGCTTTATTGTCAATCAGGGTTTCATCGGTCTGGTTTTCCGCAAATTTGTTAATTGCCTTTCGGATTTCTTCGGCTTTTTGCATATATCTATTCACTTGTGTCACCGCCTATTAAATAGTCAAACGCTTCGGCTTTCTGCTTAGTAATTGTATCGGTTGTTTCGCCCTCAATCGGTTTATCTGTTTCGGTGTATGTATATGGCGCATTCTCAACGTCAATAGCTTCGTCATATAATGTGCCTGTCTGGTCTTGCCTAATTTTAAATTGAGGGCTATCCGTTTTAGTGTTCGGTACGGCAAATCTGAATAACTTAACGCCATCTGCGCGTGTCATATAATAAACACCTGTTATTTTATTACCTGTCATTAAATCACCTCATTAGGTTTTATTTGAAATCTATCAGCATATGTACTCCAGTTTGTAGCCGACGCCCATTCATCAAGTTGTTGTTGGTCACGGAAATAGAATGGGAATGTTGTATTACTGAAACTACTTGACGCGATTGTTGGTCGATTTGTCATATTTGAAACATCGATATATGGTATGCCTGTGCATAAATTAAAAGCAACTGCTCCAATGTTTGTAAGGCTATTTGGAAATGATGTAATAACAATTTTTTCGCACCTTGAAAATGCAGCATCACTGATTGATTGTAAATTTTGAGGTAGTACAGTTAACGCGAGTTTATAGCAGCGGTTAAAAGCGTCGCTGCCTATGCGTGTAATTCCATTAGGTATATTCGTTAAACTAAGTTCATTACAGCCGTAAAAGGTTTCGGCACCAATGCCCCCTGTAAGCCCGCTTGGCAAGCTATCCATAGTCAATCTTGTACACGATTTAAACGCCCAAGAACCAATGGTTGTAACGTTAGGCATAGTAATACTTAACATATTAGTTTTATTTTCAAAACACCGACTCGGAATTGTTGTTGCGGTTGTTGAATACCGTTCCAACGTATCATTCATAAATTTATCAAAATTTTCGTTCGGGTCTTGTGGCACATCAACCGTTACAACGTCATATCCATCAGCATTATCACTACTTGCGTTATATATGCCGTTTTTGATTATTGTTTTTGAAATTAGCGTTCCACCGCCAGTAGGAATGTTTGCAATTCTTGTCGGCATTTCATCAACCGTCATTTGACCGCCGCTGTCTTTTGCCTGAATAGCCACGGCAATATCATTTAATTTACTATCATCAATTACTCTGGTTGCCATATAATACCCCCTGAGTTGTTGGTAACTCGCTCAAAACTATATTTGCTATATCGGTCTTATCTTGTGCAGTTAAAACATAATCGTTTCCATCCTGACCGTTTGTGATGTTCGCTGTTGTTATGCCGTTTTTATCTGTTACTGTGATAGTTGCACCGCTTGCTGTTTGCTGAACAGTTGCGCTCGGGCTGAATCCGTCCGGTCCGATAACGCTTTCTCCGCTCGTAGTAAAGCTGTTTCCCTCCGAATCGGTAAAGGTGATTGTGCCGTTTGCGTTGACTACGCCTGAGACGATTTGAGAGCCGCCGCCTGTAAATTCTGCCCAATAGTAAAAATATCTCCAAGTTTTATAATTAAGTGATTGTCTGTCCTTTCCCGTGCAAACTGAGATTTTTGTGATTTTTCCTGAATCAACCTGTAACCACAAATCACCATTATCGTATTGATATTTAACATTAATTCCAGAGTATTCTGGTGCTGGTTCTGTTGACTGAATAACACGATTGTTAAGGCGTTCCCAAGTAAACCAGAGTAACGAAGATGAAGCATCAGTTGCCGTTAAAACAAACTGAGTGTTTTCGTTAAGATTGACCCATAAAGCGTTTGAAGGATATTTTGTATAACTATCTTGCGGGGGATTTGATGTACCGAAAAATATTTCTTTAAGCTCTAAATCTGTGGCTGATTTATTTTCTGACAAAGTAATACCGTTAATCTGAGGCTTATCCGTCAACTCGTTATAACTTGTCACACCGCCGCCCTCGGCTGAAATGACATTATCATCCGAAATAGTGATGTTTTCGCCTGCGGTTAGCTTGTCTTGCAAGTTCAAATCATCGCTTGTTTTATTACCTGATAATGTAACATTGTTGATTGAAGGCTTATTTATAAGGTCTGTATAATCGTTTGACACACTTGAAGCAGAAATTACATTTTCCTCTGAGATTGTGATATTATCGCCTGCGGTCAGCTTGTCCTGCTTGCTGTCAAGCGCTTGGGTTGCTTCCTCGGCGGCTTGCTGAGCGTCCTGAGCGGCTTGCTTTGCTTCCTCTAAAAGCTCGGGGATCGTTCCCTCACTCTCGGGAGAAATTTCCGCGTCCTCTAAAATAGAATTATTCACGCGAACAACAAGCGGAAACTGCATTGTCAAAACGTCGTTGTTGTCTACGATATTGACTTCAATTTTGATCTCGCCTGTCAGCATATGAGCGGCGGCGTTGTCGATCGGAATAAGGATGTTTCCATTTTCCTGCACCGCACAAGCGACGTTATCTGAAATTAATATTTTATCCTTGATTCGCACGAAACGCGCTGTAACGGTCGAATTTGACGGCGTTTTGATATGCTCGCCGCCTTGTAGCAGTGATAAGTCAAGCGTTTCGGTCCGGTTATCCTCAATGTGAATAACCGCGCTGCACGACTGCACCGACTGCTGACTGTCAAGATTAAAAAAAATCGGTATTGGTTTTTTAATCACTTTCGCTCGCTCCCTTTCCTAAAATGGTATTAATATAATTTACCACCGCACGGGCTGAAGGATATTGAGTGTCATCTGCATTATCAGGGTCGATTATGCTAACTTTATTTGCATTGGCTTCCTTAAAGCCTAATGCGATATTAAAAGATGCTTGTACGGCTGCTAATTTAGATTCATCTGCTTTTGAATTAATTGAATTATCAATTTTTTCTAAATCCTGTAAATATTGATATTTGTCGACCTTAACGGAAACATCTGGAATTACATCGATGACAACACCCCAGACGCCTTCATCATCAGATTGTCGTTTCAAAATCTTGCCTGATTGGGTGAACATAATCTGCGTACAGTTGAGGAACAATTCCTGCCCTTCAGATTCTGCCCTTTTTCCACTATCTATGAATAGCAATATCACTTTTTCGTGAATGTCGTTATATAAGAAATCATATATGGTATTAGACTCAGTGAGATTGTCAAGTCCAGATGTTGATACGCTGGTATCAATATTCTCATACCGCATACAGCCCTGTAAAGCGTTATAAAGACATTTAGCTGACGGATATTCAGTATCTGTAGATTCTTCAGAAACTGTGACTACTTTATTAGCGTCATTTTCTTTGTGCTGCAGTGATAATTCTATTGCATCAGTGGTTGACTTGTCAGCCTTGTTGCTGAGAGATTGTTCAATGGTACCAAGCTGAAGGTCAATACTGTCTATATTATCCTGATAATCATTAATATTCACAAAATTTGTGTCAACCGCTGTTTTAGTATATACGCTTGCCTTATCCGCCTTATTACTCAGCATCATATTAACTTCACCTTTAATATATGTATCTGATTTATCGGCTTTCCCGGCAAGTTGAGTGTTAACATTTGAAAAATTATTATTAGCGTCGGCAACTATCTCATTAATCTTTCTTGTTACAACGACGTTCTGAATCGGGTTTGTGCTTGTGAGCGAAAATGCGCTGTCTACCGGGTGAGTGTGGGAAATATCGGCTTTACCTTGCTCAACCGCCGTCACGCCTTCGGTTGCCGCTTCTATTCCGTTTTCAATGTTATTGAGGTTTTCGGCAGTGATTGCAGGCTCGCCGCCGTTCACCCAATTTGTTTTTATGTAACTGTTCATTTTTACGTCCTTTCAATCAACTGCTGCTATATATTAATTCGTCCTGGTTGAGATATTTGCTTCCCTTTGCTTCAAGCTCAACCTTCATTCCGCTGTCACCGCGGATCCTACGCGTTAAAACAAACCCTTTTAGCGTCGGGTAATTGTTGTCACCTGTTTCCAATGAGATAACGTCTCCAGGCTCTATCCACCATTCGCCGAACGTCCGCACCGAATACGGGCGGTAAGAGCTTATTGTGTTAAAAATAAAATTCAACCCGTTGTTATTGCTAAAGCCCTCAACATACGCCGATATATCTGTCGACCATTTTGTTATCACGTTATCCGAAACATACCAGTAACGCTTATCGTCTGTGTACCCGTAATTATAACGCGAGTTCTCACCGTCGTATGGAAAAGAAATATAGCCGATCTGAGTAGTATAATAGTCTTTATATGTAAGATCGCCTTCAAAGCGAGGTTTGGGATTTTGAGAAAGAATTAAGTTGTTATAAGAATCTATCGCAACATTAGCGCTTCTCTGCACAGTGTATGGGTTATTTGTCGGATTTACGACTTCATAAAACACAGCAAATCGCAGATTTCCGTATGCGTCGATATATGCAAAGCGGGCGTTCAATTCTGAATGAGCGGCGAGAACATCCGCCACTGACAAATTATCGTTAGCTTTTGCAAAAAGATTTTTTGATAAGTGTAAACTTGTAGAATAATTTGAGTAATATTCTTGAAACTCTATTTTTAAATTATCGACTGAATTAATCTGTACATTTGGCTCGCCAAAGTCAGTCCCATATGAATAATCATAGTTTTTCAGAACCGTTCTGATTAAATTACGCAGGGTATTTACTTGAGTCTCACCGTATATCAGATACCCGCGTATGATTTCTTTACACTTTGTCTGAGACATTCTGTAAATCTCATCATACGCTAAGATCTCCCATACATTTCGTTGAGTTTGACGCTCCGCGTTCTGAAAATATCCCGTAAAAATAACCTGTTCAAGCCTGTGGCTGACTCGACCCGGATAAACCGACGAGCCGGGGTATAATTCCGCGTTCGGATAAATCGGATCAGATGAATAGTGCTGAATCACATAGACTCTGATTTTTAGTCCTTCAAGGTCGTTTGTCATAATGCTGTCAACGTCAATAACCTTTACACACATCCGGCTTGATATACAGCCGCCAAAAACGAGCTTGTCGGAATCCAGCAAAGAGCTGTCAATTTCGAGCGAATCCAAAATGATATTTGAGGAATTGATAACAACGTTGTCGCCGATTGTGATTTTCAGCTCGCGTGCATATGTATTCTTAATAAGCTTTTGCCTTAGTTCTTCACTGATAAGCATTTAATCACCTTAATTCTCAATCACTTCAACGGTTATCGGCTCATAGATTATGTCGGTATCGGAAGCGTCCTTTATGACATATTCAATATCAGGGATATAAAAAACGCCTGTATAGTAACTGTTGGTTTCGTCATTCCAATACTCAACGTTGTACTCACGCTTCAAATCATTAACCAATCCGCGTCCGATGATGTTCTGAAACGCGATTTTATCATTAAGATTCATCATATGTGTTGAAAATTTAGCGGTTGTGCGCTTATGCGGCAGAGTATCGCGAATAAGCCGTCCGATTTGGTCCGTTTCAGCCGAGGATTCGGAACGGCGGTTAGGCGTTGAAGTATACTCCAAAAAGTAGTTGTTCGGCATTTTGGCGTCGCCGAATTTTATTAAATATCCTCTGTAGTTGTTTGCCATAATTAAAACGCTCCCTTGCCGTTATGGGCTTGTTTATACATTTCGTTCTGACGGATTACTTCCCTAAAAATCTCGTTGCCGTTCAGGCTCGCTTCAAATTCGTAGATATTGCCGCCGTTGTTGCGGAAAAGAATAAACATCTCATAAATGCGCTGCAGCATTTCAAAAATCTTTGTGAGAATAACGGTATCGCTTCCGCTTGAACTGTTAATCATATTCTGCAATTTGTTAAGCGGAGAAATAACCTCGGGGTTGCCACTGTTCGCACCGGGGTTATCACCGACAACCGCAAGGGTGGGGGCTTTTACTATACCGCCTGTGGCGAGCTTAGGAATTTCAGGAACATCAATCTCGTTAATATAAGGGAACGGCTTAACGCCTAAAATCTCAGCGTTATGAATAAAGCTCAGCGCTTTATTTAATCCGCGAAAAGTTCTTGAAATTATGGTGTTAATACCGTCAATCAATCCGTTAACGATGTTTTTAAACGTGCTTGTCATTCCCTCTTTTATGCCGCTGAACGCCTCACCGCCCGGTGAAAAGATACTCTTGACTTTGCTCCAAGCTTCCGAGAACGTGTTCTCGAACCAGTCTGTCACCGGTGAGAACGCATCTTTAACGCCTTGCCACGCTTCTTGCGCACCGGCGGAAAGTTTATCCCAAGTGCCCGAAAAAAAGTTGCCGATAGGCTCGGTAACGTTAGTCTGAATCCATACGCTTGCGCGCTTGCCTATTTCAATCCAAGGGTCAACAACTGTATGAAAACCATCGTTGAGATTTTTCCACAAATCCGCGAACCAATTTTTGATTTCTTCAATTTTCCCCATAACGTTTGGAGCAAAATCATCCATAAAAAAGAAATAAGTCTTTTTTAATGCTTCTGTTCCGTCCTTAAATCCGCCGGATAAAAATTTCCCTATTTCATCCAGCGCATGCGTTATTCCGGATAAAGAGTCAGCGATTACGCCTTCCGTTAACGGTCGAATTTTATCAAAAAATTTAGCCGCTCTGTCGCCGATATCTTCAAAAATAGGCTTAAGATTCCCAAATCCGATGTCCATATTTCCGGTAATTTCGTTGGTTGTATCTATGATGTATTTTTTATCTTTATCCAGCCATTTTCTTACGCCTCCGGCAATAAACTCCGCAGTTTTTCCTGCTATCGTTGCGCCTACGCCCACTACACTTCCGGCAAGACTTGCAAATGATTTGTTCATTTGGACTATCCCGGGAGCTGTTTCTTTGGCGATTTCTTTTACATCGTCACCAATTTTTGACAGGTTGCTTTGAATATATGCTTTATCGACACGGTCAAAGCCTTTTTTTGCTTCGTCGAAAAAATCTTTTAAGCCGCTGTTTTCATAAACACCATTAAAAAAGCCTTGAATTCTCTTTTTTAACTCAGCTATTTTTGAATCAGCGTCCGAGGTATCAATGTTTATACTTCCGCCTAAATTACCGAGATTTGACGCGCCTGTGTTTAAAACGCTGTTTGTATTAGGAGTAGAGTTATTATCCTGAGTGTTGCCGCCTATGGTTGATTTTGATATAACATTCAGCTTATCAAAACTTGCAATACCGCGCTTTACCTCGGCATTTGTTTTTGAAACAGCTTTTGTAAGGTTGTTTTGATTGTTTACGCTGTCGGCTATAGAGTTAGCGGTCTGTTCAGCATTTGCCACCGACTGAGCTGTTGACTTTGCGGTCTGGTTAGAATTGTCGTTGCTCCAACCGAACATATCACCCAAAACCTGCCCTGCGGCTTTAGCCCATTGTGCAAGCTTTGAAATCCATTCCGTAAGCTTTTTAACAATGTTAACCGCGCCCTGTAAAATGGGCTGACCTAACGAGGCTAACAACTGCGACCAAGCTTCTTTGAGATTGCCTGTTACGTTCTCCCAACCGTCCGCCTCTCGTGCCGCTTGCCCCATAGCTCCCGAGGCAGCGTTCGCCTGCTGTACCATATCAAGTAAAACAAGCTGCTTTTGAGCCTCGGAGAGTTCCATAAAGCTTTGACCGTATAAACGGTTTGCCGCAGCGTTTCTGGTGGTCTCCGTAGCCGATACGCCGAGCGCCGCGTCGTTTGCGTAGTTGCCTTTAAGGAACGAACGCAACGATTCGGCGGTATCTTCAAGAGAACGGTCATAATAAGCTGCGCTGTCCGCAGCCGTTTTTAGCGCGGTTTTCATCATTCCCAACGCTTCCGCGCTGTCCATTCCCGAGGCTTTAGCAAACGCATAAAGCTGCGAGCCTGTGCCCTGCAAGCGCGTTTCAAGTATTCCGCTCTCTTTCGCAACCTCAGAAATTGAGGCGCGTGCTTCGCTTTCAAGCGACTTAAAAGTCTGAGTAAACTGCGCATTACTTGCGTTAACCTTTGCCGCCTGCTCAATTAAATTCTGCCCGAAATTCTTTATAGCCGATACCGAGAACGCCGCTATTACCGCCGCGCCTATTCTCTTAATCGAGCTTGAAATATTATCCCCGGCGTTGCTTGCGATTCTTTCTGTACTGTTTAGCTCTCTGTCAAATTGCTTTTTGTTAAGCTCTAAATCAATTTGAATTGCACCCGCTTTTGTGGGCATTTAACCGCCTCCTTCCTATAAGTTTTTGAACATGCTTTTTATCCGTTCTATATCATCGCCGGTAATTGGTTTTGCTTTTTTACTTTGCCATTCGCTCCTCATACGTAACTGTGAAGAAGTAAAATATTTTAATTTATCAGGGTCGTTTTCTAACCTGATTGACACGGTTCTTGCAAGCGGAGTATCTTCGCCCAAGCCTGCAAGCAGTGATTTGAATTCCTGCCATTTCATTGACTTGAATTCTTCTGACCGAAAACTAACCCCGTACTCTGACCGAAAAGATGATACAATTAAATCGTAATCTTCTATTAAGTCGTAGCCGGGGTCTGAGTTTCCCCCTCGGTGTCGTCGTAATTGTCAAAAGCAATTTTTGCGCACTCAAAAACAAACTTTTCGTATGTTTTGGGTTTCAGATTCAAGTCGCGGATTTTTTCGCGCGTTTCTTCCGAGGGAAATAAAATCTCGACAAGCGTTTGAATTGTTTTAGGCGACGCGTCGCCGCTCTGTACAATCGCTAACGCTGAAAATAAATCCGAGGCATTGGCGTTGATTTCAAGCTCTACGCCTTTGACAACAACTGTAGGGTTGCTTTCAAAATCCAATTTATCTGTAATGTCGATAATCTTTGACATATAATTTTCTCCTTTATAAAAATAAGCCCACAGCGTTTTGTAACTGTGGGCGTTTTTTCTTTGTCTTATGCAGCCGGTGTAAATTCAGGCTTGCCGTTTGACATAACGGTAAATTCAAGCGGCGCAACATTGGTCGAATCGCCGCCGCTGTTGTTTGTCACGGAAATAACAGCGGTTTTGAACCAAGCCTTTGAGCCGTCGGGGAAGTTGATTGCAAAATCTTTTTCCGCCGAGTGTCCGCTTTCAAAAGAAATTCCTGCTACCATATCGTTGCCGGCGTCGCCAACATTGCGCTTTGCAGATACAGAAATAGTCACATCTTTACCGGTCATAAAGCGCCTCATCCAGCCCTCCTCGCCGAACGGCGTCCACTCTTCCACATTGTTATTAAACGCGATACTGAATGACGTACAGTCTGCGATAGGTGTTGTCGGGGCAACCTGTCCGCCTACCGCGCCGATTGCGAACGCATTTTCCCAACAAGCATATACTCCTGTTGCGTTTGCCATAGTCTTACTTCCTTTCGTAGTATAATTTTAAGTCAATTACACGCTCGTAAATACCCTTCTGATCCGTTCCCACGTCAACAGGCTCGGGAACAAGCAGCTCGAGGATATAAACGGTGTGGCCGTTAATTTGTAAATTTTTAATCGTTCTTAATTGCTCAAACAGCCGCCAAGCCGCCTTGTCCGTGCTGTCTGCGTTATTATCCCAGTGAATAAGAACCGATACCGCTAATTCGCGGTAACTCATATCCTGCCCGATCGCCTGAACAGGCGCTCCGCTCTGTTTAATAGAATACACGCCGAAGGCTTTGTCGGGCTTATTATCGAGCTTGCCGATATAGTAATGCTCGGCAATTTCAAACGATTTGAGCCAATCTCTGACGTCTGAAAGATAAATCATCCATTAAGCCTCCTGTAGATTACAACAAACGTTTTTTGAGCGAAATCCTGCCGAGTACCGCCGGGCAGCCAGTACCTGAGCCACCGACCGCCCGCGGCTGAATTATGCGTTCTTTGGAAATTGTACTCAGGGTGATAGTAAAGCCGCCTTGCGTATGGTGTACTCGTCACGATTGAAACCGTGCCCGAATCGACTTTTGAATCGTCAACGTAGGTGCTGCCATTTTGCATTGTGCCGGTGTCAAACGGCATAACCTCGGCGTTGCGAATGTCGGTCAATACTGCCTCGGCGGTCTGACTTAACGCCTTTGAAGCGTTCGCACCGAGCTTGTTAAGGTTAAACTGATTAATTTTAATCGTTGATGTAACGTGTACGCTCATTCGATTTTCAGCTCCGTAAAGTTAACAGTACCGTCGGGATTGCGGCTTTTTCTGCCGTCTATAATGACGCGCTCAACGCCGAAAACATTTACCTTGCCGCTCGAAATAACAGGCAAATCGGGGCAAATGTCACCGGGGAATAACGCGCTTCCACTTATAACAACGCGCTTTTGCTCGCGAGTCAGCACTTCTTTGGCGCCGTCCTGCCAATTGCACATCAGCGAAGCTTCAAGCACGGTTTCGGGCGCGCCGTCCTCGGTCACACCCTCGCCGTAAACAGTAACATCAATCGGTGTTTTGCAAAACCTTTTTTGAACCAAACAAGGGTATTTCATATAACCGCCTCCTAAATGGCAGGATAACAAAGCCCTGTTGAGCAAAGCGACAAATACAAATCAGAGGGAATAACAACTCCGCCCACGACTTTCACATTCTCGCCGAACGACATTGACACGCCGTTGATTGAATAGGAATTGAGCGGAGTTTCGAGCAAATCCTCGTTATCTTCCTCAAACTTAATCAGCCGCTTGTGCACGTTTTTAATGACGTTCTGCTGAGGTACAGTAAGCGCTTCAAAGCTCTGAACCCTGTTAAAAGTCAGAATATCAATATGCTCCGCGGCTATGACAGCGCGTTCCCTGTTGTCGCCCTGAGCTTCGATATAATCACGAAACATCTTAAGCCACAGCGGTTGAATCGTACTCAGCGTATACGCTGTCGATTTTGCCGTCCTTGCCGTTCGGGAATACGAATGTATCAAAGCAGGAACGGTTCTGATAGAGGTAACCGTCGCCCTCGGTGTGCTGACCGGGCGCAAAGTAATAAATCGCCTGGTGCTTCGGCACTGTCTTGCAGGTGTCGCCGCAGGCAACAAGAACATGAAGCTTGTGTGCGCCGGTTGCAGGCTCAAAACCACCGTCAGTGGGATTGAAATTAAACGCGTCATAAAAACGCTCGTCGTCAATAACCTCAATGAGGGTTGTGCCGTCAATCTCGGTAATACGGGTTTCAATACCGATTCCGCCCTCGGCAATCTGAGTCATCTCGATTGTTCTTGTAAAGTCCTTTGACTGTTCAAGCAAGTCCATAATGAACGACGCGACATACGCTACAAGCGTACCGCGCGCACGGTATCTGCGGAGCTTGCCGGCTGAAAGAATAGTCTTGAGCTTGCCGTAAACGTTGTTAACAGTCCAATCGCTGTCCGCGGAGCTTGCGGAATAGCCTGTCGAGCCCTTCGCTGCTGCTGCAACTCTTGCGAAGAAAAGCGCGTCGGTCTCGGGCGCTGCCTGTGTCATCTCAAATGTTCTCGAGATGTTCTGAATAGAGGCGGTCGCGTTTGTCTCGTCCACATCGAGAGCGTCAACAAGGAATTCAACATCTCTGTCGTGGTTGAGCGTAAAGGGAACATCGGTCTGAGTAAATGAACCGCGATTCCAGCCGCCGTTTCTGCTGTGATTCTTAAAACCGCTTGTTGACATTCTGGTGAAGTGGAATGTCTTAGCGTCAAGCCATTTCACATTGCTTGTGATAAAGGGTGATGTGAGTGTGTTTTGAATAAGGATATCAATAAGCTCTGAGTCCCATCTTTCGGCATAATTACAAGTGTTTGCCATTATTTACCTTCCTTTCGTTTTGTAGAATTAAAGATTAAATCTGTTCCACCTGCGTTTCGGTGTTGTGTTTTGCTGAGTATTGCTGTTTTTCGATTCGTCATTTTGTTTACCGTCGCCGCCGACCTTTACGCCGCTTTCGTCCTCAGCCTTCTTAAAAGCAGGAACATCGTCCATTACTTTCTTGACCGCCTCGGTTACTTTGTCGGCGGAAATTTCGCCGTTGTTCACCGAGTCGGTAAAGTCAGCCAAACGCACGATGTAATTAATTGACTTTTCGTCAGCGCCTAAAGTACGAGCCGCCTTTTCAGCGACATTGTGTAAGCGTTCCGTTAAAAGCGCCTTTTGTGTTTCGGCAAGCTGCTGTGATAACTGACCGTTGACCGCCTCGGGGCTGTTCTTTTTCTTTTCGTCCAAGAACGTTTTAATTGCCTGATTCGCTTCGGCTTCGGTCAATCCCTGTTTCTGGTAAAAATCCTTTAACGCCGCCTTTGCCGCGCGCTCCTCGCGTTCGGTGACGAATCTGTTTACTTCTTCCTGCGTATAGGTTTTTGAGCTGTTGCCGCCGCCCTGCGCGTCTATACCGCCTTTGTTGTCCGGGTTAGCGTTCCCCTCGTTTGTTGCAGGAGTTTTCTCGTTTGTATCTGCCATAATAAAAAATCCTTTCCGTTTAACCCCGTCGGGTAGTCCTTAGCTTTTAACGCCGTCAAAGTTTTGGGCGCAAGCGTGACGCTTGAAACAATCCGCGCAATCAACAATTTAATTGCGTAAAATGTTTGTTCACGCGTCACGAATCGGCAATAGTACTGTCAATCGGCAAAACAAAAGCGCCTTGCGCGGAATCAATCCGATGAACTGCATCCCGTCAAGAGGACAGAGAAATAAATAAAATAATTTTCACAAAATAATACGATTAGCCGCAGATTTTGGCTGGACAAAGGTAAATGTCCGACTAAGATTTGCGGTTTTTCTTATGCAGCCTTGTAAAGGCAATGCTTTTGCATAGGTGTTAATACACCAAGGTTACGCTGTAAACGTTTAAAATTGTAGTAACGAATATAGTTTTCAATCATATTTACCAAGCTCTCTCGACTTGTGAATCGCTTACCGTAATATCGTTCACGCTTGAGAATACCCCAGAATCCTTCCATAGGACCATTGTCAATACATTTGCCGACACGAGACATACTCTGTTTCATTCCGGCGCTGACAAGCTTCTGATGAAATACACGATTTGTATATTGAAATCCTCTGTCGCTGTGAAAAAGCGGTTTAGCGTTTGGGTTGTCAGCAATAGCCTTGTCAAAAGTTCGAAAAACTAACGGATTGTCATTTCGATCACGAATAACAAAGGATACAATTCGACGGTCATACAAATCAAGAATGGCGCTAAGATAAACTTTGTGAACTTCAACACCTTCATACCATTTGAATTCAGTTACATCTGTAAGCCACTTTTCGTTGGGCTTGTCAGCATGGAA
>Ga0326514_10000972_pt1 | contig 18855 bp, 27 predicted proteins | sample 3_2548_0518_D_FD_203653 | JGI IMG/M metagenome (GOLD analysis project Ga0326514, IMG submission 203653) | Bovine rumen microbial communities from UC Davis, California, United States - 3_2548_0518 | ecosystem: Host-associated > Mammals > Digestive system > Stomach > Rumen | place: USA... | reverse complement strand
GCTGAGCTTGTCGAACTCCGCAGGAAGCTGGATGAGCAGGTGGAGGCTACAAGTGCTCAGGTTCAGGAGTGTTATGCGTGGCGTGAGAAGTACCGTGAGGCTGAGGATGAGCTTGCACGTCTTCGTGGTCGTGGATTCTGGGCGCGTGTGTTTAATAAGTAGTGCTATGGAGTCAGAAGACAAGGAGATACTGGCTAAGATTCTCGCCCGTCCCATTGGTGAGGCTGTCTCTCAGTGGGCTAAGAAGAATGGCGTGGAGTCCCCTGTCGAGGTCTATGCGGAGCTGAGTACTCCGACGCTTTACCTTGACGAGAACGGTGTCGCTCATAACGGTAATCTTGTGACTGTGAACGTCACGCTTTCCGATGAGGATGACGATGATGAGTATTAACTTTTAATATTTTTGTATTATGGCAATTATCCAAGAGAAGAGAAATGATGCGCCGCGTCCTGAGACGAGAGAAACGGACTATGGTGCTCAGTACGTGACTGCTGGTACGGAGACTCCTATTGCTCCTGCCGCTGAAGAGAGTGTTGAGTCTGCTGAGGAGGTTGTAACGGCCTCTGAGGTGGAGAGTGTTGTACCTGCTGCCCCTGCTGAGGTACCTGCTGTGCCGAAGAAGAAGGGTGGTCGTAAGAAGTCTCGCCGATGAGTACTGTCGAGTTGGAGAGCAGGGTACTGCTGCTTGAGGAGAAGGTTGATGCCGTTCTTGGCGTCCTTGACGGTCTCCTGAAGAAGGTGTACGGCCCTGAGTTTATGAGTAAGGTGGATAAACTTGTTGCTTATGGCAAAGAAGAAGATTAGTGAGGGTGGTTTGCCTACCATTCCCTACGGCAAGGCCGTTCGTGTGGGTAACTATAAGTTGTGGCGTGGCAAGTACGTGCTGTCGGGCAAGGAGAAGGCGAGTATCGACTGCCTCCATGTGAGCAGTCTTGACGGTACGTGGATGACGCGCATTCCTGCTACGTCTGGTATGTTCACGACCATCTGCAACGGCTATGCCACCACTGACGATGACCTTCGTGCCGAGTTCCTTGGCATGATATTCTCCGATATGTATGATATCTGCAACCGTTCATCAGAGGCTCTGCACGATGCGTTCCATTTCCTGCTGGAGATGATGCAGTTCCCGTATCTTTTACTGTCAGAGAAGGAGATGAGCCGCCGGATGAAGAGCACTATGCAGGCGGCTGGCATCGGCAAGGAGCAGCAGAAGGAGCATATCGCTAAGATGGAGGAGTACCGTCGCGGTCTCTACGAGCTGATAGAGCGCAAGAAGGATGCTTTCCTTGAGACCTATGAGCGTCAGCTTGCGGAAGCCCGCGAGAAGGAGTCTGAGAGCCTTGATGCGCTGCGCCATGACGAGATAGCGGAGCAGGCTGTTGACATACTGAATGAAACGGAGTAGTATTCTGTGCTCTTGATGGATGGATAAAAGAGAAGGCGAGGATTAAACCCCCGCCTTTTTCTTTGCCCTCTCAATCATCGGTGCAGCGTTCCGAATAATGCCGTCCATCTCTACAGGTCTTATCTCCCGCTGCCCCTTTTGGCTTACCCATTCGTTATAGGCGTAGAACAGTGGGCATTGGTTGCACTTCACGGGGAAGTAGAATCTGAACGAGTCCATCGCCTCGTTAGTGGCGGCGTCGTTCTTGCGTGTGAGGTCTGCGTATTTCATGAACATCTCACCTCGCTCCTTTGAGCCTTCTGGCATCTTCTTGGCGATTTTCAGTATCTCCTTTGCCGTCATCTCATTGTCGATTAGCTCGATGTCGGCTGTGTCGCCTGAGAACTCAAGGATGTTGGCGTTGCTGAGCCTGCGTTTTTCGCACAGTTCCTTGAATGCCATGCTTGACGTTGTCTTTCTCTTGTTCGCGAGCTGTAGCTGCTGTCCGAGTCCAGCGTATTCCGGGAAGGCGATTGTGAATGCGTCGTTCTCCGTGTATCCGATGGAGAGCAGGTCTGCCATGACCAGCTCGCCGACGCTTGCGCCGAGCTTCTTTGCTTCTAATTTCTTATTTGTTGATAGTTCCATGATTTGTTATATTAACTGTTTAATGATTTCTCGAATACAGGAACGGCATAGCAGCAGCAGTGACCGTGGAATTGTGGGAATGAGTCTACGTCGTCTATCGTGTGCCATCCTACGTGAGAGTCGCAAAGAGCGCATGGGTATGTGCTTCCTCTGTTTACAATGAATCCTGCCGCACCTCTTTCTTTGAAGTTAAGGATCTGGTTTTTCATCCAAGCCATCTGTAGCGTAATCTCTGCAAAGCGCAGTATGTTATTTGCCTCGCTGTTTGAGCTACCGACAATCCCATGCTTTACCCCTTTGTCGCGCAGGTATTTTGCCTGCATCATCACAGAACGTCTAAATGCAGCTCTAACCTCTGGCATAAGATAGACGGCGTGAAGATTTGACTTCACTTTTGTGATGGCTTGGCCGATGTTGACGTTAGCCAGCTTTAGTGATGCGACCATCGCCTCAATATCTCGCATGAACATTCTCAACCTCGACTCCAATGTTTGTTTCAGATTATTGTTTCCACGACCAAGTGCAAGAATCCAAGGCAGAAGTGCCCCTTTCCTTTTTTCGCTTTTGGTGCATCGCGTGGCGTAGTCGAGCGTAAGGTCAAGGATTTCATCTTCAAGGTCGTTTAGTACATCTGCTATCTCTCCAAACATCTGTTCGTTGTATTTTTGTGATATACTGAATGTTTTAGGGTCAATGTTGTACCGATAGCAGATTCTTATAATCTTCTCTGCCGCATCTTTAAGCAGCGCGTCTATGAGCGCAGAAAGCCCGTGTGCTGCTGACTCTCTGCGCCCGATGTAGTTCTGTGCTGACTGAATATCCTCGTCGGTAATCGGCTCGTAAATATCCAGCAACTGTAGTTCAATGTTTTCTGCCATAGTCGTAGACCGTTAGTGCGTCAGGTCCCAGGAACTCCAATTATCGCGTCCCTCCCAGTTGCCGGACTCATCATAGTTGCGGCCTGAGCGGTTGGGTCTCCCTCTTCCGTTTCCGGTAGCGACGCTTCCTTTCTTGCGAGAGACCTTGCGGGCTTGCTTTTCCTTTTCCTCTTCAATCTTGGCTTGGTTGGCTGCAATCTCAGTCTGTTGTTCCACCTGAATATCGGACAGTTCTTCCTGCATCTCAACGTTTGCGTCGTTCTGGATTTCCAGTTTCTTTTCCTGCAGGAGAAGTTCGCGCATTTGTTCGTCATGCTTCTCGTTGTCAAGCCTTGCCTTCTCTGTTGCCGTGCTGTACGGATTGCGCTCGCTTGCGGTCTCCTTGGACAAGAACCCATTTTGTACGCCAAGAGCCAAATTCTGGCACAACTCGCTTTCGTTGATGGGAATGAACGGGATGCACCAATGACTCATGCCAAGGTTTACAAAACTAAGTCTTGTTTCTTTTTCAATACCTGCCCCATAAAGGAAGATTGCGACAATATCGTCTATTACTTCGTCGAACTCCTGCGACTCATTCAGTGCTTTGTTGTAAGAGTCTGAGTACAAGAGCTTGATAGCTGCGGCAGGGGTGTCGCCAGACTTTAGTTCTGGAGCCTTGACAACCATCGACATCTCGTAGATCTTCTTTTTTAGTTCGTCGAGCTGAGACTTGTAGGCACTTGAGGCATCTTGTCTCTGCAGGAACTCTGCCTTTCCCTCGGAAGGAATGAGGAATATCTTTGCGGCGTATGTCATGTCGCCCATTGCCAACTGCTCGATATTGCGGCCATTGCCTTTTGTCAGCGCGAGGATGGGTAGTCCGAATGCTGAATTGCTTTGGGCGAGTCTGCTGAAGGCAAGTTCAAAATGCTCGATGGCCTCCTGACTGTTAGACCAACAAGGCCCGCTGTCCTTTCGCATGTAAGCAACTGGTATGCGGTCAAATCCGTGCGGCGACTTTTCTTCAAGGGTGTAGCCTGAGCACTTGAAACCTCCAATAGTGAAGTCTTCTTTCTTTTCTTCTTTGTTGGCATCATCTTCTGACGGAGCGGCATCGACAAGGCGATAGTAATATCTCTCATCCCATACGTCGATGTAATTATGTGAATCGCCATCATCTCCGAAATTGACATACTTACGTGCAAATATTTTTAGTTTGCCCGTTTTTCTGTCATAGTGCGGGTACAACTCATCGCCTTTTAGGAAAGACAATACTTTCCAAAGAAAAACGCCATTATCCATGACGCCGATAAAAGCAGCATCTCCTGTTGCCAGTGTCGATTTTGCCACCTCGTACCATGCACGTTCCATTGACTTTTCAACCCAAGTAGCCTTGAACTTGTAAAAGATTTCTCTGTCGGAGTCGTTTTCGGTTCTGTTAGACAGGTCGAACTGAATGTCATTTCCAGTCAGTCGGACGAGCCTGTCTTCAAGTATCTCCTGTTGAAAAGCAAAGGCATGGCGTTCCCACTCAGTCTGATAGTAGAGTCCGTCATCTTCGTTTTCCATCCAGTTCTGATAGATATTCTTGTCGTTGATGGCGTGAGAGTTGGGGTCGAGTTCTCTGATAAAATCAGCCTGCGTTACGACCTCGTATTTGACGGTGTCATTCATGACAGGAGTTTCTCCCGTCTCTTCTCTTAGTACGCTTTCCCTTTTGCCTACATCGGCATTGATTCGGTAAAACGGCTTTTTGGTAAGCAGTTCCCGATGTTTAACTTGATTCGTTGTCATTGCTGTGAAGTTTAATTATTAATATTTATCTGAACGTGTGGGCCTCACAGCAGTTCAGCTAAAAGAAAATGTTCTTATACTTTTCACATGTTTGCGAAGGAACTCAGGTACTTCCGTGTCGGACTCTTTGACATCGAATATCTCGAACATGCAGAGTGCTTCGATAAAGTCTGGTGAGTGACCGACGAGCGAACGTCTTTTCATGGTGTCTTTCGGTATGAGGCACCACCCTTTGTCCACTTTGCTCATGTCCTGTCTGATAGCCTTGCGCTCTCTTTGTAGGATGAACTGCAGGTCGTTGGTGGCTCGTCCAGACTTGAACTGCCTTTTGAGTAGTGTCGGTTCGATGCTCCATTCTCCCTGTTGTGTGTGTTGTGCGAACTTGTATGCGCACTGCGACTTCATGCAGTCGTAGAGGTTTCTGTCTTCGCGTGCCACCGCTTCCTGGTTGTTGAACGGCACTGCATTAGGGAAAGCCCCCTTGAATATCTGCCCGATTCCCTGCAGGTCATACACGAAGTTCTGTTCAAGGACTCCCCATTCGCGAAGTTTCGCCTTAATCAACGGGACGGTATTGTATGGGTCTACACGGCAGACGTACAAGTCCTGTACGTGATTCCCGATTTTGAGCCATGTTACACAGTTATCGCCTCCGTCACCAGCAACGTCGCACGAAGCCCTGCGCACATGGTCGCCCATCATGGCGGCATTACTGAAGCATTTCTCCAAGTGGTACGGCTGTATGAGGTCATCGCCGACGGCTATGGCATCCCAGTTACCTTCCCACTCTTTTGCGCGTTCCTCTGGCGATTTGTTGAGGATTGACGCGATGTAGTTAGGGTCGTTCATCAGCAGGGCTTTGTTCTCCATGATGCTTGCCTTGATGAACACTGCCGACTTGACCGCAAAGGACATCTTGTCGTAACCGAAGTCCTGTAGTTTAGGGTCCCATGAGGCGTCAATCTCCTCTTTGGCCTGCTCGTAGACATCTTCTGGTGTGTTTCCCCATACTATGTTATCCACGGAATCGCCTGTGATAAAGAAGTAGCGTACCACGCCGTTACGCCAAGGTATAGGTAGTCCGTGACGTTCGGGGTGTTTCTCGCCATCGGGATAGACGGTGTCCTTGTCGGCTATCCACCAGTCAACGAACTTCCTGAGCCAAGACAGCGGGTCGGGGTTACATGTTCCGAGGATACGTGAGCGTATGCCCACCGTGTTACGGTTGCTGCCCATGAGTATCTTCACGAACTCAAAGGGTATTTGCGGCAGCTCGTCTATCCCGATATACGGGAACTGCTGTCCCCTATACTTATCCTCGAACTCTTTCAGTGTCATGTCGAAATGGTCGAATGACATCTTCGCTCCAGTGTAGAAGTTCCATGTCATATCATCTTTCGACTTGTTGTATCGCCCAAGGTTAGCGAACCATCGGCTACTCTCGTTCTCGATGTTGACGAAATCGTCTTTGTTCTTACGGAAGAGAACACTGTGAGAGTGTTTCTTCGTTATGTCGTATGCGCCCTCCATCAGCATGAGGGCAGTGTTGTGGTTTATGGTGTAGGCGTCAGTCAGGTACAGGTGTTCATTACCTGATATAGTGATACATCTGCATTTCTGCTTTGGCTTATCCTTCGACACCCACAGGACTTTCTTTGTGAGACATCCGTCAAGCTCTTTGATACTCTTCGGTATCGGTGCTATAATCTTCGCTCTGTTTCTTCGGCAAACGCTTTCCCAAAGCTTCTTTGCGTCAGGAGCCTTGATGGAGACGCGGTAGTAACCTATCTTATCCGGGTCAGTAGTGTTCTCAACGACCATGACAAAGCACCCTAACGAGCGTATCATCTGGGCCAGTTGCTCTGCCAGTCTCTTGTTGGGGAACTCTACGTAAGGGCACATGCTTTTTGAGTAGCCGTTACGGAATAAGACCCCCTTGACAAAGTTCAGCCTTGTCTCAATGGATGCGTATTGATAATCATATGGTATGTAGGCCGGAGAACCATTTTTGGCAGCTGTGACAGCCATTCTTGCCTCATTTTTGATTCCGACCACGCGGTAATTGCCGTTGATGTCTCTCTTGGAGAAATATCCTTCACGATAGAACGGATAGCCATAGAACCTGTTCCGAATCGGTACTCCTCTTACGCTCAAGTCCCATGTACCCTTTCCAACGATATATCCGAGAAGGAGTGGATGTATCGGCATTATCCCAGGGACTTTGTATTCTTCATGTTCCACTTCTCCGCATAAGGGAAACTCGACATAGTCGTATTGTCCGCGCTTGAGCGAGTATGGCGGTCTTTCGTCCATGCGGTAGATGTCGAAAATGTCTCTTGCCTCCCAAACCATGAAAGGCTCGTTTGGGTGTGAACGGGCGTAGAATCTGTGATTGTCCATGCACTTCACGGTCGTACCGTCATCGAAATGCAAAGTATAGATAGTCTGCTCACCATGTTCGAAGATTTCCGTAACTTCCTGAATACCTTCGTAGGGTGTGCAGACAGGGTCTCCGACTTGCAGTTCCCCCATTTTCCTGAATCCCGTCGGTGTTGCCACCATCGTACTGTAGGGATTCGCTTTTCCTCCACCTCGGTTTCCTCCGTAAATAATCAGGTCTGCATCGCTGTGAAGTCCATCTTCCTGTGCGCCCTTATTAGGGATAAAAACCTTTGAATACTTGTTGTTTCCCTCTTCCTGTCGCAGTTCCTCTACGAACTCTGAGGTGCGGATGGGTCTGCCATCCCGCATGTTAAGTCCACTAAATTCTTGCATAGTAACAATTCTTTTGTTTACATGTGACAAAAGTATTGATAAATAGCTCACTTGCAATGTGTTTTCAAATAATTCTTCATTTTTTTCTTTAAACATATTGTATAAAAACCTCAATCATATAAATTTGTAGCAGAAAATGGCACACGGAGTGCCGTTACCAACACAAAAATTAAACTTTTTAGGAATTATGGAGAAAAATCTTCTCATTGAAAATTTGAAGTCTAAGGCTGGAATCGACAACCTTAGCGACAGGACGTATGACGAGGTGGCAACAGTCTTGCTGCCCATGTTTGCCGATGACGAGAAAATTACCGACGAGAGTTGGAGTATTCCACTTCAGATGCTCAAGTCGATGAGTGGCCAGCTTCGCCACGAAGTTGCCGACGGCATCAGCAAAGGCAAGGCGCAGTGGGAAAATGAGCAGAAGACGGCACAGCAGAAGTCAATCGACGATGCCGTGTCTGCTTTCAAGGCTCAGTGGGAGAAAGACCATCCGTCCGACACGCCTCCCGCAGAGGAAGGCAAGCCTGACATTGCTGCACTTGTTGCGGAGCAGGTCAAGGCTCAGATGGAGGGGCTGACTGGCGAGAACAGCGAGTTCGCAAAGCTCAGTAAGCAGTTCAGCGACTACTTGAAGTTGCAGGCCGAGAAAGACAAGGCCGCAGCCGAGGCAGACGTCCGTTCACAAATCAAGGATTTCCTTATCGGTCGTGGCGTGGAGGAAGATGACTATGCGCTTGAGATCATGCTAGAGAAGCTGGTTATCGGCGATAAGCCCGATGTGGCCGCTTTGAAGGCAAAGGCAGAGAAGGAATATGAGGCTATCTACAAGCGGATGCACAAGGGCGAAAATGCTCAGCCGTTCGCTGGTGGAGGCGGTGGTGGCGGTAATGCCATTGAACAAGAGATTGACGCTTGGGCAAAAAGGCGTGATGGTATTGCAGCAAGTGAAGCCGCAGCCGCAGCCGAACTTGAAAAGCAGATATTCAAATGAGGAATTTATCTGACTGCTGAAGGACTGCAGTATGAAAGACGCGATTTAAAAATAACAGTATTAACACACAAAAACAAAAAAGGACATGATTAAAGGTTATGACCAGACGGTAAAGGCCAGCGGTTCGATGGGCGGTGCGCTCGTCGTGTTCGAGGGTCATCCGTCACTGCTTGTCGGTGGTTTCGACTTTAATATGGCCGACCTTCCCGATGCAAAGGACGTGCTGCCCTGCGGTACTTACCTGAACTGCGACGAGAGTACGCGCATCGCTACTCCCATCATCACTGCGAAGGTTCTCGCCATTGACGGCACCACCGTAACTGTTGAAGACCTTGGTTTCGGTCGTTCAGCCTTCAAGGTTGGTGCTACCGTCGCCGAGTTGGGTGGCAACCTTGCAACTGCCGCCGAGAACTATGCTACCGTTTCCTCTAAGGAGGGTAACGTGCTTACTCTGAGTGCAGCCATAACAGGTCTTGCCGTTGGTGACATCCTCGTAGAGGTTGATGCAACGAGTAAGAAGGTGAAAGCTGTTCCTAATGCTATCCTGCCATACGACAGATGGTATGACGCTGACGCTACCGCAGTACGCTGCGACGGCATGTGGGCTAACGACCGTCCCATCCTTGAGCGTCGTATGCCTGCCTGCAATGATGCAATCAAGGCTGCACTCGCAGCTGCAGGATGTCAGTTCAAGTGGTCGAACCGTAAGTAAGAAAAGGAGGTAGATTATGGCAACTACAAGAGCAACATCAGCCTACAACATGTACGACTATCGTAAGTACATGGACAACGCCGGATTCCGTAAGATTATGGATATGGCTAACCAGAAATACAACACCCCAGGACTCGGTTGGCGTATGCTTGGCGAATGGGACCAGCCCAGCGACAGCAAGATTTGGTCACAGGGTCATCGTACCGTTCCCATCATGGCCCGCGCCTCGCTGCTCTCAGCCCACGGACTGAAGCCGATGCGTAACACCTCTGGCTGGAAGTTCTACACTGGCTCAACACCGAAGTTCGGCCACGGCTATACCTTCGACGAGGATGACATGTTCCTGCTCCGCGACGTGCGTAACAACACTGGCCGCGACATGCAGGACTTGATTTACGACTCGCTGTTCGTAAACGCCCAGCAGATTATCGGTGGTATTCATAACGAGCTGTCTCACATGACCTTCGAGCTTGCCTCTACGGGCGGCATCAACGAGGCCAGCGTGGACGGTGTGAAGTACCAGTTCGCCTTCGACTTTGAGGCTAACCAGTATCAGACTGTTTCGCCTGCTTGGTTCACTGAGGACAGCAGCGGTGTTGTCACGGCACAGGAGACTTCTGGCGGTACTTCTGTGAACGTCATCAAGGACATCCTCGACCTGCAGCGTAAGCTGACTGTCGAGCAGAACCGCGACGTGAATGCTTGGCTTGTGAATATTGATACGCTGTATCAGATTCTCGACCATCCTTCTGTCCTGAAGGCTTACCTTGCCAATAAGGATATTCAGGCAGGCAACCAGGCCGCTTATATCGCAACACGTACCGAACTGGCTCAGTTCATCTACAACCGCGGTGTATGGCCTATCATCCCTGTTGACTTCAAGTCGGTACATGAGGAAGACGGCAAGCCTGTTGCCGATGCTCCTGCCTTCGACCCGCGCTATCTGATTGCGTTCAACCGTGGTGAGCGTATGTTCTCCATCAAGAACACCAATTCGATTTGGAAGGATCGTCAGGCATACGGCGGTATCTCTCAGAGCACCATGTACTCGTTCATCGAGGGACGTATTGCCGCACTGAGCACTTGGCATGAGAACCCGATTCACAACACCGTCGAGTTTGAGTTGTACGCAGGCCCCGTGTTCAACAACATGCGCAACTGGGCACGTGTGAAGCTCTATTCTCACTACGGCGAGTAAAAACCTCTAAAGTGATGTGATTATGAGTTGTGCAGGCAGTGTGTTTACCATCAAGGACTATTTGGAAGGCAAGATAAGGAATATCAGTATTCCCGACAACGCTCTCCGTTCCATTTGTGCGGATGCTGAGGTGAGTCCTGAGACGGCATATAGGAATGCCACGCAGAGGCAGAAAGACCTTGCCTTGGCTTGGCTCTATGTGTGGGTCGCAGGCAGCCCCACGCAGACGGGCGGCTGGACTGAGGAGAGTGCCGACTGGAGGAGTACTGACGGTGGTGAGCGTATGTCTGCCAGCGTACTCAAACAATACCTTGCTATGGCCAACAAAATCTTCGAGGAATACGACTTGCCTTGTGTGGGCGAGGAGTCTTGGGGATTTGTTGGCCGTGGCATCCGTAATCCAAGGAGATACTACTGATGTTAAAGAGACCTGATAACCCGCGCTTCCCTCACAGCTGCCGCATTATCCGTGCGGTTGATGAAGACCCGATGGTTGACGAGAGCGAAAGCAATCTCATCTATGAGGGAAAGTGTCGAGCCTACGAGAAGAACACCACTTCGGACAAAGGAGACGTCCTGAACTCCTTCAGGGGTCTGGCTTTGCCTATAGACAGGAAGGGATGGGTTCGGTATGGCAAGGTTCCACGCGAGGGTGATGAGGTTGTTGTTGACAGGGGCGGTTACACGGAACGCGGACGTGTGGTTGACGTCAATCCCGCGAATTTCGGAGGAACACATTTGATTTGGAAATATGGCAGGCACTAACAAGGCAATCGTAGAGAAGGCTTTCAAGGACTTTGAGAAGCGTATGGATCAGCAGGTATTTGGTCAACTCGACAAATACTGCAGGGACATCCTTCGCAAGGCCGTGTGGGAGCGTCAGCATTTCACTGGCGGTCACAACTTCACGGGAAACCTTGTCAACTCGATTGTTGTCTGCATGTTCCGCAAGTCAACGGGCAAGAAGTACAAGTACTTTGCCTACGACACCATCAAGCTTCCGATACGGCGTGAGCTGTCGGCATTGACATCCCGTGGCAAACGGAGGAAAAACAGGATTATATTCCACCCAGGCAGCAGGTTTGGAAGTCAGGACTGGTCGGGAGAGTGGTCAACGCTCAAGCCCGACAATCTCATTCCTACGGATGAGAGTTGGGGTCAGAACGATGCAGTTCAGTTCGCGAGTATCTGGTACCCTACAAACACAAACCTCGATTTTACTATTTGCGTCGCCTATGCTTCAGAGTATGCGTCCTTCGTAGAGCACGAACGCCACACGACTGGTTACGTCAATACGCTTGACTATGCTGAGCGTATGGCCGTTGAGTATTACGGATTGAAACCCGCAACAAGATAAGGTAATGGCAGAGAAGACAACCATAGCAAAGATGTACGATGACCTCGTCAACGCCTTGGATGGCATTGTCGAGCGCAAGCTTATCTTCACAGGGGGCAGGCCAGACATCAAGGATGCAGACTTGGAGACGATGCCGAAGTATATCGTCGTTGAACTCCCAGCCGCTATTGATGACATGGTTGTCGGGAATCACAAGTTCCACCTGACTACCACTGGAGTCTTCTACCTTATCTCGAAGTCAAAGAAAAACAGGACGTTCAACGTCAATACTCTTTCCGACTTCATCGAGGAGGTGACGGACTTGTTCCCTATCAGCGGGACTCACTTCGCAGCCGTGAATCCAGTCGTTCTCATGCGTGGTATGGATGAGTTTGGGTATCAGCTGGTAACAATCACATTTGATTTACATTCTAAATAATTTAATAACTATAAAAACAGTACGATTATGGCAAATATTGCAGCAAGCGAAACCAATAAATTTGTTGGTATTAGCGCACTCAAAGTCGTAAAGGGTGGTTTCAGCGCAGGTTTTACACTTGCTTCTGGTGCTTCCCTGACTGAAGTTCCTGTTGCCGAGGACGGCGGTTTCACCTATACTGGTGGTGAGCCTTCCATCGAGCACTACAAGATTCACGGTCTGTCTGCCGACTGGACTAGCCGCACGACTCCGGGCGAGACGCAGATTAACCTCTTCGTTCCGAGTATCACCGATTCTCTGCTGACCTTGTTCGGATTCACTGTGACTACCGCAGACTCTGCAAGCGGAATCGCTACGAGCGCAAGCGGTTTTACGTTCCAGGAGAGCGCACTGGCCGTTACTCTCGGTATCGTTGCTTTCAACGACGAGGGTACAAAGGCGTTCGCCATCAAAGCAGCCAAGCTCTCGGCTACCATCGTATTCGACGAGGCCAACAGTGCAAAGCCTATCGGCATTAGCCTGACAGGTTCTACCTCTGCTGGTGAGGACGCCGACGCTATGGGTATCTTCGAGATTGGTTCCTAAGAAAGAAATTCATCCATTCTAATCAAGAAGGGCGGTGGCGGTGCGACAAAGAATCCACTGCTGCCGCTTTCTTTTTGAGGGGGTGGGTATAAAAAGTATTGATTAGATGGAAAAAGAACCCGTTATAGAACAGCCGTCATTAGAGTCGCAGAGAACCTATGCCTCTATACGCGACAATGACGCGACTATTGTTCCTGTGTTAGGAACAAAGAAGAAATACAAGATTCGTTGGCTGAAGAATGGTCAGGTAGACCGCTTGTCACGACTGCTTATCCGAAAAGGTCATACTGACAACGAGGATGGCAGTAAGGATTCTCCGTTGGATGCCGTGATAGACGATTCCAAGCTTGCTTGCAAGGCTGCAGCCATTTATGTTCTTGATGGTTATTGGAAGCTGAAGTTCCGTTACTGGTATCTGTGGCGGTGGTTCTACTATATTCGTCAGTACGATAATGTCCAGCTGCAGGGAATCCTCGAAGAGGGTAAAAAAAAAGTACCGCTCACGCCATTCTTACTGACTACCATGTCACTGACAGGGGCAAAGGCTACGCTAATGAATATGAGGACGGAGGAAGCCGAGCATATCCTTCAAGAACTCGCTTCGGCGCAGCAGCAGGAGACGGAAAAGCCCGCCAGTGGCTCTTGATGCCGCGGTACTTCCTGCTTGGCATGTATGAAGTGCCTATGTGGGACTACTATTGGGGTCTGACCGCTGCACAGGTAGAGATACTGACAATCGACCAGCCTATTGTCGTGTATAAGGCCGACAAGGACAATGACAAGCCGTGGAAGAAAGGCACTGTGTCTGAGGGCTATGCCAACAAGCAGTACCAGAAGTGGCTTGAGAAGAAGAAGAAGCGCGAGGCAGATGGTAAAGACCTCGATTTCAGAACAGGCAGGAAAGTAGACTTCGGTCATTTCATTGCCACTGGCGAGAAGAAAGAGATTTAAGCATCACATTTTTATTAAAGTCCACACCGAGAAGAGCGATGGTATAGCCGCCCGTTCTTCCCAGTGTGGGCTTTTGCCTTCCTGTGGTGCGGGTGCATTGTTGAACATATAAATAATGTATCTATGAAGGCAGTAGAATTATTGAAAATTTTTAGTGAACCGTTAAATCTGATGTCAAAGAATGGCATCTTGCTTGAAGACTACAAGTATGTTGAGGCTTACGAGCATTTCCTGCAGATGCGAATGTATGGCGTGAAGTACCGTGCTGCAATAACTATTCTTGCGAAAGAATGGAATGTCGGAGAGCGCACGTTGCAGCGGGCTTTTAATAGGCTGTCCCAGGAGTGTTAAATGCCGTCTTCTTGTGACTGCTGAAACGTGTCCGTATGCTTGCTGCTTGTTGGGTTAATGACTAACTTTGCCATTGTCAAAGCGCGATGACAAAGAAATAATAGTATTAACCTAAAAATGCAGTATTTCGATATGGCAGAAATTTATAGTGTACCCGATAATTCGGGATCTACTCCACAGTTTACAATCCCCATCGGTGGACTTGGTAATGGTGGTATGTTCGGCAATGGTTTTAACTCCATCGCTGATTTGTTTGGACTGGCAATCATAGCCTCAATGTTCGGTTGGGGTAACGGCAACGGCTTCGGCGGTGGCTGGGGCGGTGGTAATGGTGCTGCTGGTTTCCTTAGTAACCAACTCAATAACGATTCAGGTCGTGAGCTTATCATGCAGGCTGTGACCAATCAGGGTGAGGCAAGCCGCACGGCTATCCAGACTCTGAGCACTATGCTTGGTCAGGACTTCAACTTAACAAATGCAGGCATTCAGTCGGCTCAGAACACCCTCAATCAGATTGCAAACGCACAGGGCATGTCAACTTTGCAGTTGATTAACGCAGTACAGTCTGGTGACGCCGCCCTGACAAGTACCATTCAGAAGTGTTGCTGCGACCAGTCGCTTGCACTTTGCCAGCAAACCAACGCATTGCAGAGCGCAATCAACTGTGTTGGCAACCAAGTACAGGCAAAGGCTGCTGCTGACCAGCTTGCCACGTGTCAGCAGACATACGCCCTGACGGACAACATGAACCGCAACTTCCTTGCTATTGACAACAAGCTTGACGCTATGGAGTCAAACCGCAAAGACCGCGAAATCACCGCTCTTACCGCAGAGATAGCATCGCTGAAGTCGCAGAACTTTACGACTGGTGTCGTTCAGCAGGCTGTTGCTCCTATTCTTGGTCAGCTTGCTGGCATCCAGAATCAGGTTGATGACATCAAGAACAAGATGCCAAACACAGTACCCGTACAATATCCAAACTTACAGGTAGTTAATTCTACTCCGTACATGGGTGGTTTCTATGGCAACGGCTTTGGTAACAACATTGTATTCTAAGTAGGCGAAAGGAGGTAACGTATGGCATGTTTTAATAACATAACTACGAACGCAGGTGGTATCGCCTACCTACCGTCAACAAATGTTACGGTTGGAGCAGAATCGGTTGACATTGCATTAGGTTTTCGTCGCATACAGCCAGTAGGTTACTTAACCGTCCGTTTGTCGGATGCTATACCTACAGGCACTACGGGTACATTGCCTATTACTCTTACCCTAAACGGTACGACAAGGGCTTTGACGCTGTTTGACGGAACGCCAGCCACTGTCGCAGACCTCATTGGTGGCACAGGGGTATTCCTTGTGTTCAACAATCGTTTTGACGGTATATTGCAACTGATGTCGCGTACAACTGTTTAACAGCCGAGCATCTGGCGAGTGTTCTTTGACTTACTGATTGACAAGAGATTTTTCGTAGTCTGATAGGTACATCCATATGAATCCTTTGTGAGTTTTTAACTTATTGTGGATAACCCTATGGATTGCTGAATGATGAAAACCGTTAAGGTCTGCATCCGTCATAGAAGGATATACTCTTACAAGTTTGCCACTTGTGCTTAATTGAACAATTGGCTTTTGAATAGATGGTAATCGTTTTCCTTTTTTTGATAACGACTCTGTAATACGATGATGCTCTTTTGAGTTATTCATTTTGTGGGTACACCATTGCAAGTTAGAGGCACGATTATCTATCTGATTATCATTTATGTGGTCTATGCAAGGATAATTGTTTGGATTAGGGATGAATGCTATTGCAACTAAGCGGTGTACGGAAGCACATATTTTCTTTCCGTTTTTCTTAAGCGTAACAGAAAAATAACCGTTTTTCCACATGCGCTGTTGCTTTAAACAAGGGTCTAACCATTTTGTATAGGAATAATACTTAACATATCTACCCAATGATGCAACCCTGCCATAAGATGAAACTATGTAGTACCCTTCCCATCCAACTACATCTCGCCACTCTTCTCCTTCGAGTCTTATAGACTCAATAAATTCTTTGTTTGTCATTTTTCTTTCTGAGTTAAACAACTTCTGAGATTTTAAAAAAGGGAAGAGCCTCAGAAATACTCTTGTCAGTCGGTGGCCAAACCAACCTATCCCGATGCAAAGGTACAAATAAATTAGTGAATTAACAAGTATTTTAAAGTAAAAAACAATGGATTTCAATTCTTTGGGAGCGGGTCAGCCGTTCTACGTTTTACAGAAAAGTGAGAAGCCTGTTTTACAGGTAGGTATGGTGAAGTCTAAGAGCGACCCAAAGTCTCCCTATCAGACAAACCAGCCGGCGATTTTTAACGGCCTTGCCTCTATGCAGGGACAGAACCTCGTAGTCGATATGGTGGTTACGCTCAACGGTGCTGACGTGCCTTTCAGCAACCTTCCAATGAATGCCGAGACGTCATCATACAACAATGGACAGACGTTTGTCAGTTGCAGTCGTGAGGCGATGCTTCAAGGCGTGGACACGATGATACAGGCGTCAAGGAAGGCTCTTGAGCAGGTAGGTTATCACGAGTCCGTCCTTTCCGAAGGTGAGAAGATGCTTGAAACGCTTAATCCCCGCTATGCCGAGGAGAAGCAGCGTGACCGCAGTATCAAGTCACTGGAGGAGCGTCAGGCGGCTACCGACAGCAAGCTCGACAAGATTCTCTCGCGTCTCGACGAGTTCTTTGCGCCATCCAAGAAACAGAATCCTTAAACAAGTTACGATTATGGGAAGACATTTTATCATTGTAGACGATAAGCACGCTGATGACGGCTATCGTCGTGAGGAAATGTACCGCCGCATGAATGGTGGCTATCGCAATGACGGCTACCGTATGCACGAAGGCAGCAAGGAGAAAGAGTACGACGAGGGCTACCGCACAGGTTATGAGCATGGCTATAAAGACCATGAGCAGGATGAGAACTGGCGTCGTATGCGCGACTCTCGCGGACGGTATATGTAGTTAATAATGGGGTGGGTGTTTAGTTACGCCCATCCCTATATTGTATAAAAGTTGGATAAACATGAAACAGTATATTTCAGAAGACAGGGCTATCTATGAAGACCTGTATAAAGGCCAGTTCAGCAGGAAGTTGGCTCAGTGGGCAATCTCTAATATGGAGGTGGAAGACCCTACTAATGGTGACATGAAGAAGATAACGCCTCGCTCGGCAGATGATGTTGCGGAAATTCTCTCTGCCAATAAGGTGAAGTTGTCAGATAGTATGTTCTATACGGCGTGGTACTTGTTCAATATGGCCATCGCCGACTATCAAAAGACGTGCAAGACGGATGAGCAGCGTGCAACGTTTGTGGAAGAGACACTGCTTGACCCGGACGGTTGTCCTGAGAATACCCTTGACTGCTTTGTGACCAAGATGGGAAATGCCGGAATACCTATATTCTGGGAGAGATTTGTTTAGCCTATGGTAACGACTGGATTTTGGCTCGGTGACAGAGATTGGTGGATAATGGCCTCGTTGGGTGTGTCGGATACAGAAGACCTGAATGAGGTGTATAAGGCTTTGTTGTCCGTCGGTTGCCAAGACTATAAGGCGCGAGAGGTGTGTATGACGCTCTCTCAGCCAAACAGGGGCTATACGCTGACGGACTATGAGGATAAGTACTCTCTGATGTTTGTCAGCAGGGCTACTTCTCCTGAGCAGATGTACGACTCCATCGACCATGAGAAGCAGCACGTCATTGCCCATATCAGCAAGTACTATAGAGTAGACCCGAAGAGCGAGGAGGCTGCGTATCTTGCTGGCGAGCTTGGGCGACTGCTTTTCCCCGCTGCGTCGTATGTTGTATGTCCGTTATGTCACGGTGCTTGAAGACTGACTTGTACCCTTTGAGCGATGGTGTCAACCTTCTCGTATTGAAGGATGTCAATCTGCTGTCGCTTGACGATGTGGACTCATGGCTCTTTGCCCTTGATTTGCCAGACAGCGAAAGAAAAGCGGCATGTCGGCAGATTATGAGCGAAGGATATTATTGTGTATCAAATATAGAATACCGTGTTACGGTAGAGTGTTTTAAATGATAAATAGAAACGATTATGGAAAAAGAAAAGTTGGAGCTGGAACATGCTCAGTTGAAAGAGAGACTTGCTGAGTTGGTGGACTTTATCAATTCAGAGGAGTACTACGAGGAAAGTGATGCGGAGAAGCAGCTGATAGCCACACAACGGTCAGGCATGGAGATGTACCTCAATGCCTTGAGTCTGCGAATGTGGGGAAAGAATGAGTGCAATCATTCGATGCCTTCTATCCTGCCTCTGCTGATGAGTACTATGCTGATGCCTACTTTTAGTACCCATTCGCCATCGGCAACCTATGCAAGCGACGTGGCTGAAAACGGCTCAGTTATCAATGCGAAATGAAGTTTATCTGATGTAATTGACGCATTACAGCGTTAGCATGAGCAAATCCGTATTGTTTGGGGTGGCATTCGTGTCACCCCTTGTTTTTGCAATATGTTTGCAAATATAATTGCTTGTTTTGCAAGTTGCTCGATGAAATAGTTAAAGTTTTAACTATTTTTGCCGTACAACACAAAAATTACGAGATATGGCAAATACATTGATGTTCGAGGTCGGAGTACAAGAGGCTGGCAAACAACTCTCCGATTTAGAAAAAAGAATAAACAAACTTGCCGAAACAGGTGAGAAGGGTATTCAGTTGGATATACATTTCACAAAGAGTCAAGAGCTGACCGATTTTATCAAAGCCCTAAACTCTTTGGGCAACGGCAAGATACTTGAGCCGATGCTTAACAAA
>Ga0326514_10000969_pt1 | contig 18892 bp, 21 predicted proteins | sample 3_2548_0518_D_FD_203653 | JGI IMG/M metagenome (GOLD analysis project Ga0326514, IMG submission 203653) | Bovine rumen microbial communities from UC Davis, California, United States - 3_2548_0518 | ecosystem: Host-associated > Mammals > Digestive system > Stomach > Rumen | place: USA... | reverse complement strand
ATTGCATCCCGGACGCGACTTTGTTCAACCTAGGAAAATCGAAATTGACGCAAACGAATGGCAGTTTACCTAGAGCGGAAGCTGCTTTTCGTTTACGTCAACTTCGATTGGTTCCTAAAAGATTTGTCGCATTAAAGTGTTTCTTTCTGTTTCTCCCAGTATTCAGCGATCCACTTGCGAATTAACTCCGAAGCAGACATATCATTATCAAGAGCAGCCTGCTTCAATGCTTTCTTCTCTTCCTTCGTCAGCGTAATTGTCATATTTTCCAAATTTCTCTCTGCCATATCAGATAGTCCTCCTATCAGTGTTTCATTGCCACTGTGTACCAGCGTAACACATAAACGCTGATTTTTCAAGGACTATATACTTTCCAACTCACGAGCCGTATCTAACTGTGGAATATCATCACCAGCCACTTTGTCAGCCCTACGCTTTTCACGCATCTGTTCCCTCCACTTTTCATGACGCTGATTTATCGGTTTCCTGTTACGTTGAACAGCCTCAATGAACTTCATCAAATATTCCTGCGCTGCTTCATCTTCCTTGTACTGTTTTGCCGTCATCAACATCCGCAAAACAAACTCTGTAGAGCCAGCTGTCGTTGGAGAAATAGCTTCGCGCTGCTGTTCTTCTTCGTCTTCCATTTGCTGATACTCTTTCTTTCGAGCAGCAATCTTTCTTTCAAGTTCATCGTATTCGCTTTCAAGTTCTTTGTACTGTTGCTGAAGAACTTTGTTATCAACCATCAGGTGAACGCTCTCTTTTTGAAGAGCAGAATGCTTTTTCTCTGTCTCCGCAAACGCCAACTCACGGGCATCCGCTTCCGCCATCCTGCCAGAACCTTCAACAAGCATTTCGGCACCCGCCTCATACATAGCCTCGGCTTCATCCATCAACTTTTCAGCCGTCCGTCTGATATGCTGATTGACATTCTTACCAGACTGCCTACGCTTGAAATCGCGTTCAGCCTTGTAAGCAGAATCAACCTTCGCACGGTCAAAGTCGGTGACATCCAGATCGTCCATATCCCAACCACGCTCACGCATAAGAGCAGGGAATTTCTTGTTGATTGTCACCAGCAGTTTTGCGTCAATCAGTTTTCCGCAGTAATGACCATTTTCATCTAAAGAGATACCTAAGTCGTGAAAATGTCCATCAGGTTCTTGTCCATCTTCGGCAGGAACCCCTTCGTCCTTATGGAATGCAGTCATCCTGATATTCTCTTTCCTGAAAAGAGGAGAGATAAGTGCCATGCATTCCTGACAGTCCTCGTGGAATTTCTTATACTGCCCCTGTGTCCAGTCGGCACACACTTCAGCAGGCGGATTATAAATCACAGCCCATCCGATGACGGCGTTGTGTTGCAACCCCTTTTCACGGATGATCTCTTCGCCTGTCTTCGTTTTGCCTTTGACCTGTACTCGATACTCGGAAGCCTCTTGCTCCATCACTTCCCAGAACTCTTTTCCGCTCTTATAACCTTCATATTCATTCTGGTTGGAGCGAGTTCTGTCCAGTGTGTCGCTGAGAGACGCTCGTTCATATCCTGCTTCCATCGCAATCTTGCGACCGTTTGCTCGGTGCTTCTGTCCTGGCTGTGGTTCACCACGTACCAGTCCCATCACCTGAGGCGCACATTTCCAGCCCATTCACATCACTCCTTCCTTCGTATCGGCGGTCACTGTTTACAGTGTCAGTATAATGTCCTCTGACTCTGTAAACAGAGTCTCCGTCCTCCTGCCGTCAGCGTCTTCTTATGGGCGCTGCCCCTCGCCAGACGGCTCACCCTGTCTAAGCGTCGTTGCCGGAACGGCAACTGACGCTACGTTTCCAGACGTCGCTTTGCTCTCAGCCAGCTTCCTTGCGATGTAATCGAAGTAGCTGTCATTACCGTTCTGGAAACGCAATCGCTTCGCAAATTCGACGAACTCCAAGGCATACGCAATGTCCTTCTGTCTCCTTGCATCAGCTTCTGCCTGCTCCTCCAACTTCTTCAACTTGCGTGCTTCCTTTCGAAGCCCAGCAAGTTTCTTCTGAAGCTCATCGGCCTCAGCAGTAATTTCTTCACTCGATTTAATTCTGCTCGACATATTTAAAATCTCCTTTCGAAATAAAGAACGCCCCGATAAGATACGGAATTTCCGTAAATCCTATCAGGGCGACGCTTTTCAGCACTCAGATACCTTTCGGTAAATCGACCAACAGTTTTGTCTGGGTATGTCAGACCCGTTATTCAGTTGTCACTATGAGTATAATCGAGAATCATGAAAAGGGAAGAGGAATCTTTATGTTGTGGAATCGTCGTTCACTGGTTCCTGTTCAATCCATGGTTCCATATCAAAATCGTCTATAGCATAATCACGCGCATAGCTTTCAAGGGAAGCCCGAAGTGCCTTGACCGTGAAATATGACAGAACAGCATATTCTTTGTATTGATTTGCTTCCTTTCGAATTTCATCATCCGTTAGGCTCTTTAAGTAATCGACTTTCTCTTCGTATGTGGCATCAGGTTTATTGCTGAAAGCTCTATCCCAGAACCACGCGCTAAAATCACCTAAGGCCCCGAATGTGTATTCAATATGAGAATGTGCAATCTTATCAGGAGTAAGGTGTGCTGGATCGATCATTGCATCGAAATCAATCATATCTTCGGACGGTCTGTAATTTGCTATGCTCTGATTGAACTTGCTCTGAAAGTCCATGAACATTCCTGCGCGTTCTTGCTGCTCTTCTTTTGATCCGCGAGTGGACGGTGAGACCAAAGCAAGATAACTTGTTCCATCTTTGTCTTTTCTGATCTCACACACGAAGAAACGGCTATGCATCGCATCGAAATGCCTTTTCTGCTTAATGCCGCTTTCTTCCAGCCATTCGTCAAATTCTAAGTTGCTTGTTACGATGAAGAATCGTCCTGTCCAAGCAGGATTATCACGCTGGCGGCGATACACACGACAGATATAATTATCGCACACATTAAGAAGGTTAGGGCAGGTGTCGTCACTTACTATGATGGCATCATGGTCTGGTTTCAGATCATCGAACTTGCCCGTTCCACCACCCTCAATAGTCTTAATTCGATATCCCGCTAAAGCCTGACGGGATGAATAAGTCTTTCCGCTGTTATGAGCACCTTTAATGAAAACACAAAGGCGAAGAACTTCGGGATTATCTTCAATTCGTTTACTAACACCACGCTCGTATGACTCACGAACTACCCTCATCTTTGAATTACTGCGTTCAGCAAACGACAGGTTATCATACCACGCCTGAAAGTTCTTCAAATCATAGCCCAGTTTGTATGCCTGTTCATCAAGGTCAGCCATATCATCATTCGAGGCTTTGCGTTTCCCTTTAGCCAGACGGAAATAACCATCTCTAACCTGATCGAGTTCTGTTGGAGTAAGATTGCTGACAAGTTCGTCATGATCGTATATCTCCTTGCCAGCCTGAATAGACTTTTCGTCTTCGTGGGTCAGATACGTCAAATATTTTGCAAAATTATTTACCGTCTCAACACCACGCTTTTTCCAAAGATTATCATCAACCCCAGGGCGAAAAAACACGCCCAGCTGTTGCATCACGGTTCGAACACGTATAGTCTTACTACTGTCTGCACACCGCAGTATAATGTGATAGTGTGGTTTCTTATATGCCTCTATAAATGGGCTATCAACATCTTCCTTTAAGTCCTTATAGTGACGTATCGCTATAATATGAAAATCCTTAACATCAGTATCTTTTATAACCCGCTGAACAGCTTGCCAACCGCTTGTCAGCTGATCATCATAACACTTGATGGCTAGAGATCGTACTTTCGCAGCAGCCAAAAGCATTTTGTGCTCCTGTTCTTTTTTCCCGCTGGATTTACCAGTACTGCCTTGATTTTTAGTACTATTTTGTATTATAATATTATTAGTTGAATTTGAATTGTTAGAAGATGACGTGCTCCCATCCGCCAAGATGAGCGCGTCATTTTTGTTTTCACTCATCCCGTGCGTACTCCTTTCTCAGTCTCGAAACCCAAGATCGTACCGTACTTTCAGAAACGTGAAACATTTCAGCTATCTGTGGCGCTGTGTATTTCTCGTATAAAGTAAGGAGATACTCAGGATTAGGACGGTTAGATGGTCTACCGCTCTTTTTATTGGGGATTGTCTTCATGCACGTCTCTCCCTTCTGAATAATCTATATCCAGTGATAGTATAGCACCATTTTCGACGATTCGCAACGGTATTTATACATTTTTCTTTGGTGGGACATGGAACATCGCGGGACACGCCATGCCGTAGCCGTGTCCCGCTCTTTTTTAAGTACTGGAGCGCTTTTTTTGATACGCTGGGTACATGGGACATGTTTTTTCTAAAACATTGCGATAATTGCATTTATTTATAACGCCTATTATGCTGTTTTATTAAGCAATAGCAACGATTATCTGGAATATCACCATTTATGTTTTGCAACGTTTTTTGTTTTTTCATGTCCCACCATGTATTTTCTATGTCCCACCTTTCATAAAAATGTCCCAGCAGTTTTCTCATTCATGTAGCAATCACACACTCAAATGGGTGGGTACATACATAAAGAAACGATACATTTTTCTGTCAGAACGTCTTTTACCTGTATAAACCCTGCTGTTTGCGTGAAAAACCTCTCCTGTTAAACGAGAAGAACCTGTTTTCATATAATCCAGACCACCCGTCATATTTCCGTACCACGAAAAAACAGAAGGAGTGTGTCTCCTTCTGTCTTAATCGTCGTCATGGTCTGTGATTGTAGGACGCATTTTCATGCGGTAAATTTTTGTAAAAGATAATTTTCTGGTACGAATTCTGGTACGAGCGTACCACTCGCGATTTCATGTAGTATTTAAGCGGATAAAACCGATTGAATCAAATACTCCCATGACATACGAACAGGATTTTTATCTTATCTCTCATAACCTCTCAAAGTGGCGCAAAGCCTGATATTTGGCTGTATCCCGGGTCCTCCGCCACAAGATGCTGGAGACCCGGAAAGCCCAAAACTTCCCGAAACTTCCCATAAGTTCACGGTCAATTGTTGTAAAAACAGCCTGTTTTACAACAGCACTTTCCATTTTACAACACACGTCCTTCCGGCTCGTCCCTGACCAGATCTTCCTTGATCGGCACGACCTTGGAAGGCTTTTCTCTGACCGGCTCTTCCTCCTGCATCATCCGCTCCATCTCTGCCCTGGCATCGTCGCACTTTGCATGCGTGTAATAACCAAGCGTAAGTGTGATATCCGAATGTTCTCGGCTGTCGCCTCGGTCGGTGCTAAACGCGTGCCACTGGCACGCAGCACCCCATCAGATACTGCAGAATCTTCGGATTCATTCCGTTCAGAGCCTGTCTGGTACAGTAGGTGTGCCTGAGCACATGCGGCGTGATATGAGGAAGCGGCTCTTTATAGTGCGCGTTATATTTCTTGCGGATGGCTGTAAGTCTGTGTTCCCAGTGAAGCGCGACAGTCGGTCTTCCATCCTTATCCAGGCAAATGAAACCCTTGAAGCCATCCACTTCCGGCTCTGTCTCAGGTTTTACCCTGCTTTCAATCAGCCGTCTGAAAGCGTCGCAAACATCATCACTGATCGGAAGGACTCTCATACCGGCCTTTGTCTTGGTATTCATCTCACAGTACACATTCACGCCTACCCGCATCAGCTGATGGTCGATCCGGATTTCTTTCCTGTCCAGATCCACGTCATCAAAAGTCAGGCCGCAGAATTCAGAGACCCGCATCCCTGTATGAAGAAGGATATAAAAGGCATCGTAATACGGTGAAAAGTGCTTATCCTCTTTTATGAAATCCATAAGCTTCTTTTCGGTCTCCTGATCCATAGCATCCCGCTTGCCGGAATCATTCTCGATTGCATCCTTCAGTGAAAACTCCCCGAACGGATTCTGCAGAGTCCATCCATTGAAAACTGCTTCCTTGAACGCTCCCCGAAGCACGCCCCGAATCGTATGGACAGAACTGTAGGAATACCCTTTTTCAGTCTGAAGGTATGTCAGGAAATCCTTCGCCTCTTTGGCAGTCACCGATCCGATCTTCCTGGCTCCAAATGGCTCTTTCGCCAGCATGGTGCAGACGGTCTTGTATCCGGTCCTGGTTGTAAGCCTGACCCCCTTCCGGTCTCTCCGTCTTTCGCTCATTTGATCTCCTTTCCACGCAAAAGACGGGCTTCATGACATATAAATTATACCATGACACCCGTCTTCCTGTTTACAGTATGCGTCTTTTATATTTCAATGGCAGAATCGGGACGTCTCCTGAATCGGCATTCCGCCCGGCATGCGCTCACTTTGCTGCTTTCAGCACTACCGTCGACTTGAACAGGCCCCCATCGATCTGAATGTCAAGTCTGCCGCCCATCAGACTGCTCAGTGACCGTGCAATATCCAGTCCAAGGCCGCTGCCTTCACTGTGCCTGGAGGAATCCCCCCTGACAAACCGCTGTATCAGTTCATCCGCAGAGATATTCAGTTTCTCCCGTGACATGTTCTTGATCTCGATAACGACCTGGTCGTTTTCACATTTCCTGGCACTGATATAGACGCGGGAGCGTGGGGCGGAATACTTTGCGGCATTGCTCAGAAGATTGCGCAGAACGCGCCACAAGAGTTTCCCGTCCGCAGAAGCAAACAGATCTTCCGGTACATCGATCACTGTTTCAAGATCCGCAGATGCCAGCTTTTCCTCATACTCCCCGTATGCCTGGTCCACGATCTCAGATACGGAAGTTTTCCTCCGCTTCTGAAGGTATTATTTCGAATGAATGTTTAACGAAAAAGGAGGCAACTGTTTAAGAAATGTTTAAGGCAGCGGTTTATGCGCGTGACGCTCGGCTGATTTTTACGTCTTATATAGTGAAGGCGCTTTCAAAGACCGTATTCAGAACAGGTCATGTTCCTGTAAGATATATTTCACAAGATTTGAACGGAGGCGATGGAAAACCGCACATATGGACGAGACAATGGATGACAGAGAGATCGCAGAGCTGCTCTATTCCGAAGATCCGCAGGGGCCGGTGCAACTCGATAAAAAATACCGGAACCTCTGCGAATCGATTGCCCTGCACATTCTTGGAAACAGGGAAGATGCCGAGGAATGTGCAAACGATGCACTGATGAAAGTATACGGCAGCATTCCTCCGGAAAAGCCAGCCTTCCTTAAGGCATTCACATTAAAGGCTGCGAGACATACCGCAATCGACTGTCTTCGGAAAAGGAACGCCGGAAGACGTCCTGACGCTCACCTGACGGATATTGAAAGCGAGCTGGAAGTGTTCCTTTCAGGAAAAGATGAACAGGCGCAGAGAGCAGACTCCGAAGCAATCCGCGAAGTTCTGAACAGCTTTCTGGATGGGCTTCCTGCCAGAGACCGCATCATCTTTGTGAGAAGGTACTGGTACATGGATTCGCTTGATGAAATTGCAGAGCGCCTTCATGAGTCGGCCGGATCTGTCCGCGGGATTCTGTACCGGGACAGAAAGAAGCTGAAAAAACTGCTGAAAGAAAGTGAGATAGATCTATGAAAAAGAAAAAAACGGAAGGTATTCTGGAAGCATTTGACATGATCGATGACCGATACATTCTCGAAGCAGATGATCCTGAGATACTGGAAAGTCTGAAAGACGGCACACGCTTCACATCCCCCGAGTTTGTGAGTTCCCGCAGAAAACCGAGAAAGAGGTTCGTCCCTATACTGGTCGCGGCTGCCATCGGTTTGTTCACTGTAACAGGGGTTGCTGCAGTAACCGGAAACCTGAAGTCTATCTTCCCGGATTCTTTCCGGTCGACGGAAGCGCAGAATCAGATCAATGATTCAGGATTGGATGTAACAGTATCCGAGCAAAAGCACATCCCGGATGGTGTAAAGAACGATCCGGAGAGCCTTGCCATGTGGAAGGACTGGCCGGCCCTGAGCGACAATTCCGCCCTGATCTCCATCACGCAGACAGCATTTGACGGAAAATGGCTCTACCTGACAGCTTCGAAGACGGAGAATGGGAAAAAATATGACCTGAACGAAGACCGGATGTGGGTAAACGAGGAGGAATTCGGCCCTGTAAGCTCGACAGATGAAGATGATGTATACAGCCTGCAGGCGGACCTGAGCAGTCTGAATCTAACCTCTGATTTCGAGGTCATTCTCCCACTCAGTGTCTACAGCAAAGACGGAAAGACAAGATACCAGAACCAGGAGATCTCATTTACCGTTTCCTATGACGGTACCCAGACAGAAGGCTCCGCATGGACACTAAGCAGCCCCATCACCTTCAGCCATCCGGACGTCGTGCTCACCGTGACCAGTCTCTCCGTATCGGCTACCCGTGTGGAAGCCATAATGCATGCTGAGAAGACATCCGAAACGCCGGAGGGATACAGCCCGATCCTTACGATCCTGTCCCCGGAAGATGGAAAAGAAGCGGAGTTTGATGAACCCGCATCCTGGAAGAGCGTTGAAACCAGCCACCAGGAGAATGAGGACGGCAGCGAAGATTGGACGCTGATCTACACCGGATTTACAAAGATCCCGGAGAAGCTGACAGTTGCGACCCGGCTTGTATCTGAGGACACAGCGGTCCGGAATGAACCTATACTCTACAAAGACGAAGTAACTCGCAGCTGATTCTGATAATTGTCCACCATGCAAAAAGGGGATGTGAAGAAACGTGACGGCGTTCTCCTGCATCCCCTTTTCTTTTCCAGCCTTGCAGCCCAAAACTTCATTTTCAAATTCTTATGTATGTTCATCTTCTTCAAACTGACCAAGAGTCTCGTCTCCAAGCATTATTTTCGCGATATTAAGCTCAGAAGAAATTTTCTGAAGTATCACATAATCTCTATGATTCATAGATACTGATCTCCTTACCTACATCAATCATAGCATCCTTGTTTAACGGTCCATGAATTACATCCACATCTTTGCCCAAGACATCCTGCATGGAATACTTCACTGCGGAAAGCGTCAGCAATGATACATACGGCTGGTCAAATTCAACCAGAAGATCCACATCACTACTGTCCGTGCAGGTTCCATCTGCATAGGAACCAAAAAGGATCACTTTCCTCAGCGGGTACTCTGCAGCTACCTCCCGCACGCCATCAGCAATCTGATTGATTGATAAAGTCATGGGGCACCCTCCTTTCTTAGCATCCCTCTTGCAAGTCGAATCCATGCTTTTTTCGAAGCTCCTCAATGGCAGAAACAGCCTCCCGGCAGCGATCTTCTGCGACCTGTTTTTCTGACTCATCAAGCTCTTCAAGAGTTCGGGCTTTTGTCAGTGGAATGAAAGGATTATCCAGTATTGTCTCCATCCGTCCTTCCTCTTTTCCGTTATCTCAGTTCTTATAAAAAATATTCTACATCATTTGTGGCAGAAGATATATGGCCATGATCCCATCTTTTGATTTGTTGTATTTCTGTTGTATTTTGTGCTTTGGAAGCTCAGGGAGCATAGTGTGTATGCGGGCTTAAGAGGTCTGATCAGTCTATTGACGTGGCAGACGAACAGGATTTTTATCTTATCTCTCCGGTCACCTGACGTCTGGATTTCCCGATATTTCAAGCCCCATGGCATCCTCACCGGCCTTCAGACTGGCATCAACAGCAAGAATTGCCAGGTCCTGGCATGAAATCGGGAACCCCTGCTCGATCCAATAGTCCAGCATACCGAAGATACCGTTAAAAATATAGCGGAGACGGTATCTGCATAGGGGCGTAAGGTCTTCCCGGTCAGCGATGCCATATTTCTGATACAGTACATCGATCATCCTGCCGCGCAGATGATTGCTATTCTCGGATCCCAAAAGGATCCTGACTGTTTTTTCATGTTCTTTGATATAATCCAGAAAGTCTGCAAGTGCTTTCATAAATTCCGTATCAGATCGGATCCTTGCATCATTTCTGGCGGAGACAGGGATCTTTTCAATCAGATCATCTTCTATCTCCTTCAGCACATCACCCGGATCACTGTAATGAGAATAGAAGGTAGACCGGTTAACATCAGCTTCTTTGCACAGCTCTGAAATGGATATCCTGTAGACTGGTTTCACTTCGAGGAGCGTGAACAGAGCATCTTTTATCATCTTTTTCGTCAGCTTTACACGTCTTCCTTCCATCTGTTTCTTCCTTTCCGACAATATTTCCATATTTGTCGTTTTCAAACCAGATTTAAAAATACTGATTGTAGATTACACGACAGTTTGTTGATATATTTTATACAACTCGAAAGGAATAATGCAATACCTGGCAGTCAGACTTAAGGAGGAAGGATCATGAAAAAATTCTTATCAAGCGGATTTGTAACCTCGATCATCCTGATTATATTGGGAATCATACTCATCGCCCAGCCGGATGCCGCTATGAGTGTGGCGACAGCTATTGTACCAAGTCGCTGGCGCGACGGCTAGCGTAGCATAACCTTTTCTTCCACTACACGTTCTACCAGCAAAAAAGAGTAGCGTTTTTTCCACGTGTACATTATTGTTTAAGTACCCCTACTTAACAATCCACGAGAAAAAACCCTACTCTCTATGTCAAGTTTAACACGGATACCTACTTACAACAATCTATATCTTCCAAGATCTCCACCTGCAGTGTTCAGGCAGCGCTTCTGTAACACTACATGACCACTACACAGGAGGTTTATCTTGGACTATTTCAATTCTTTCAGAGAGATGCTCTCTCTCCGCGGTCTGACTGACCATACCGTAACTTCATATTCGACATATATCAGCACATACCTGAACTACCTTGAATCCATCAACTGTTCCCCTACTGACGCTTCCTGGCAGATCATGCGGGATTTCATCAAGTGGCTAAAAACGGACCGGTCTCTGGCTGACCGTACGATCAACGCTGTTATCTCCCAGCTTCGCTTTTTTCACATTTATGTCCTTCATAAAGAATGGGATCCATCTCAGCTCCCGTACAGAAGGTTCGATACCTATCTTCCTTACGTTCCGGATCAGGAAACTGTTTGGAAATTCATCTCCACTATTAAGGATCTCAGATTTAAGGCGATTGCTGCGCTGATGTATTCAGCCGGCCTGCGCTCAGGCGAAGTCAGAAATCTAAAAGTCTCTGATATCAGCAGTACTTCCATGCGGATACACATCAGGCATGCAAAAAATCGTAATGACCGTTACGCGCCTCTTTCACAGAGAACCCTGAAGATCCTCAATGAATACTGGAGAACCTGCGGCAGACCCATGGACTGGCTTTTCCCGGTAAAGTCGAGAAAAGACGGCTCTATGGTGCCAATCTGTTCCGGACAGCTCTGCGTATTGATTCAAAAGCATGAAAAAGAGCTTGGCTGGGAACACAGGATCACTGCGCATACTTTCCGTCATGCCTTTGCCACCCATCTCTACGAGAATGGGGCAGACCTGATCACGATAAAAAATCTCCTCGGACACAGGTCTCTAAACTCGACAACGATCTACATTCATCTGGCAAACCGGTCACTCAGAAGCTGCCCCAACCCCTTTGATCAGATGGGAGGGGACATCGATGAGTAAGCTAATGATCCAGGATATCTGGAACCGTTCCTATACAGACTTCCTCAATTCAGGTAATCATCTGTCCGGTATCCAGAAAGAAACTTCCATGGCTATCATCCGGTGTAAATCCGGAAAGCTTGGCTACAACGTAAATCACTGCCTTGAATGCGGCCATATCTCTGTTCACAATAACTCCTGCAGGAACAGGAACTGTCCAAACTGTCAGGCTGTCACAAAAGAGATCTGGGTTGATAAACGCCGGGCGGAGGTGATCGATTCGCCTTACTTCCATGTCGTCTTTACGCTGCCGCATGAGCTCAATCCTCTGATCTACTGCAATCAGAAGCTTCTGTATTCCCTGTTTCACAGATGCTGCGCCGAAACGCTCCTGCAGCTTTCTGCAGATAAAAAGTATCTTGGTGCTGTTCCCGGCATCATTCAGGTCCTTCACACATGGAACCAGGAGATGGATTATCACGTCCATATGCACTGCATCGTCTCCGGCGGGGGACTGACTCCGGACCGGAAGTTGCGCAAGTCTTCTGAACACTTTTTTATTCCTGTTTTTGTCCTCCGGGATAAGTTTAAAGGCAAGTTTCTCGCATGTATCGATAAGCTCTATAAAAACGGAGAGCTTGCCTTCTCCGGATCATGTGCTTCTTTCCGCAATAGCTATGAGTGGAGTGCCTTTCGTAACGCTCTTTATGAGAAAGACTGGTGTCCATACATCAAGCAGACATTCAACGGATTTGGCAACGCGATCGAATATCTCGGACGATACACACATAAGATCGCGATCTCCAACAGCCGCATCATCTCTGTGAATGATACGGAAACAACCTTCTCTGCAAGAGGCCGGAAGCCCGGAGACCCAAGAAGAACAGTAACTCTCACAAACGTGGAATTTATCCGCCGTTTCCTTATGCATGTGCTCCCGTCAGGGTTCCAGAAGATCCGCTATTACGGCTTTCTTAACAATCGTATGCGCTCCAAAAACCTGAGGCTGATCTTTGAACTTCAGGGAAGGCAGCACTTCAAACGTCAGTATGAAGGGCTTTCCATGCCGGAGCTTCTGAAAAAAGTCTGGAACATAGATATCTGTACCTGCCCTGTCTGCGGAAGCAGCAATATAAAGCTCTGGAACAGCAGTGCAAAACACTGGAACAGTCGATACAGGTCTGCTGGTTGACACAAGACCTTCTTTTCGCTGATCTAATAAAACAACTTTTTTCAAGCCTCCCTTGTGAAGGCTTATTTGTCGTGCCCTGCAAGTTCAGAAAGTTGCCAGATTTTGTTCAGATCTCGAAATCCAATCACCACATCTTGTTTTTTCAAGGAACAAAGACCAATGCAATCCCCATACGATGTTTGATCACCCGACCGCGACATTGGTACAATTAGAAAGAATCATCTTCAAAGCAGGTCAAGTCAGGTGACTGACCTGCTTTTTTCTACTGCTTTGAAGCTGATACTTTCCTAAAGAATTATACCTTGTTCCGCGCGTAAACGTTATCCTCACAAAATTTTCTTTTTGATCATTCCCGTTCCCAGCCAGCAGTCCGCTGCCCAGGAATCTTTTCTCCTATCTTTCCCGGACCGTAACGTGTATCAAGTCGCCAAATGTTCTTCCAATCTTCTCCCGGATGTCTTTACGGACACCAATAATATGGCAGGGTGTTCCCATACGAACGATCTGGCCATCGTAATCCACTCCATTAAAAGTAGCATGAACAGAGACTCTGTTTTTACCGAACGTCTTCTGTACATCGAAAGGAATATCCACATATCCGGCATCCATATTTCCATTCTGGAGAAGCACCGCATCAAATTCATATACCGGGTATTCTGACGGATCCATCCGCAGCACTTTATACATTGGGATTCCTTTTGCCAGTTCATCAATCAGCTTATCGAGCTGCCGGATATGCCGCATCAATGGATCCGCTATTGTCTCAACCCGTATTCCGCATACAGATCCTGTAATCTTATCCGCTCTGTCATTTATATGCGGAGCCTGCTCAAAAAACGTCTGATAATCTGCATCCCTTGCCAGCTGCGCCTGCAGCCCGGCCTCATCATACCCGGTAAACCAGAAGAGTACTTCATTCACCTCATCTTTTGTATGGCCTTTCTTCACCGCCTTGTTCACCAGGCATGGGTAGACTTTGCCAAGTTTCATGGTGAATACTTTTTCCTCATTCATTACCAAACCCTCGCTAACAATTACTCAGTTGCCGCGATTCCGAACCCTGTCGCTTAGAAAGATCCAGCGGCAGAGCTCTGCGCGCTCCTTCCCGACGCGCCGAAAGATTCCGTCAGCTGAAGGGATTGCGCCGGATGCAAAAGAGAAACGGAGATTGCCTCATTGTCATGCAGCTGCTCTCTTACATCAGTGAAGTCTCATTGATGATGAGATGAAACGTCAATCCCAGAAAGTTTGCCGCGCGCTTGCACAGAAGCATCCTGTCCATGAATATCTCAAAGTATTCACCGATCTCTCCATAGCGGGTATCTATGTGAAGCTTCAGCTTAATGCCGGAGTGTTCTTTATTGATCTTTATTTCGGAATCGGTTGCCGAGAAATTCACCCTGTCGTGAATATCAAACTGGCTTTCATTTTCCTGTTGAACACGGCTCCTGCGAACATCCGACTTATCCGCAATGATCAGGGCTGCACTGATCCGGCTCACCGGTACTCCATTTCCCTCATCATGATTTCCGATCGCACAGATGATCTGGGCAATGTCAGCCGCCGGGACATTAAGATCATTCAGCAGCTGAAAAGCCATCAGAGCCCCGGACTGGCTGTGCTCTGACCGGTTCACAATGTTGCCGATGTCATGCAGATAGGCGGCTGTAAGTGCCAGGTCGACCGTATGGTCATCGTCTCCGAGTGTCTCAAGAATATACCTGCTGCGCTCCTCTACGATACCGACATGAGCAAGACCGTGTTCTGTGAAGCCCAGTGCCTTCATAGCCTGATTCTGGCACTTTACATAAGTCCTGGCATCCTCGAAATGTTTTACCTGATCGTAAAGCGGAAAGCGTTCCTCTTTGTCTTCCTTCTTCATTCTCCATACCTGTAACCCTTCTGATCTGTCGAAAGTAAGAGACCAAAGATTCCTATTGCATGATTTCCCGGAGAAAATGTTCATTACAGCATATGCTTCTTATACAGAATCCAGACGGCAAGCAGGCAGGAAATCCCCATCATCACACACAGGATCAGGAAGCCAAGAGGATTTTTCTCGAACGGTACGTGCACATTCATGCCCCATATCCCGCCGATGATCGTCGGAATTGAAAGAACCAGCGTGACAGATGTCAGCAGCTTCATGACATCATTCAGCTGGTTGTTGATCTCCGTAGAGAGCAGAGTACTGGTATTTTCAATAATATCCTTATAGATGGCAGTCATTTCGATCGCCTGGCTTGTTTCTATCTCGATATCTTCCAGAAGCTCCTGGTTCGCCTCGTTGATCACCGTCTTCTCCGGGTAGCGGTTTTTCTCTGCCCGGATCATTTTCCTGAGGATATTGGAATTGCTGCGCAGAGACGTAGCGAAATAGACCAGGGAAGACTCCAGTTCATGCAGATCCATAAGCTCTGCATCACGGACCTTCCCTGACCCGATTTTCTCTTCGATGCGGATCCTCCGGGTATCGATCTGCCGCAGCATCCGCTGATATTCCCCACAGATTGCGTACATAACCCGGTAGGTAAAGTTCCGCTTATGGGAAGTATCAAGCCCTCTTACCTTGCCGTTTGCAAATGCGTTGATGACTTCCGTATGTCTCGAACAGATGGTGATGACCGTATCAGAAAGCAGGATGATTCCAAGTGGGATGGTCGTGTAGCTGAGACGATTCCTGCTGTTGTCCAGGACAGGCACATCGATGATCAGGAGATCATATCCTTCCTCAAATGTGAATCTGGAATACTCTTCTTCATCAAGTGCGGCACGGAGATCTGTCATCTCGATTCCGTACCTGCAGCTGACCTCTTTGCATTCGTTCCAGTCAGGCCGGGTCATCTCGACCCAGCAGCCAGGCTGTTGCTGCCTAACCCGGAGAAGCCCTGTATTATTAAAGGTTTTGTAGATGCAGACCATTCTTCTTCCCGGTTCTCTTTTACTCCTCCGGCTCTTTCAGAAGTGCACTGAAGTCAACCCTCTGTGATGCAAAATCCGCAATGTTCACGCAGGAGTTGCCGATCCGGCTGACGGAAGTCAGAAGATTGTTGTAGCCGGCGGTCATCCGCGAGGAGCATTCTCCCTTTGCCACGCGGGACATATGTTCCTCACGTAGAATATCGTCCTGCTGAAGGAGAGTATGCCGGTCTTCCTGAAGTGTCTGCGCATCGATCTTTTCCCCTGCAGCGATGGTATCCATCAATTCTCCGTAGCGTTGTCCCATCATTTTCGCAGCTTTCTGGATCCCGGAGACAGCAGGATCGGAGAACCGTTCTTTCGCATCCCCATTCTCATTGTCGACGATCTGCTGACAGAGAAGTTCTGAATTTTCCGCAATACGGTCTACGTCGTTAAGAACAAAGAGGACGCCGGCCGCCTGAGAAGCCTGCTGTTCCGTCAGCGTACCTGCCGCAAAAATCTCTGAAACATAATCACCGATCTTCCTTGAAAGTCCGTCCTCCGATGTTTTCTTCTCCTGCATCTCACTCAGGACAGATGCTGCGTTTGCTTTCGTAACGCTGCTGAGAGACTTCAGCATATCTCTGACGATCTCGGAGCAATGAAGAACCTCTCTGCACACAAGATGAAGTGCAAGTGCCGGCTGATGGACAGAAGAGCTGTCCAGATACTTGGGCCCTTCCCCGGCCGCTTTCTCCGCAGCGGTAAGCGGGATCAGCTTCATGACGATCTTTACCATGAGTCCGATCAGGATGGTCCATATGACTGTCATCGTGAGATTAAAGCCCGTATGCGCGTTCGCGATCTGGCGGGATATGACTTCAACCTCCGGTCCCTTCGGTGAGATCTGCCGGATGAGTGCCGCGTAAGGCTTTACAAACCAGATGAAAAGAAGAGAACCCGAAATATTGAATATGCAGTGCGCTGCAGCAGTCCTCTTTGCGTTGCGATTCTGGCCGAGTGACGCAAGAACCGCTGTGATCGTTGTTCCGATGTTATCGCCAAGCAAGACCGGAATTGCTCCGGCAAGACCGATGATGGAGTCCGTCGTCCCCGGAATTGCCTGCGCGGCAAAATTCTGCAGGACAGCGATCGTTGCCGAGGAGGACTGCACAACCAGCGTCATCAGCAGACCGACGAATACGCCCAGAACCGGGATCTTTGCTACCTTCTCGATCATGTTCACAAAGACCGGGCTCGAGGCAAGAGGTTTCATCACACTCCCCATAGTCTCGATACCGAGAAACAGAAGACCAAAGGCGAAGATCGTTGTCCCGATGTATTTCGTCTTCTCTTTCTTCGCGACGAAAGCCAGAATAAAACCGATAAAAATGATGATGTAGATATAGTCGCTGATCTTGAAAGCAATCAGCTGGGCGGTCATCGTCGTTCCGATGTTTGCACCGAAGATGATGGAGATTGCCTGAGGCAGCGTCATGAGCCCGGCAGACACGAATCCGATTGCCATGACCGTCGTTGCCGAAGAAGACTGCAGGACCGCTGTCACCAGCGCACCGGACAGAACACCGAGCAGCGGGTTTCTCGTCATAGCGCCCAGCACCTTCTTCATCTTCTCTCCGGCTGCTTTCTGGAGACTGTCGCTCATAAGTGTCATGCCATACAGAAAGATCGCAAGACCTCCGACAAGGCCGAACAGTATTTTCACATTCTCATTCATAGTCGTTCCCTCCGCACTTAACCGAGATCAGCCCAGGCTGTAATCTTTCCGGTATAGATGGATGCCAGCTGTTTTTCTGTGATGGTGTCAAGCGGATTATCGCTCTGTACGATCACAGCGATCCTGTCCTTTGCAACCGGGGTAAAAGTCAGGAGATTTTTTTCATAGTCTTTGGGACTTCTGGACGACATCCCGAGATCATATGTACCTTCCAGTGCTCCGTTAATACCGTCTCCGGAGTCCGTTGTCGTCACCGTTATGTCCGCATTCGGGTTTTCCCTCATGTATGCTTCCGCCAGCTCTTCCATGACAGGAGCCTCAGAGGAAGACCCTCCGATCTTAATGGTTCCCTTCGGCTTCATGGACAGGAAAGATGTACTCTTTTTAACCGGTTCAAACTGTTCTGAGACAATATCCTGCCCTTTGCCGGTCACAAATTTGAGGAATTCCTGTTTCAGGTCCGACGGCTCTCCTTTATAGACAAGATAAAGCCGTCGAATCAGGGGATATCCATTGTCTGAGATATCTTTTCCGTTTACCTGAAGAAGTTTTACGCTTTCATCTGCCGCATCCTGCGTCAGATAGCCAATTGCCGCTCCATCCTCTGCGACTGCCTTCCGCATGTCATCCGTAGACACAGCTTCTGCAAGGTCTCCTGCTTCTGACGTGACTGACAGCAGATCGTCCCAGGAAGCCCTCGTCCCGGAGTCATCCTCTCTTGTATACGCCCGGATGGTTCCGAGTTCATCGAGTCCTTCCACATGCGAAGCAGTCTTCTGGCTGCATCCGGTCAGGACGAGCATACTAAGACAGATCGCAGCGGCTATCCGCCAGCCCTTTTGTCTTTGCATAAAGTGTCCTCCGAAAAACCTTCATAGAATCCGTATGGTGTGGGAATGAAAAGTATCTTATTTCCATTATTAGTCTACGAAAGCACAGACACTCCATCTATCGGCGGTAAGAAAAATCCATGTAAAATTTCTGTATAAACATCTGTTTTTACATCTTTTTCACTCTCCTCAGACAGCAGAATTTTCATTCTTTCTTGATGCTTTTTTGGAAGAACAGAAGATCGTCAAAGAGGAGGACCGTCATGAAACCTTCTATGTCTGCGAAACCCGCCGCCCTTTTTCTTCTGATTATCCTATTGGTATTTCTGCCTTCTATGCCTCTCCTGAGTCCCCCGTCGCTGGCAGGACAGGCAGATGAGGCATCTTTCAGCCCTTCCGGAAAACCGCTCACCCTTCACATCCTCTCGACCAGTGATATCCACTGCCGGTATCTCCCTTATGATTACTCAAAAAACAAGCCCGATCAGGAAGGCAGCATGTCCCGCCTCTCATCGATCGTCACCAGGATACGTTCTGAATACAAAAACACCGCCCATAAGGTGATGTGAATTTCTGCTGTCAAGCAAAAATGAAAATGTCCCGTAAATCGGGAAACATAGGCGTCGGATTTCCGGCGCCTTTTTAAAACCGTGGGCTCTGCCCACACCCGCCCCTCGTCGGGGAGGCAGGGGAAACAGCAGG
>Ga0326514_10000968_pt1 | contig 18902 bp, 16 predicted proteins | sample 3_2548_0518_D_FD_203653 | JGI IMG/M metagenome (GOLD analysis project Ga0326514, IMG submission 203653) | Bovine rumen microbial communities from UC Davis, California, United States - 3_2548_0518 | ecosystem: Host-associated > Mammals > Digestive system > Stomach > Rumen | place: USA... | reverse complement strand
CTATTTTCTTGTTGTGAAGAGCGCCTGCGGCCAAAAAAGATGCAATTGCCCGAAGGGCATAGCGGGCTATGTGACCGATGAACAACAAGAAAAGAGCCAAAAAGATGAGGTATTGTGGGCTGGAAGATATTTTTCATAATCGTACCAAGTTATTATTTAACGGTTACTTAGTGAAGATAGGGATTGAGACGCAGTTCGCGGTCGATGGTGGTCGAAGGGCCGTGGCCGGGGTAGACGACAGTAGTAGGCGGCAGTTGGGCGAGTCGGTGAAGGCTCGACATCATCGCCGACGAAGAACTGCCAGCAAAGTCGGTGCGTCCGATGCTCATCTGGAACAACGTGTCTCCAGAGAAGAGTACGGCCGACTCAGGGCTGTAGAAGCAGACGCTGCCTGGCGTGTGGCCTGGCGTGTGAATCACTTCAAAGGTCATCGTGCCGCAGCTGATCACGTCGCCATCGGATAGCCAGCGACTCACGGGTGGAGTAAGATGATCGTAGGACATGCCGATAAGCTCTTGTAGCTCAGCCGCGATGTCGCTGATGAGGAATTCGTCGGCTAAGTGCACCTCAGGACCGAGACCGAAGGCTTCGTAGAGCGTGTCGTTGCCAAAGCAATGGTCGAAATGTCCGTGGGTACAGAGCACGTGGGACATGCGGAGCTGATGGTTGTGCACAAATGACGTGATGGCTTCACGTTCCGAGTCATAGTAAGCTCCGCAGTCGATAATTACAGCATTGAGAGCATCATCGTAGACCACGTAGCAGTTCTCTTGAAGCATGTTGACCTCGAATCGCTTGATTGTCATATCTGATGTAATGTCTAAGTATTTCGAAGTTCGCGGAAACTATACTGGAAGGTAAATCACATGTTTCCCCTCAAACCATTCTTCGCCGAAAAAGTCGCTGACGGGCGTCACCTCGACGATGTTGCGAAATGGCATCACCTCGCCCTCTACATTGCCGCCCTTCAGGCAGATGATACCATTGGGGAGGGCATTGATTTGCTGGCGGCTCACATTCTTGCGCACTAAACGCACAAGGTCGGGCAGCGGCATCACGGCGCGACTGACCACAAAGTGGAAGCGCTCAGTCTCCTCTTCACCGCGGCGCTGCAGGCATTGGCAATTGGTCAGACCGATGGCTTCGGCAATGCTTCGAGCCACAAGAATCTTCTTACCGGTGCCGTCGATGAGACGGAAACGGCATTCGGGAAACAGGATGGCAAGGGGCAGGCCAGGAAAACCGCCACCTGTGCCAAGGTCGAGAATAGTTGTGCCAGGACGGAACTGACAGAACTTGGCTATGGCAAGCGAGTGGAGCACGTGATGGAGATAGAGTGAGTCGATGTCGCGACGAGAGATGACGTTAATCTTCTCGTTCCATTCCTGATAGAGCGGTAGCAAACGACTGAACTGCTCCTGCTGGAGGTCTGTGAGTGAGGGGAAATAGCGGGTGATGAGATCGAGCATGACTGTGAGGAATAAGCGGGTGAGGTGGGCACGGAGGTGTTAGCGGTTCTTGTGGACCACGTACCAGCGGTGAACTTTTGCAACGTAAATGATGAGGACCGCTGCAAGGAGGGAGAGTGCCGGTAAAGCTGCGTCTGCCGTGTGGGTCCAGCTGAAAGCGAGGGCAACTGCAACACCTGTCGCCAACCCGCTTTCCCAAGAAAGCATGAACGACGAGAGAAGGGTACCGCGCTGACAATGCGAGCTGAGCTTGATGAAGCAGATGAGGAGCCTCGACCCCACAATGCCAAGCCCTAAGCCGAGCAACGGAGCGGTGAGGGGCGAAGTGAGTCCCGAAGCGAGGATGATTTGCGGAGCCGCCATCAGTAGGAGACCTGCCACTAGCTCGCTCCTGTTGTCCGTGTCGGGAAAAACGAAGCGTTGGGAGAGAAGCGCAAGCACAAAGCCGACCGCAAACAGGCCGTAGAAATTAAGGCTGAGCGGTGAGGCCATAATCATTCCGAAGGCAGCCGTGACGGCGAAGACGAGTATGGCCAGCGGCAAACTGCTGATCAGGAAAAAGCGGTCGCTGCTGAAAAGAGCCGGTTCGACCACAGGGACACGGAATGGGAAATGAATCGTGAGCACAAGAATGGCAGAAGCCACGGACAGTCCACCTGCTATCAGGAGCGTGGTAGAGATATCATGCGTGCTGGTGGTCAGCAAGGCCACAATGGGGCCAAGGACCAAAGCGAAGCGCCCAAACCACGTGGCCCAATAGTTGGCGCGCGTGCGATATTTTGAGTCGCAGATATCGATGATGAGTGTCGACGTGAGTACCATCTGAGCCAGTCCGAAACAACATCCCTGAACAAGGCGGAGCGGCAACCAGTGGGCGATGGTCCACAGCGATGTGTCGAGCACCGCAGGAGCTGCAACCGACAACGCCAACAGCAGGGCAGACACGACAAAGACGATGTTACGGCGATATCGCTGTACCAGATAGGAACAGAAAGCTCCCGGACAGAACAGTCCAATGGCAAAAATGCCCATCGTCAGTCCACACTCGGCAGGGGTCTGGCCGATGCTGAGAGACAGCCAACGGGGCAAGGCGACGATGAGTATCGTGACCGTCATCGTCAGTAGCATGTTTGCCAGGGCTACTATCCAGAAGTTCTTCTTTCTCATTATGACATGTAAGAAGGTTGCGAAATGACGCAACGTGTGCTGGCAACGATGTCGGCGAGCGACTCCGTGGTGAGGTCTGTGAAGTCGGCTATCTGGTAGTCGGAGAAGTCGAGGATACGCTCGCGAGGATTCTGAGTGGTCAGGCCCACAACGAAGGCACCCGATGCACAGCCGGCCTTCAGTCCGTTGATGCTGTCCTCCATCACGATACAATCCTTAGGGTCTGTGCAGAGTGCGGAAGCTGCCTTGAGGTAGCAGTCGGGCGACGGCTTGCTGGCAGAGAAGTCTTCGCTGGTGAGGATGATGTCGAACATCGACTTCAAATCAGGATGCGCGGCATGTACCTGACTCATCTTTGGACGGTTGGAACTCGTGACGATGGCGGTGCGTATGCCGTGGGACCGCAAATCAGCGACGAATGCTTCGAGACCGCAGACATAGTCGAAAGTCATGTGGCGCTCGAAATCATCGAGGCGGGCAGTGATGAAGGGACGCTCCGTTGAGAGCGTCCCGTTCCACCAAGTATCAAAAATTTCGGTAAGTGTCTGCCCTTTGATTTCCTGTTCCAGTCCCACCCTGTTGGGATAGTAGCGCTGGAACTCACTGCCCCAGAACTTTGTGTACTGAGGTTCGGTGTCGAAGATGACGCCATCGAGATCAAAGAGCACGGCTCGAAATTCTGTTTGCATCGTATCGTTGTAGGGTCAGTGTGATTAACCGCGAATGGCAGCCACACCAGGCAGCACCTTACCCTCGATGGCCTCGAGCAAAGCACCGCCGCCAGTCGAGATGTAAGACACCTGGTCGGCCAGTCCGAACTTGTTGACGCAAGCCACGGAGTCTCCACCGCCAATGAGCGAGAAGGCACCCTCGGCCGTTGCCTTGGCGATGGCCTCGCCGATGGCACGTGAGCCGGCTGTGAAAGCATCGCATTCGAACACGCCAGCAGGACCATTCCACAGGATGGTCTTGGCGCCGGCAATAGCTTCCTGGAAAGCCTTCTGGCTCTCAGGACCGGCATCGACACCCTCAAAGCCCTCGGGCACCTGAGTAGCCGGGCAGGTGATGATCTCTGCACCCTCCTTCACGCTCATCGTGCCGAAGTCGAGGCCGTTGGTGGCGGTGCAGTCTGTGCCGAGCACCAGCTCTACACCATTCTTCTTGGCCAGTTCCTCTACGCCGAGAGCGACATCGAGCTTGTCGAGCTCTACGATAGAGTCGCCAATCTCGCCGTTGTGAGCCTTAGCGAAGGTATAGGTCATACCGCCGCAGAGGATGAGCTTGTCGACCTTTCCGAGGAGATTCTCAATGATGCCAATCTTCGAAGATACCTTCGAACCGCCCATGATAGCGACGAAGGGGCGCTTGATGTTGGACAGCACATTGTCGACTGCAGTCACTTCCTTCTCCATGAGCAGGCCCAACATCTTGTTGTCTGCATCGAAGTAGTCGGCGATGACGGCCGTAGAGGCATGCTTGCGGTGAGCAGTTCCAAAGGCATCCATCACATAGCAGTCGGCATAGGAGGCCAGTTTCTTGGCGAAGTCCTTCTGGCGAGCCTTCATCTCCTTCTTAGCCTCATCGTAGGCAGGATCTGCCTTGTCGATGCCGACGGGCTTGCCTTCTTCCTCAGGATAGAAGCGCAGGTTCTCGAGCAGCAGTGCTTCGCCCGGCTTGAGGGCAGCCACTTCTGCATCGGCATTGGCGCAGTCGGCGGCAAAGGCTACAGGAGCACCAAGAGCCTTCTCCACGGCTTCGCGAATCTGTCCGAGCGACATCTTGGGGTTCACCTTACCTTTGGGCTTACCCATGTGGCTCATGATGATAAGTGCACCGCCGTCGGCGATGATGCGCTGCAGAGTGGGGAGTGCGCCGCGGATGCGGGTGTCGTCGGTAATGTGGCCGTTCTCATCGAGGGGCACGTTGAAGTCTACACGTACGATTGCCTTCTTGCCGGCAAAGTTAAAGTCTTTGATAGTCATAGTTTAAAGTGTAAATATAATATAAAAAATGTAAGTGCTTGCAGGATAAATGTGCTGTGGGGACACCCTGGCCTGCCCATTAATGATGCAAAGTTAGGAAAATTACTGCTTATGGCCTATTACAGCGCTTAATATTTATAATTTTTTTGCTCATTGCGTAAAAATATGTCAAGTGGGGATAGCAATTCTCTTGCGAACAGTTCACCGGGATTGGACCCGTCGAGTCCTTCAGGCACCTTCATGCCGTGGCGGCTGTAGAGGAGGGTAAAGTAGGGCGGAATGTGTCCGCTGCTGTCGCGGAAGGTCATCGGAACTTGGCAGAACAACTTTTCCCCTCGCCGATCGACGGCAGAGCGGACGACGAGTTCGGAACAGTAGATGGCATCGTTGTCGGGCAGATAGAGGCTGTCGTAGTCGCGCTGAAGAAGAGAGCGGACATTTCGGATGAATTGTCGGCGGTCTACATGGTGGATTCTGGCGGCTCGGTAGTAGCCAGGGCTTCGGCGGATGAGCGAGTCGAGATGCGTAGTGGTGACGCGTGGTGGTATGGCCTCGATGACGGAGTCGCTGCCGATATAGACGGCCACATGGTCGATAGTGCTTCCTGTGGCAGCTGTTATTGCATTGTCTGACGCAGTGAAATGAAACAGCAGGTCGCCGGTCCGTAGGGACTGACAACCTACTGCTGATAGTATGGCAGCGACAATGGTGCTACGGCAGAAGAATCTTCTTCCCATTTTGTACAATTATCTTACAGGAAGAAGCAGGCATGCGAATGCCTCGGAGGTCGTAGTCGGCGTTGTTGACTTTTGCCGGCATGCTGATATCGTTAACGCTGTCGGGTGCTGCAGCTGGCATATAAATCACCTCGCCTAAGCTGGCATTGTCGGCTTTATGGAAGATGACCTGCTCGATTTCGTCGGCCGTCTGATGGTCGCAGGCCCATGTGTTGCCTTGTGCATAAACGATGTTGGCCGAGTTGTTGTAGAGGTCGTAGGGTGTGCCGTTGTTGCCGTTGTTGCTGAAGGTATTGCCGCCGGCATTGTAGTTAGGATCAGAGGCATCGACATCTGTCCGTCCGATGTTGGCGCTCTTGCCTCCCACAATGGTGATTCCCCAAAGCGATCCCTCGATGTGATTGCCTTCGATGCGTAAGATTTGTTTGAAGGAGGGGTCGTAGAGGTTGATGCCGCTGCCACCGTTCATTGGGTTCGATTCGTGGCAATTATTGACGAGCTTGTTTCGGCGGATTACGGCAGACTGACTCATGTAGGTGGCAATGCCAAAACGGCAGTCGCTCACGTTGCAGTCTTCGACGAGCGTGTTGTAAGTGCCATCGAAACTGACCAGGTTAGCTACGACTATGCCTCCCACCATGTCCTTCTCCGGATCGCCAACGATGGTGCATCGTCTGATGACCACGCTGTCGGCCACAGTGAGATTAAGCTGTGGCATATTGCGGTTGTCCTGTCCGTTCTTGATGAACTCGCAGTCTTCGATGAGCAGCGGGTTGCGATAGTTGGCAGCGCCAACGAGTGCAGCTTTCTGTGCCATCGAGAAGGTGCAGTGGCGGATTTCGTAGGGAGCACCGTCGGCTCCCATTGTGAGGGCTGCGGAGCCGAGCACGCCATTGTGTGATTCAAAGGTGCAGTTAGTTACCTTTAATCCTTTCTTTGACAGACATTTAACACCAATTTTTCTGATATGCAAATTATCCATCTCGGTCTGCTCATCGTTATCGATGATGATGCCTCTCGGCTGTGCTTCGTCATTTGCGGCTTCGAGATAAGTGGCAGAGGTGACACAGAGAATTGCCGAGCCGTTAAGCGTGATGTCGGCGGCATCGGTAAATTTTACCAGTGTGTTGTCGTCAAGTTCGAAGGAGTCGCCGCTGCTGATGGTGATGTTGCCGCTGAGCGTAAAGCTGGAGAGACCGCGCTCCATGCCTGTTGATTTGATGCCGGATTCGGGTATTTGTGCCAGCGTTGCCAGCGTGTAGTGGGTGCCGTTGCCTGCTGTCGTGAAACCATCGGCCAGGATTTGCATCGATACGGCGAGCATGCAGATGAAGAGCGTGTATCTTTTTGTCAATTGCATTTTTATAGGTGTGTCTGTGCGGTGTTTTTGGCTTCCGCTTATTCTATTTCCTCCTTCATGTCGATGAATTGGTGCTTACTGTCGTAGAACTCATATTGCAGGAACGAGAGCTTCTGCGATGGTACGACGACGACTCCGAATCCATACTTGAACTGCCATCTGCGCTTGATAGAAATGAATCCCTGGTTGATGTAAGCGGCTACATAAGGATGGACATGGAGCGTGAATTGCTTGCAGCCGATTTTGTTGACGAGTGTGTCAATCTTCCTTTCGAGTTTCTCCGTGAAGAGGAACGACGACTTGATGTGTCCTGTGCCGTGGCAAGTGGGGCAGCTCTCTTCGACGTTGACATCGATTGCAGGCCTGATGCGCTGCCGGGTGATTTGCATGAGCCCAAACTTACTGAGTGGCAAGATGTTGTGGCGTGCCCGGTCCTTCTTCATGTTTTCGCACATCCGCTCGTAGAGCAGCTGTCGGTCTTCAGCGAGGTTCATGTCGATGAAGTCGACGACGATGATTCCTCCCATGTCGCGTAGTCTTAGTTGCCGGGCGAGTTCATCGGCTGCGCCGAGGTTGGTCTCGAGGGCATTTGCCTCCTGTGTGTTTTCCTTCTTGATTCGTGTGCCGCTGTTGACGTCGACCACATGCATCGCTTCCGTGTGTTCGATGATGAGGTAGGCGCCTCGTTTGAAGTTGACGGTCTTTCCGAATCCTGACTTTATCTGCTTGGTGACGTTGTAATTGTCGAAGATGGGTACGTTCCCGTTGTAGAGCTTTACGATGTCGAGTTTTTCAGGTGCGATGAGCGATATATAGTCAGAAATCTGATGGAATACGCTTTCATCGTTCACGCAGATGCTGTCGTAGGTGGGGTTGAAGAGGTCGCGCAGGAGTGCTACAGCCCGTGTTTGCTCTTCGAAGAGGAGTTGCGGGCGCTGGCTGTGCTGGATGACGGAATTGATGCACTCTTCCCATCTGCGCAGCAGCGTCTTCAGTTCCTGGTCCAGTTCGGCGGCCTTTTTTCCTTCTGCCACAGTTCGCACGATGACTCCGAAATTCTTGGGTCTCATGCTTTGCACGAGTTGCTTGAGTCGGCTTCGCTCTTCGCCTCGCTTGATCTTGGTTGAGACAGACACTTTGTCTCCGAACGGAATGAGCACCATGTATCTGCCGGCAAAGCTTAACTCACAGGTAAGTCGCGGGCCTTTGGTGTTGATGGGCTCCTTGACGATTTGCACCATCACCTCTTGCCCGACCTTGAGCACGTTCTGGATGTTGCCGTCCTTAGGCAGCTCCGGCTGTATGGTGGCTTTCTGTATGGGGTAGAGGTGCTTGCGGTCGCTCTGCACCTGCTTGAGGTATTTCTCGTAAGAGGCAAACTGAACGCCAAGGTCAAGATAGTGTAGGAAGGCATCTCGTTCAGAGCCTACGTCGACGAAGCAGGCGTTGAGTCCTGGCATCAGCTTCTTGACCTTGCCTATGTATATATTCCCAACAGCATATGACACCTCTCGCGGCTCATTCTGATACTCCACGAGTTGCTTGTCTTCGAGCAGAGCTATAGATATCTCTTTTGGCGTGACGTCTATGATTACTTCGCTTGTCATATGTAATGATATTAATGTCAATTACACAAAAGGGTGTATTGGATATATTGCTATATCTCAACACACTCCTTTCGTTTTCATTTTTGCCGGCATTGTCAGTATCTTGTCTGTGTAGCCGGTTTCAGGCTTGGCTTACTTGCTCTTGTGCCTGTTCTTGCGCAGTCTCTTCTTACGCTTGTGAGTAGCCATCTTGTGACCCTTCTTTTTCTTTCCGTTTGGCATAGTGGTTATGTTTAAATGTTAATGCTAATAAGTGTTATCTTGTCTGTTGTGTGTCAGTCTTCTTCGTCAAACATCATTACTCCATCGATGTCTTTTCCTTGCATTTTAGCGATGAAGATCTTGGCTGGCTTAAAAGCCGGCAAGTCGTGTGCATCGACTATGAGAGTGGTGTTCTTAGATATGTTGCGTGCAGTCTTCTGAGCTCTGTGCTTGATGATAAAGCTGCCGAAGCCGCGCAGATAGACATTCTCTTTCCTTACTGCCAGACTAGTGCGAATCTCTTCCATGAAGGCTTCAACCGTAGTAGCGACGTCCTTCTTTGCTACCCCGGTCTGCATCGCAATGCTATTAATAATTTCTGCTTTTGTCATCTTGTTCTGTACTAAAAATAACCTGTATTTGTTTATCGGACTGCAAAGGTACTGTTTTTCAACGATATAGAAAAATTTTTTTGTATTTTTTTTGATTTTACTTTATTCATTCTTATTTTCGTCTTCCTTATCGTGCGTGTGGAAGTTAAAATATTGTTCCAGTTTTTGCTGTACATTGTTATCCGTGTTGCAGTCTAAGTCGTCAATGATTTGGCCGTTTTCGAGCAGGATCATCCTGCTTGATATGTTCAGGGTGTGCTGCAAGTTGTGGCTGCTGACAAGGATGGTAGCCTGGTGTCGGGTGTTGTAGTCCTTGAGTGTCTGTCGAAGGAGTATCTGACTCGACGGGTCGAGATAGTTGAAGGGCTCGTCGAGTATCAGCAGTTTCGGCTGTCTGAGCATGGCAGAGGCTATTCCCACCTTTTGCTTGTTGCCTGCAGAGAGGTTTCTGATTAGTTTCTCCGAGTCCGTCAGTTCACTTCCGAGAAATTCGTGCATTTCGTCGAGTCTCTCGTTAAGTGTCTGCTCATCGATATCGGCTATTTTGGCAATAAAGGCGAAATACTCTTTGGGGGTGAGGAACTCGATGAGGAATCCTTCATCGATGTAGGCTCCTACGTTGCTTTTCCAGTCTTCCGACTTTGCAGGATCGATGCCGTCGATGTCGACGTTTCCATCGTCAGGCTTTATCAGGTCGAGCATGAGTCGGAAGAGTGTCGTCTTGCCGGCACCGTTGTTGCCTACAATACCGATCAGTTCTCCGTCGTTGACGGTGAGCTGTTCGATATTGCAGGCCGTAGTGGTGCCGTAGGCTTTCTTCAGGTTGTTGACGGTAATCATACTAGTCCCTTTCCGTGGCAGTTCTTAAACTTCTTTCCCGATCCGCAGGGGCATGGGTCGTTGCGTCCAGGCATCTTGTCTCGCATGATAGGTGTGCGCGGCTGGGGAGCCTGGCTGGCTCTGGCTCCCACTTCCCTGTTCTGCTGGTTGATAGCCTGGTTGTCTGCGCTCTGCCTGTTCTCTGTCAGGTTACGACGGTCGGTATGTTCTTCTGGTGCAGCTTCCTTGACGTCGGTCTGCTCCATTTCTGGGATAGCGGCCCGCATGAGGATGCTCACGGTCTTGTTGTTCATCGTGTTGACCATATTGTCAAAGAGTTTCACACTCTCGAGCTTGAAGATGAGCAACGGGTCTTTCTGTTCGTAGCTGGCATTTTGTACGGAGTGGCGCAGTTCGTCGAGTTCCCTGAGGTTCTCTTTCCATGCGTCGTCGATAAGATGGAGCAGCATCTGCTTTTCAAATTCCTTGACCACGGATTTGCACTCCGTCTCATAGGCATCCTTGAGTCCGCAAGCGATGTTGTAGGGTCTGGGGCGGCGTCCGTCTGTGATGGGTACGAGGATTCTCTCGAACATGTGTCCTTGGTTCTCGTAGACCTGCTTGATGACAGGTGTTGCCAGTTCCTTGATGCGGTCCATCTTGCGATTGAAGTTTTCGAGGGCAGCCTGGAAGGTGTCCTCGGCGAGGTCGTCGCGTTTCTTCGTCTCGTAGTCTTGCTCAGAGAACGGCACTTCCATAGCGAAGAGTCGCAGGAACTCTTCTTTGCATCCTTCGTAGTCGGCCTGCTGGTCAAAGACGGCGCAGACACGGTCCCAGATGACGTTGGAAATGTCCATTCCGATACGCTCTCCCATGAGTGCGTGGCGACGTTTCTCGTAGACGACGGTACGTTGCTTGTTCATCACATCATCGTATTCGAGCAGTCGCTTACGAATGCCGAAGTTGTTCTCCTCCACCTTCTTCTGTGCGCGTTCGATGCTTCGTGAGATGAGCGGGTGTTCGATCATTTCTCCCTCCTGGAATCCCAGTTTGTCCATGACGCCTGCTATCCGCTCAGGAGCGAAGAGTCGCATCAGTTTGTCTTCGAGCGAGACGAAGAAGACGGAGCTGCCTGGGTCGCCCTGTCGTCCGGAACGTCCGCGCAGCTGGCGGTCGACGCGTCGGCTCTCGTGACGCTCAGTTCCGATGATGGCCAGTCCTCCTGCCTTTTTCACTTCGGGCGAGAGCTTAATATCCGTACCACGTCCGGCCATATTGGTCGCGATGGTGACAGCTCCGAGCAGTCGCTGCTCCTCCTTAACAGCGCTATCGTCGCCAGGCGTCAGTTCGCGCTGATGGGCGGAGGCGGCTGTTCGGTCGCTGAATGCTTTGCCGTCGGAGGAGACGTAGACGGTGCCGAGCGTCGACTGTCCGGCGAGTGCCACGATGTCGGCCTCTTTCTGGTGCAGCTTGGCATTAAGCACCTGATGGGGGATATGGCGCATGTTCAGCATGCGCGACAGCAGTTCGGAGATTTCCACCGATGTGGTGCCGACGAGGGTGGGACGTCCAGAGTTGCGCATCGCCATCACCTCTTCTATCACGGCATTGTATTTCTCACGTGCTGTCTTGTAAACCCGGTCGTCCATATCCTTTCTCAGCACGGGCTTGTTGGTGGGTATCTCCACTACGTCGAGCTTATAGATGTCCCAGAACTCGCCTGCTTCTGTCGATGCCGTACCCGTCATGCCAGCCAGTTTGTGATACATGCGGAAGTAATTCTGCAGGGTGATGGTGGCAAAAGTCTGCGTGGCGGCTTCCACCTTGACGTGCTCTTTGGCTTCGACGGCCTGATGGAGTCCGTCGCTCCATCGGCGTCCCTCCATGATACGGCCCGTCTGTTCGTCCACAATCTTTACCTGTCCGTCGATGACGACGTATTCATCGTCTCTGTTAAACATCGAGTAGGCCTTCAGCAGCTGTTGCAGTGTATGCACGCGTTCGCTCTGTGTGGCATAGTGGCTGAGCAGCTCGTCTTTCTTGTTGATGCGTTCTTCGTCGCTGAGTCCTGTCTCGTTCTCGAGTGCCGAGAGCTGTGCAGCGATGTCAGGCAGCACGAAGAGCTCTGCGTCGTTCACCTGTCCGGCGAGCCAGGCCGTTCCTTTGTCTGTAAGGTCGCAGGAGTTGAGCTTCTCGTCGACCACGAAGTAGAGCGGTGCGACGGCCTCAGGCATCCGTCGGTTGTTGTTCTCCATATAGGTCTCTTCTGTGCGAAGCATACCCGACTTGATGCCGTCTTCAGAGAGGTACTTGATGAGCGCCTTGTTCTTCGGCAGCGCCTTGTGCGAGCGGAAGAGTGCGAGGAAGCCCTCTTCGATCAGCTTCTCGTCGTTCTTCTCTCGTCCTTCCGTGATTTTCTGCTTTGCTTCCGTGAGATACTGCGTGGCAAGCTGACGCTGCACTCCTACGAGTTTCTCCACGAGGGGCTGGTACTCTTCAAACATCTGCACCTCTCCCTTGGGCACGGGGCCGCTGATGATGAGCGGTGTTCTGGCATCATCGATAAGCACGGAGTCCACCTCGTCGACGATGGCATAGTTGTGGCTTCTCTGCACGAGGTCGAGCGGCGAGATGGCCATGTTGTCGCGCAGATAGTCGAAGCCGAACTCATTGTTCGTGCCGAAGGTGATGTCGGCCTGATACGCTTTTCTGCGTTCGGGCGAGTTGGGCTGATGCTTGTCGATACAGTCTACCGACAGTCCGTGGAACATGTAGAGCGGTCCCATCCATTCCGAGTCGCGCTTGGCCAGGTAGTCGTTGACGGTCACCACGTGTACGCCGTTGCCTGTGAGTGCATTGAGGAAGACGGGGAGTGTGGCGACGAGCGTCTTTCCTTCACCCGTAGCCATCTCTGCAATCTTACCCTGATGTAGCACCACGCCTCCGAAGAGCTGTACGTCGTAGTGTATCATCTCCCATTTCAGGAGGTTTCCTCCAGCGGTCCACTGGTTGTGGTAGATGGCTTTGTCGCCGTCGATGGTGATGAAGTCGTTCTGCGGATGGCCTGCCAGTTCTCTGTCGAAGTCGTTGGCTGTGACCACGGTCTCTTCGTTCTCAGCAAAGCGTCTTGCCGTCTCCTTGACGATGGCAAACACTTCGGCCATGACCTCATTGAGTGCCTCCTCGTATTTGTCGAGAGCCACCTTTTCCAGTTTGTCTATCTTGGCGAAGATGTCGGCTCGTTCGTCGAGGGGTGTATCTTCGATGGTGGCTTTGAGGGCTTCGATTTCCGCCTTCTGTTCTTTGGCGGCGCTTTGCACCTGTTGTCTGATCTCCTGGATTCGCTGTCTGAGAAGATCGTTGTCGAGATGCTCTATCTTGGGAGTCTCGGCCTTCACTTTCTCCACGAAAGGCTGAATGAGTTTCAAGTCTCGCGACGATTTGTCGCCGAAGAGTGTTTTTAAGAATTGGATGAAGTTCATATATTGTTTTTGTTTTGATTCTTTATTGTAGAAAATGTTTCAGAAAAGGGGTTCTGCCGTGCAGGCATTGGGTGCTCTGATGTGGAGCATCTTCGCCAGCGTCGATGCTATCCTGTCTGTTGTGACGGGGGTGCTGACGGTCTGTTTGCGTGTTCCTGCTCCGTAGATGATGACGGGGAAGAGGAAGTTGGCGATGGTGTTGCATGCAGCCTGCTGTTTGTCATCGGCATCAATCAGTTTCCACCCTGGTGCTATCTCCACGAAGATGTCTCCAGAGAGTTGTGCATTCATGCCATTTCTGACTTTCATCGTGTGCACGTTCTGATCGGTGATGAGCTGCTGTGCCGAGTAGACGTTTCTCACGCCCGATATGGTAGCGAGGAATTCCTGTGCGCGTCTGCTGGCTTCAGCGAGGCTGATTTTCCTGGATTCGAGCAGTTTGTGGTTGAGGAATATCTGGTTGCCGAATGTGGCGTCGACATATCCTCCCTGCCCCCAGATTGCTCCGTAGTACATGTTGAGGATGTTCGCCGTACGCGGCATGTTGAATTCTCCTGTCGGCACACGGAATTTGGCATAGTCGTTCCACGTCTGTGTGGTGTAACCTGTGCCAGTAACCATCACAGCCATTTTTCCCATTCCGGCTTTCTTCTCGCATTCGGCGATGAGGTTTGCTATTTCGAGGTCGAGCCGTACGTAGGTGTCGCGCAGTTCCGCCTGATGTTCCGCCGGATCTTGTCCGTGCATGCTTCCTGCATAGTAGGTCAGGGCCAGCAGGTCGGGCTGGCGGTCGAGCCCCATAGTGTGGCTTACGAGACATTGCAGGGCGAACTTCGTGATGTGGCGGTTGATGAGTCCGCTGCTCTTGTACTGCTGGATGCTGAAGCTGTCTGTGAACTTGTGGCAGAACGGCACGCCTTCAGCCGTCAGTCCTTCGACGGGCGGTGCAGCGTTGAGCGACGGGTGCTGCTGCCACTCCTCGTTGACGATAATGCTTTTCAGGGGGTTAAGCAGGTTGTATGATGCCACCCAGTCGGCGTTGCAGTTGTAGTAGTCCGATGAAGTCCACTTCCCCGTCGCCTCGTCGATCCAGAAGGCTGCGTCGGCAGCGTGTCCTGCGGCAAATATTGCTTCGTGGCTGTCGGGTGCTATAGCCACCACCTTTGCCTGCCCGTGTGTGGCAATCTTCAGTTCGTCTGCGATGGTCGATGTGCAGAGTAAGGCCGGCGACTCCTTGTCGGCAGCACCCTGCGGGGTGTCACCCAGCGTGATGGATTTGGGGCGGAGCGTCTTGCGATCAAGGCGCCAGCGGCCTATTATTTTATTATAATAAGGTGTAGTGCCTGTGTAGACCGATGCCACCGCCGATGCTGCATCGACGGGTGTGAAGTTGTAGGAGGCATTGCTGAAGGTGATGCCCTCTCGCATCAGCCGGCGGAAGCCTCCGTCGGAGAAGTAGGGCATGAAGGCGTCGATGCATTCGCCCCTCAGCTGGTCGATTGTGATGGTTACGACGAGTTGCGGAGCAGCCTTTCCTGGTGCTCCTTCTTGTGCCGCTACATTCAGTTCGAATCCTGCAAGGGTGACGATGGTGATATACAGCAGTCTATAATTCATGCATCAAACTGATATTTCTTATTAGCAAACATAGTGCCAAGATATTCATCCCCTCCGCATAGTTCTGGAAAAAGCCTCCTATGATGAATGCTGTGGTGAGCACGAGGTCGATGACGTACCATTTCGACTTCCTGTGTTTCAGTATGGCAGGAATGAATAGCATGGGCAGGGGATTCAGTACGAGCAGCTGCAGGTTTAGGCTCGTGGTGGGGTGCTGCGAAAAGATCATCATCACGAGCACGCATCCTGCCGCTCCTCTCGCTATGGCCAGCACCAGGTCGAAGAGGTGGAGGCTCCTGTGGCGCCACCACTCCAGGAAACTGATGACGAGTGTAGCGATGAGTAGCAGCGTGGCCGCTACCGTAGGCGTGAAGCGTGTAGGCTGCTGGGCCTGTTGCTCGTGGGGCGACTCTATGGCGGTCTCTACGGCTACCAGGGGCTGACGGCCGTCTGCGCGTTCCACGGTGGCTTGTGTGAAGTCATCGTGCAGCTCCTTGGGTAGGAATTGCTGCTCGCGGGCGCTGAGGGGCTTATCGGCATGCAGTCCGAGGAGCAGGTCGATACCCATCGCCGACCAGCGATGGTCCTTGTTGTAGCGATGGATGAGGCTGCGGTAGGTCGTCGCGTTGTCATTCGGCGCCGGCTTGTAGTCTATCTTGCCGGCTATGGCCCGCTCGATGATGTCTCTGGGCCGCGTGGAGCAGTTGTCGTAGAAAATGTTGTAGCGGTAGACCAAATTCTGCGGCTCGAGGTTGTGGCCTAATTGTCGCATCACCGCTGTTTTCTCCTCGCGCGTGAGATTTATCACCTGCAGATCGATGCGGCATCCCCATCTACGGTAGTACTGGCAGAAGTCGCGGAAGTTGGTGTAGCCCAGTTCGTAGTTGGTGATGCCGAGTGCGAAGAGCAGGGTGAAGTTGCTGGTCCTTGGGTTGAAGACTCCCCAGTTGAAGGCAAAGTCGTATCCAGGCGCACTCACGTCTCTGACCCTGAGCGCCGAGTGTCCGTAGAGGCTGTAAATCTCATTGTGCGGCGAACAGGTGATGAGCGAGATTTCCACGCTGTCGGGGTCGGCGAAACGCTGGGCGACGGCAGGCGTCGTGTATGTGGTCAAGAATAGGATGAGTATTCCTAAAAATGTTCTAAAAATGCTTTCTATTTGTTTCACGATGCAAAATTAAGCTATATTTTTGAGTTTCCGTGCTTTTAATTCATTTTTTTTCAATAATTTTGCACGCCGAAAAGAAAAATAACGCATAATCGCATAAAAATGAATCGATTTTTCTTGATTTGCCTGCTCATGGCCTGTGCATCAGCCAATGCTGTGGCTCAGCGCGGCACCAACTCTCCCTACAGCCGTTACGGCCTGGGAGAACTGTCTTCGTCGGCCCAGGGATACTCGAAGGGTATGGGTGGCGCAGGCATAGGAGTGCGCCAGGGCAATATCGTCAATACGCAGAATCCTGCATCCTATTCTTCCATCGACTCGCTGACGATGATTTTCGACGTCGGTCTGACGGGCAGTTTCACGCATTTCACGGAGGATGGTCGCGGTGCTAATTCCAAGTCGGCTTGTTTCGACTATCTGGTAGGCAGTTTCCGTCTGCTACCCCATCTCGGCGCCAGTTTCGGACTCACCCCCTTCTCCGATGTGGGCTATAAATATACGACGAAGGATTTCCTCGACAGCACCAACGGCACCATCACTTCCACGTACAGCGGTGAAGGTGGTCTGCGTCAGGTGTTTATCGGCCTCGGATGGAATCCCTTCGGCGGTTTTTCCGTAGGTGCCAACGTGGCCTACCTTTGGGGCGACATCGAGAATTCGTCGACTTCGAGCAGCACCACTTACATCAACTCCCTCTCGCGTCTCTACACCGCTTCCGTCAACAGCTACAAGCTCGACTTCGGCCTTCAGCAGGTGCTGCGTCTGCAACGAGACGAGACGCTGACCCTCGGCGCTACCGTGGGCATTGGTCACAAGCTGGGTGCCGATGCCAAATGTCTGGTGGTGGAGACTAACACCGTCTCGAGCGCACGCGACACCACGTCGTATGTTGTGGAGAACGGTCTGTCGCTGCCCCTTACTGTCGGCGTTGGCGCTGCCTGGACGAAGCAGAACCGTCTGACCGTTGCTGCCGACTACACGCTACAGAAGTGGGGCGCATTGCAATTTCCAGCCATCGGGACCACAGGCTATGCGCTGAGCGACGATCAGCTGTGCGACTTGCATCGGGCTGCGCTCGGAGCGGACTTTGTGCCCAGCGCCTTCAGCCGCTCCTATTACCAGCGCGTTCACTACAAGTTGGGAGCCTCCTACACTACACCTTATTATAAAATAAAGGGCAACGACGGTCCGAAGCGCTTCTCTTTGAGCGCCGGCCTCGGCTTGCCCTTGCAGAATGCCTACAACAACCGCTCCGTCCTGAATGTTAGTCTGGAGTGGTCGCGCTCATCGGCCAAGGACCTGATTACCGACAACAGCATTCGTCTGAGCGTGGGTCTGACCTTCAACGAGCGTTGGTTCCAAAAGTGGAAAGTGGAGTGATACACACCTTACGTCTGTCTGCTGCCGCAGTCTTTGCAGTCGTCGCTGCCGTCTTGCTGTCGTGCTCGAAGGCTCAGGAGCATATCGCGCCTGCTGTCTACGAGCGTGACTCTGTGGCAATGATGACCAGTTACGGCGTGAACACGCTCATCTCCGATTCCGGTATCATCAAGTATCGTATCATCGCAGAGACATGGACGGTGAACACCGTCAAACAGCCCTCGCGCTGGGAGTTCATGAATGGCATCTTTTTCGAGCAGTACGACCCTCAGATGCAGGTGCAGGGCTACATCCAAGCCGACAGCGCCTGGTACTTCGACAAGCAGCGCCTCTGGAAACTACGCGGACGAGTCAGCATGCGCAATCGCAACGGACTCGTCTACACCAGCAACGAACTCTTCTGGGACGGCACGCGCCACGAGTTCTACTCCAATGTCTTCTCGCGTATCGTCACCCCTGAGCGCACGCTGCAGGGCAACTCCTTCCGCAGCGACGAGCAGATGACTCACTATCACGTGAGCTACTCGGCCGGCTCGTTCATCTCCGACGACATTGAGGGCGGCGACGACGAGACGAGTGCCACAGACACCGTTGCCGACTTCCAGCCTTATGTCCGCAGTTCTGCCAGCAAACACCGTGGACGCAAATGATGTTTCATACTAACAACCACTTTCTATGGCGACGCTGATCGTAGGGCTCCTCATCACAATGCTCTTTAGTGCATTCTTCTCAGGCATGGAAATCGCTTTCGTGTCGAGCAACCGCCTGCTCGTCGAAGTCGACCGCGAGAAGGGCGGCCCTGCCAGTCTGGCAATTTCCGTTTTCTACCGTGATCCCAGCAACTTCGTTTCGACCATGCTCGTCGGCAACAACATCGCCCTCGTGGTCTACGGACTCCTCTTCGCCAAGATCTTCGATGCCACACTCTTCAGCGGTGTCGAGTCGGAAGAGATGCGCGTCACGCTCGACACCATCCTCTCTACGCTTGTGGTGCTCTTTACGGGCGAGTTCCTGCCCAAGAACATCTTCAAGAGCAATCCCAACCGCATGCTCAACATCTTTGCGTTGCCTGCCTTCGTCTGCTACGTCCTCCTCTATCCCGTGTCGCGCTTTGCCACCTTCCTCGCCCGCTGCTTCCTCTGGCTCTTGGGACAGAAGATGCAGACGTCCGACCTCGACCGTGGGTTTAAGCGCGTCGACCTCGACTACCTCGTCCACACCTCCATCGACAATGCCCCTTCCGATGAAGCCATCGAGGAGGAAGTGCGCATCTTCCAGAATGCCCTCGACTTCTCCGACACGAAGGTGCGCGACTGCATGGTGCCGCGCACAGAAATCGATGCCATCGACGACACGCTCGACGTCGATGAACTGCGACAGAAGTTCATCGAGAGCGGACACTCCAAGGTCGTCGTCTATCATGGCGACATCGACCACATCGTGGGCTACATCCACTCCTCTGAACTCTTCAAGTTGCGAGCCGGAGGCGACAGCCCAAAAGTCACACCTATGGTCTTCGTG
>Ga0326514_10000967_pt1 | contig 18904 bp, 13 predicted proteins | sample 3_2548_0518_D_FD_203653 | JGI IMG/M metagenome (GOLD analysis project Ga0326514, IMG submission 203653) | Bovine rumen microbial communities from UC Davis, California, United States - 3_2548_0518 | ecosystem: Host-associated > Mammals > Digestive system > Stomach > Rumen | place: USA... | reverse complement strand
CTGTTCATGTTCTTGTTTGTGTTTTGATTGTTCTCACTGTTGTTGGACGAGCATGCTGCCAGTGTCAGCACGGCAGCGATGGCCATAATTACTTTTTTCATCTCGTATATTTTATAGTTTGACTGTCCCCAAATGGGCTACAAAGATAGGAAAAATCTGCCATACTCCTATGAATATGACAGAAATTTTAGATTTATTTAATATATCGATGATCGATAGAGGCATGGAAAACTTTTGGCACGTCTATCGATGATCGATAGAGGCTCGGAAAACTTTTGGCACGGCCATCGATGATCGATAGAGGCTCAGAAAACTTTTGGCACGGCCATCGATGATCGATAGAGGCTCGGAAAACTTTTGGCACGGCCATCGATGATCGATAGAGGCTCGGAAATCTTTTGGCACGTCTATCGATGATCGATAGAGGCTCGGAAATCTTTTGGCACGTCCATCGGGCATCGATAGAGGCATCAATACATTTTTACGGGTCTGTCGCCCAACGATAAAAGCCGCCTCCGCTGGTACGGAGACGGCTCGTTTGTTATTGGGGAACTGAGTTCCGATTACTCGGCCTCCGACTGGTCGATATCGTCTTTGACGAGCGCGAGGCTCAAATCGACGACGGTGATGACCACATAGTTGCCGTTACTTCCGGTGTAGTCCTTGGGATAGACCGTAATGGTGGCAGTACCCAGGTTGACGGCTGTCACGAGACCGTCGGCCGAGACGGTAGCGACATCCTCGTTGCTGGTGAACCATTCCACGCCGGTGCCTTCCAGGTCTTTGGCCGACAACTGGAGGGTCTGTCCGAGTTCGAGGGTGGCGACATGATCCTGTGCGCCATAGATATAGGGCACGTCGCTGTACCACACCTCATTGTCCTTCTGGCCGCAGGAGCTGACGATTACAACCAATGCCGACATTGCAAGGGCAGCCAGGGCTTTGCCTGTCATCTTGATATATTTTTTCATACTTTTATTCATTTTTGAGGTTTATTACTTATTTAACGCGCAGCACAGCCTTGCAGGCCTTTACCTTGGAAGTGTTGGCCTTGATGCTGTGGAACTCATTGTTCTTGAGCACATAGTACTGGCCTGCGGCATAGTTCTTGCTCTCGATGACGGGCTCCAGCTGGTTGCCGGCATAGCTCTTGGCGTCGGTCGTGGCGGGCACGGTGCCGCTCTTCTGGTTGCCGGGATTGGCCACGATGTCGTAGCTCTCGTCTTTCTGTCCGCCGATGAGGACTCCGTTGTTGGCCTTGATGACACTGACGTCGCCTGCCTTGAGGTCAGCCTCGGGAATTTCGGCATATCGGACAGCAGCGCCGTCGATATAGACGATATAGGCAATCAGACCTTCGGGCAGTACGATATCAACGCCGCTGGAGATGGTCCAGAATTTGTTGGGAGCCTTCACGACAGCCTTCACCTTGCTGGCCTCGTAGTTATCCTTGAGCGGGGTCATCAGGGCATAGTCGTCGAGCAGGGTCAGGGGAGTAATCACTACGATAGGTTCGCCGTTGGGTTTCATGGCACCTTCTGCCACGGGCAGTGCGGTCTCCGTCTCGGGCATTACAACCTGGGTTACTACAGCGGTGGGTTCCTTCGACTTGAAGGCGTCGGCAGCGATCGACTTCACCTCGAAGACGGTGTTGCCTACCTGGGTCGTGGCCTGCACCTCGACGGTGATTGCCTTGGGGTTGGCAGCGGTGGCGTCGGCCTGTGCGGGAATATCCACTGCGGTCAGCACCACGGGAATGGTGGTGATGCCCGTCTCGGGATCGGTGACAGGAGCCTGGCCTTCCACCACTTCCATGATGACGGCCACGTTCTTCACGTCCTTATCCTCCTCTGCGGTCTCTTCGGCCGGAGTGGGGATGTGGATGATATACTCGGCGCTCACCTCCACGTTGGCTTCGGGCATGGTGAAGGTCCACTCGTTGGCGCTTCCGGTCACGGTGATAGCGTCCACCAGACCGGGATTGAGGCTCATGGCGCGGGCGCTGCCCCAGCTGGTGTAGGCCTGGGCGGCGACGGCGGTTGTGACATAACCGTCATTGGGTGCAATAACTACGGTAACGGTCTTGCCTGCATCGGCGGTGGTGACGGCTTCGCCGCCCACCTTGAAGCTGATGCTTCCGTTCTCGCTTGTGCCGACCGTCAGGTCGTAGGCACTCGCGGTCAATACCGCGAATGCCATTACTATTGTTGAAAATATTTTTTTCATACTGTTCATTACGATAATTGTTTTTACTTCCATTTACTTCACAACAACCTTCTTACCATTCTTGATAAAGAGGCCCTTCTGGGCAGGCTTCTTGTCGAGACGGCGGCCGTTGAGGTCGTACCAGTTGGCGTCCTCCGTGTCGGTGATGACGCTTTCGATGCCGGTGAGCGGTTCGCCGAACGTGATGGTCAGACTGCGGGCACCGGACGTTGCAGCCTTGCTGATCTGCAGCCAGCACTTGCCAGCGGCCAGCGTGCCGGCATCCTTCACCCATACGAAGTCGTGGCCGTTAGAGAGCACGTAGTGGTCGGCGGCCTGCATGTCCTCGTCCGTGAATGTCTTGTCCACGAGCGTACCCTTGAAGTGTTCGCTGTCATAGTCCACGTTGTCGGCATCGCTGCTGCTTACGACGATGCTCACCTCAATCTCGGTGTCGTTGTCGTTGTAGATGAGGTAAGGCATCGCGGCGGCTATCACGCTCAGTTCGCCGGTCAGTTCCACCTCCGTCTTGGTCACATTCTTCACCGAGTAGAGCGATACGCCAGCTACAGCATGCTCTATCTCTCGCTTGTCGGCATCAATGCGGGTCATGTAGCTCTTGGCGGGGATGGTCAGCGTGATGCGCTTCAGAGCCATGTCGGCCTTGGCAGCGTTGATGGCTGTGCTGAGTGCAGCGATGGCTGCTTCAACCTGCTCCTGTGTTGCATCGGCATTGTCCTTCACGGCCTTGGCGGCGTTGATGGCCTCCAAAAGCGTAGCGGCAGCCTCAGGGTTGCTGTCCTTGATGCTGTTGTAATATGCCTCTGCGTCGGTGATGTCATCGTTTAGCGCGGTCTTGGTCTCGGTCAGCACGGTCTGCTCGGCTGTCGTCTTGGCACTTGCGAGTGCAGCGATGGCAGCGTCAACCTGTTCCTGCGTTGCATCGGCATTGTCCTTCACGGCCTTGGCGGCGTTGATGGCCTCCAAAAGCGTAGCGGCAGCAGCGGGGTTGCTGTCTTTGATGCTGTTGTAGTATGCCTCTGCCTCAGTGATGGCATCGTTCAGTGCGGTCTTGGTCTCGGTCAGCACGGTCTGCTCGGCTGTCGTCTTGGCACCAGTGAGGGCAGCGATGGCAGCGTCAACCTGCTCCTGCGTTGCATCGGCATTGTCCTTCACGGTCTTGGCAGCGTTGATGGCATCCAAGAGCGTAGCGGCAGCAGCGGGATTGCTGTCCTTGATGCTGTTGTAGTATGCCTCGGCCTCAGTGATGGCATCGTTCAGTGCGGTCTTGGTCTCGGTCAGCACGGTCTGCTCGGCAGTCGTCTTGGCACTTGCGAGTGCAGCGATGGCAGCGTCAACCTGCTCCTGCGTGGCATCGGTATTGTCCTTCACGGCCTTGGCGGTGTTGATGGCCTCCAAAAGCGTAGCAGCAGCGGTGGGGTTGCTGTCTTTGATGCTGTTGTAGTATGCCTCTGCCTCAGTGATGGCATCGTTCAGTGCGGTCTTGGTCTCTGTCAGCACGGTCTGCTCGGCTGTCGTCTTGGCACCAGTGAGGGCAGCGATAGCAGCGTCAACCTGCTCCTGCGTTGCATCGGCATTGTCCTTCACGGCCTTGGCGGCGTTGATGGCCTCCAAAAGCGAAGCAGCAGCGGTGGGGTTGCTGTCCTTGATGCTGTTGTAGTATGCCTCTGCCTCGGTGATGTCATCGTTCAGTTCGTTCTTGGTCTCGGTCAGCACGGTCTGCTCGGCAGTTGTCTTGGCACTTGCGAGTGCAGCGATGGCAGCGTCAACCTGCTCCTGCGTTGCATCGGCATTGTCCTTCATGGCTTTGGCGGCGTTGATGGCCTCCAAAAGCGTAGCGGCAGCAGCGGGGTTGCTGTCCTTGATGCTGTTGTAGTAGGCCTCGGCAGCTGTGATGTCGTCGTTCAGCTTGTTCTTGGTGTCTGCCAGCACGGCTCCCTCGGCTGTCGTCTTGGCACCAGTGAGGGCAGCGATAGCAGCGTCAACCTGCTCCTGCGTGGCATCGGTATTGTCCTTCACGGCCTTGGCGGCGTTGATGGCCTCCAAAAGCGAAGCAGCAGCGGTGGGGTTGCTGTCCTTGATGCTGTTGTAGTATGCCTCAGCAGCGGTGATGTCGTCGTTCAGCTTGTTCTTGGTCTCGGTCAGCACGGTCCCCTCGGCAGTAGTCTTGGCTGTGGTCAGTGCCGACAGTGCATTGTTGACTTTCTCCTGCGTAGCGTCGCCCTTTTCCTGCATGGCCTTGGCCGTGTCGATGGCAGTCTTCAGTGCGGCTGCAGCCTCGGCGTGGTCATCCTTGATGCTGTTGTAGTAGGTCACGGCCTCGGTGATGGCGGTGTTCAGCGCGCTCTTGTCGGCCACGATAGTAAAGTTGGCAGTAGCCGTGCCACTGTAGTTGCCAGTACCTGTGACGGTTACGGTGGCGGTGCCTGTCTCCACGTTGTTCGAGTAGGCCACGGTGTAGTCGGTGTTCAAAACGAGCGTGGTCTCGCCGTCCTTCACGGTGACAGTCGGCGTAATGGCCTCGCCTGTGTAAGTCTGGTCGGTGATGGTCTGAATCCATGCGTCCTGCAGGTTCTTCGCATAAGTCACCGTAACCGTTACTTTGTCCTCGGGCATGGTGAACGTCCACCCGTTATCGACGTTAGACATTGTAACGTCCACTTGCGACGAGGTTTGTGCGGTCACTTCCTTAACCGAGTAGCCCTCGGCGGGTGTCACGTTCACGGTCACCACGTCGTCCTTCAGGGCCTGCGTGGCGGTAGCATCGCCCACGGTGAAAGCCACCGTACCATGTGCATCGCTGCCGTCGGCCAGCGTCAAGTCGAACGGCATGTAGTATTCCACCTGTAGCTCCACGTCGCTGGCGGGCATCGTCAGCGTCCACTCATTGTTGTTGGCAGTCTTGGTCACGGCCACTTCCTCCGCGTCCTGTGCCCATGCGCCCGTCATGCCAAGGATGGCGGCGAGCGTCAATAGAAATCTCTTTGTTGTTTTCATCATTGTTTTTTTGATTATAGTTAGTACAGTATAAGTACAATCATTTCGTATGGACTGCAATCGTAAACTTATCACTTGTTGACGTACCTGAACCGCTGACGATATAGATACCGTCGGTGTTGCTTGCCACTTTAAAACTTGTCACATTTGGCATCGTACCATTACTGCCACGCTTGAATTTATAATATCCACTGTTCTCAACCAGAGTGATTACGCCATTGCTATTATTAAAGCTCATGGCAGGCTTAGTGTTGAAATAAACATTCCCAGCATAGAATGTATCTCCTGTGCGAATCACGTCTCCAGCTTTCAGTGAGGTATAGGTTACCTTTCCTGTGATGGTGCAAGTAGCGGTCTTGCCGCCTGCCGTTGCAGTGATGGTAGCCGAGCCGTAGCCCTTTGTGCCCTTCACTTCATATTCTCCCGTCGTTGCGTTGATGCTTACATAGTCAGGGTCGCTGCTCGACCAAGTGACGGTCTTGTCTGTTGCGTTGTCGGGCAAAACCGTTGCAGTGAGTGTCCCCTTGGAATTGACGAAAAGGGCTTCCGTTGGAGCGTTGGTGATTGTTATGCTCGATACGGGAACTATGACAGTGACGGCACATGTGGCTGTCACGCCGCTGCCGTCGTTGGCGGTGGCAGTGATGTTGGCAGTACCTACGGCATTGGCGGTTACCTCACCCGTCGTGGCGTTGACGGTGGCAACTGCGGTGTTGTCACTGTTCCAGGTATAGGTCTTGTCTGTAGCGTTGGAGGGGTCGATGGCAGTCACACTGAGTGTCTCGGTTGAACCAACGTTAATGGTGGTCTCGGTCTTGTTCAGTGTGATGATGGTGACTTTAATGACTGCCGCCTTCTTTACGGCTTTGACGCTCTTCACCTTCTTCGTGCCCCCATAGGTGATGGTTACCACATCTCCAGGTTGCGGATTGGCGGGACTGATAGTCCAGTTGCCGGAATCCTCAGTGCCGTCGGCCAGGGTGACTTTATAGTTCTGTGTCACGGTCACGGTGCATGTGGCGGTCTTGTCGTCGCTGGTGTCATCGGTGCCGTTGGTTGCGGTGGCTGTGATGGTGGCGGTACCTGCGGCTACGGCGGTCACTACACCGTTAGCATCGACGGTAGCCACGGCGTCGTCGCTCGTCGTCCATGTCACGGTCTTATCTTTGGCATTGGCGGGTGCGACGGTCGCAGTCAGCGTCAGCGTCTCGCCGCCCACGGTCAGCACAGCATCGTCCTGTGAGAGGGTTACGTCAGAGACAGGCGTAGCATAGCCATACACCTCAATCTTTTTTATACCTTTAGACGTATATGCCAAAATTGGCGTACCATTTACTTGCGGTGTCTTATCCTCTTCTGTGGTTTCTACTACAAAGGGAGCTTCGCTGTCTGTAGCTGTACGATCTGCATCGTCATAGAATATACATTTGGTGATGGTATATTCTTCGGCAGCGGTGACGGTTGCTGTCCAGCCGTATCCCCACCATCCCCAGTTAGCGAGGTATGCTGAGCTCCCTCCTGCAGTATAACTGAATGAAACGGTTGCCACATTCGCCGTACTGTAGCTGGCTTGCTCTTTGGCTGTTGCTGTAATTGTGGTCAGCAGCGTTTCGGTCTGCGCCATTGCACCCGTAGCTGCCATCAGCAGGAGGGCGACGATTGATAGAATTCTTGTTTTCATCATTGTTTTGTTTTTAAATGATTAAACTTATTTGTTAATGATAAATGTTTGTTTCCTAATGTTTGTCCCCCGCCGCAGTTGTTCGACGGGGACAAAAAAAACAAGCCGACTTCTCTTGCATGGACGCAAGAAAAGCCGTATATTGACGCGGGCGACCCGCGCGTAAAATAAAAGGTGTTGTTACCTCTCTTGTAGGCGAGCGCCTGAGAGAGAGAGAGAGAGAGAGAGAGAGTAATCAAATTATCGGAATGACCAAATGTTTCAGTCATTCTTTTCGCTGTGTTATGATTATTTAACTCTCTGCGGGGCATGGGGATTACTCTCTGACGTTAGCGTTGGTTGAAATGAAAAACTTTAGGACTGCTTTTCAACGGTTTCCAAAGCGTCCTTGAATGGTTTCAAGTCGAAATAGAGCAGACGGGTGTCATCGTTGATGTCCGTCTCTGTGAAGAATTTGAAGCCTCCCTTGTTCTCATAGAACGAGACGGCATCGGCGTATGCATCTACGGTAAGGAACTTGATGGTGTCGTTGAGCAGGGAGAAATAAGCCACGATGTCGCCGGTCTTGGGATTCTGCAAGAGATAAGTGACAGCCAGCAGCTGCTCCTGATAGTCCTTGGCCTCCTGCATGAGGAATTCGTTCAAGTCGCCGTCTTTGCTCTTGAACTCAGGGATGACCGTGGTCTTGGTCAGAATGCTCAGTGCCAAATCTTCGATGCGTATCATCAGAGGACGAAGGTGGTTATGCGCTTGAACTTCTCATACGTTTCCCTTGCCTTGGTGACTTCTTCGGCTGACACTGGTGTAGGGTGCTCAAGGTTATACTTGAAGCGCTCCACGTCTTTCCCCTTCAATACGGGGGTCTCTTTGATAGGTCTTGCCATGATAAATACGTATTTATGTGAAATTTCGCTGCAAAGTTACAACTTTTTTCGCATACTTGATGCAAACGGGGCGTTAAAAGTGCAAAAAGGCAGGCGAGAGATTAGCAAAATTATTGTAATGGCCAAAAGATTCGGTCATTCTTTTCGCTGTGTTATGATTATTTAACCTTCGGTAGTGGGGCATAATTGCTACTCGTTATTTGTGTGGATAGTAGTTTGTGGAGGATTAGTCTTCGTCCAAGTCGTTGAGGTCGAAGTAGAGCAGCCGCGTCGGTTCGTCGGCATCCTCGTCGTTGAGAGGCACGAAGCCGTTGCGGAGGTAGAAAGGGATTGCTGCGGCATATGCATCGACTGTGATGAAGCGACATCCTGTCTTGTTGTCGGTGGTAAAGTAACGCTTGATGAAGTCAAGCAGGAACGAACCGACAGACATCCCTCTCATATCCATGGAAACACCCAAACGGCCAATTTTGACAGCGGGGTAACTCTTCAGACGCTTGTGATTGTTGAAACGACGGCTGAAACGATTGTACTTCGTTTTGTTGTCGAAGTCGGAGATGGAAATGCGGTCGTTGGAGAGGCTGAAGAATGCGGTAATGTGTTCATGATTGGTATCCGCATTCTCTTCCAGCACGTATGTCACTGCCAGTTTCTCTTTTCGATAGAGCATGCTTTCGTTAAGTATAAAGTCGTTCAGGTCTGCATCTCCGCAATCGAACGCCTTTACTGTCTCACTTTCTTCAAGCCGTGCAATGACTAAGGAAGCATTGTTGATGTCAAACGGTTGCTGCATTTTTTCTTCTCATTCCACGTTCCAACATAGCCATGCCAGCCTCGTAGTTGGCATTCATACGTGCACGTTCCTCCGTAGAGATACGGCGCCGTTCCTGCATCCGTGCTTCGAAACGTCGGGCATCCTCACCGTAGAGGATGGGGGTCTCTTTGATTGGTCTTGCCATAACAAATACGTATTTAAGATGAATATTCGGTGCAAAGGTACAACTTTTTTCGCATACTTGATGCAACCGGGGCATTAAAAGTGAGGAGTGGGGGCGAAGATACGCCGTTTTGTCATCTTAGCCTGCCGATATTTACTAAATCAATGAAAGTCGGCGTCGCTGTCTTCACGACAGTGACGCCGACTACAGGGGAAACCTGTGCAGGAAAAATTTTCTTCAACTAACTTCGAGTATAGGGTTGTTCTATAAATTATGTCGAGATGATTTTTGACTTTATGTGCGTATTGTTTTGCAAGTTAAGGAGGGAGCAATGCGGGCATTGTGACCGACGCTGGCTTGGCAAAAGGATGCCACAGAAAGCAAAAAGCAGCCGAAAATTAGTTAATTAAAACAGAATTTATAAAACATCCCTATAATGAATCTCCGTTCAATATTCGGATACGGTGACATTGCTCACCGTAATATTTCCGCCATAGTTGTTGATGCTCCAACAGTTCTTCTGAATGCCATAGATACGGTTCGTGTAGGCATATGTACCATTGACGTACATCACCATCACAGAATTGTCCGTATAAATATCGATATTATAGACATTGTCTGCCGGACGGGGGAAATTGTATCCGTCTATACCCTCCACGAATCCGCGTCCCGCAGGGCCTTCCTGTTCGAAATTCACCTTGCGCGTATTTTCGTTCTCGGGATTCACCACCATCGTGTAGTATTTCTCCGAATCCGTTCCGCGCACCAGTGACACGCCGAAGCGGTCCCAGTTGTTGGACGTGGTAACGGTGAATGAAATATGGTTGGCTGTTCCCAGTCGGCTGTAGAGAATATAGGCATCGTTGCCGCTCAGGGTACCGTCGGCACCATTGAGCGATACCCCGTTGGAGGCTTTCACTTCGGGGATGCTCTCTTTCTTGTATTTCGAGGCCATTGAGGGCACTTCACCCAGGGAAAGGGTCCCGTCCTCATGCTGGATGATTTTGTGACATACGAGGGCACCCGACCAGTTGGGTTCGCCTCCGGCTCCCACATTGAGATTCTTCTCGTGGATATCGGAACCCGTGCGATAGGGACACCATCCCCACATGTAGCGGTCTGTCCCGTTGGACGCCGTCTTTCCGGCATAGAAGGCGCGGCTGTCGAGCACACCTTCACGTCCGTCTTTCGGCCAGTTGGCACCCGGATCGTTGAAGCAGGCTTTCACACCCTCGAACGATGTCGCCATCATATACTTCACCTTACGGCTCCAGCTGGCGCGATATCCTTCGCTATAGACCACATACCACCAGTCTCCCATCTTGAAGATGTCGGGGCACTCGCATTGACGGTCCCAAATCATGGGGAACGAACCGGCGTGGCTCCAGGTTTTCAGGTCGGACGACGTGAACTCGGCAAAACGCAGAGTGCTCACAATCACCATGTGCCAGAGGCCGTCTTCAGCCTTGAAGATCTGCGGGTCGCGGAAATCCGTACGCGAGAATCCGTAATCCGTACCCTTCAGCGACCACAGGTTGTCGCGTGTCCACGTCTTGTAGTCGGGCGATGTGGCGCGCATCACCACCTCCCTGTTCTCACAGTTGCCGTTGTGACCCGTGTAGTACAGATAGTAGAGTCCGTCGCTTTCGTTGTAAAGGCAGCATCCTGTGCCGAGTGCGGCATCCTGCTGCAGGGGCGAGGCTCCCACGGCCAGCACTTCGCCTATCGACTCGTAGTTGGCGCCATCGGTCGTGCTGACACCCCAGATGGGATGGAAACGCTTGTCGTCGTTAATGTCATATTCTTGCAGATACAACACTTTGAACTCCCCGGCTTTCTGATCATAGAATGGCATCGGGTCGCCACAGCGGCCGATTGCGGGTGTGTAGTATGTGCTGAACCCCTTCTCGTCGGTCGGCGTGAAGAAGGTGGTCGTGCCAGCCCAGTCCTTGGGTGCATCGCCGTCGAATCCGTCGTCACTGCATGCTGTCAGCGAGGTAGCCGACAACACGGTCAGAAACATATATATCAATGAAGTTTTCATGTCGGTTTATTTCATTAAATAATTAAACGCATTTTGGGTCATGATTGCAATATTCCGGTGGAAGTTCTCCGTATAACCGGCTTCCAGCGTATAAGAATACCAGTCGTAGCAGCCTGTTCCGAAACAGAGGATTGAGCCCCTTCCGTCATGGGCAGGATACTCCCATACCACAATGGCTCCGTCACCGCCCACACCCAGGATAGAGGCACCCGTGCGGCCGGTCCATGCATTGTAGTCCGGATAGTCGCCCCAGTCGGTTCCTACATGATACTGAGCCGTCGAGTTGGTGATGTGATAACCGGCATCCGTACAATAAACCTCAGCGGCATTGTCTCCGGCAATCAGGTTCTCATAGACAGGATGGTTCTCCTGTCCGGCATATTTACGGAAGGTCCAGGGACCGCCGCAGAGTTCGGCGCTCATCTCGTCCTGACCCCAGCAGTTGTTGGGCGTTGTCCACTCGTCGTCGCCTGTAGCTCCGATGAATGAAGGCAGGTTGACGGCATAGCGCGTCAGCAGCAGCGAACCGCCGTTCTCATAGAATGAACGGAGCTGGTTCTTTGCGGCAAGGGCGTCTGTGGCCTTGGCGGCAAACACATCGTGACCGTCCACACCGCCGTCCACATGCCAGTGCCACCAGATAACCTCGCATTCGCTGAGATCCACCGTACCGGCCTGCAGGTCGGCAAACGACACATAAAGTGATCCGGCCACATTGCCGAGCATCCATTCACACGCCGTACGGGCTTCCGCATCCAGGTCGTTCATGGACGACGGCGAACCGAGGAAGACAGCTTTCGGCTTGTCGATGGCTATCACCGTCACGACATATTCGCTGCGTGCCGAGTTGTTGGTCACAATATAGGTGACTGGATGGGTGAAATCCTGAGCAACACCGCTGGCAGGGAAGATGGTGGCATTGGCGCTGTAGGAAATGGTGGGAACCAGCGACGTGACGCCCGCCGACTGAGGCACATAGACAGTGATGGTCTTGGCATCCTGATCGATGGTGCCCTGATAGATGTCGTTCACAACAAACTGCGTGATACGGGCCTCGTCATGACGTACGCTCACCGTCCAGTCGAGACAGACATCGCCGTTCTGGACATGCAGCACACGGGCCTCGTCCATATTGAGGGTGGCTCCCTGCGTGAAATTGGCGGTGGCACCGTCTGACAGCACCAGATCGGTGACTTTCATCGCCGAGGTTGCATACACTTCGGGCAGCCGCACCTCGATGCTGCGGGTGGCGAGACTGATATTGCCCTCGAAGTTATCGAGCGAGAAGGACTCTACCATACAGTCGCCGTCCAGTTTCAGGTCGCTCACATGGTCTTCACTGCACGCGCTCAGACCGAAAGCCAGAAACGCTGCACTTACGATATATAATATCTTTGATTTCATAACAGTGTTTTTTTTATTGGTTACCAGTTGCCTGCATTCTGGGTATAGTGGCCGTTGGAGGCTGCCAACTGGCTGTAGGGAATGGGCAGATACTCATCCTTGTCGGCGGTGAAGTGTGCACTGCTGTAGATGGCGCAGTCGTTGGCTTCCTCGGCGAAATATTTGTTGAGCACGGTGGCGGCTTCGCCCCAGCGTACGAGATCGAAGAAACGCTCGCTTTCCATTCCCAGTTCCAGACGGCGTTCCATCTTGACCATCCGGATGACCTGTTCCTGGCTATAACTGCCGCGGTAGTTGGTGATATATATCTTCACACCATACTGGTTTTGGTAGTTGCCTATCATCTGGGTGCTGCCTGCGGCACGGGTACGGATCCGGTTGATGAGCTGTACGGCCAGGTCGGTCTGACCCAGCTGGGCATAAGCCTCGGCGCGCTCCAGCAGCACGTCGGCATAGCGGAAGACGATGCGGTTCATGGAGCTGGCCCAGTAGGATCCCTTGATGAGATAGCTTCCTATCAGGGCGGGATCTACATTCTGCTTGAGGGTGACATAATAGCCGTAGAGACCGTTCGAACGGCTCCAGATGCTGGTCTGATCCATCATGTAATTGCGGTTGAACATATAGGGCAGACCGGGCATGCCGACGGTGAGGAACAGACGCGGATCGGCATTGTCGCTCTTCATGTCGTAGTTCTTTTCGTTGAACGAGTCGAGCAGCGGCAGACCGTCGTCACCCGTGCGGTAGGCATTCACCAGATTCTGCGAAGGCTTGTAGAAATCGCAGCCGCCGTCGGTGGCTCCCGGGATGTTGGGCACAATCAGACCGTAAGCCCAATTCAGGTTGCCGTAGGTGGAACCGTCGTTGCGGGAATACTGGATGGCCCACAGGCTCTCAATGCCGTTTTCATACTGTTCCTCGGGACGGAAGTTGTTGTGGATGTCGTCCTCGAGTCCGTAGTTGACATAAAGGTCGGGATTGGTATATTCAATTACCTTCTCCAGGTCTGCCCTGTTGATTGATGTCACTTGGTTGTTGGCGGGGTCGTCCTGACGGTAAGCCTTATAGAGATACACCTTGGCAAGGAATGCAGCAGCCGATGCACGGGTGGGCCGGCCCTTGTCTTCCTGAGTTTGCGGAAGGGTGTTATATGCCTCCATCAGGTCGTCGATGATGAGCTGCCATCCCTCGTCGTTGGAGTACGCCGTGTTTGAGAGCTCGTTATACTCGTCGTACGTCAGGTTCTCGTCCACTACGAAGGGAATGTGCTTGAAGAGACGCTTCAGCAGGAAGTGGGCATAGGCCCTGAGGAATTTCATCTCGGCCAGTCGTTGCTGCTTCATCGCATAGCTGTCGTCACAGTTGTTGAGCAGGGCAATGGCTGTGTTGACACGTGAGAGGCAGTTGTACAGACGCACCCATACATCGTTGAGGTTCCAGTTCTGGGTCAGTACACCCTGCTGCACTTCCAGTTGATGGAACACGTCGCCGTCGCTCGTTCCGCTGCCGCCCTTGTAGGCATCGTCGGAACGCACGTCGAAATTCCACATCGAGAACGACGAGTTGATATCTTCAGCCGTGGTGAAGATGGCATAGGCCGACACCACCATCGCCTCAGCGTTTTCGGGACTTTTCACCTGCTCGTCGCTCAGGGTGCCTTGCGGCACGTGGTCGTCGAGTTCGTCCGAACAGGCCGTAAATGCAGATGCCGTCAGTAGCAGAGTGCCTGCCAGCAGTCCGGCCATTGCCTTGTGATAGATAAGTATTCTTTTCATATTGTTGTGAATTTTAGAATGAAACGTTAAGGCCGAAAGTAACGGTCACGGGGATGGGATAGCCGTAGTTGGCATTCTCGGGATCCACTCCCGTAAAGCTGCGGGCCTTGATGGTGAGCAGGTTCTGGGCGGAGAGGTACAGACGCACACGTTCCATATATATCTTCTCGCAGAATTCCTTGGGTACATTATATCCGAGCTGAACGGTGCGCAGTTTGGCAAATGAACCATTCTCGACGAAATAGCTGCTGACGCGCTTTTCGTTGTTATTGTCCATGGTGCTCACGGCCGGGATGTCCGAACCGGGATTGGCGGGGCTCCAGGCGTCGAGCAGACGGCGTCCTTTGTTGAGGTTGGAGATATTGAGACCGCTCCAGAGGTCGGTTTCCTTCTTCAGATCGGACATAACGTCCACGCCCTGCACACCCTGCCAGAACATCGTGAAATCGAAGTTCTTGTACTGCAGGTAGATATTCAGACCCCACGTGAAGTCGGGTGTCGGGTCGTAGATCCACTGCTGGTCTTTCTCGTTGATGAAGCCGTCGCCGTTGAGGTCTTTCCAGCGGATGCGGCCCAGGCCGGCACCGTTTTGGACGGCGTGGTTGTCGATTTCTTCCTGACTCTTGAAGATACCGTCGCTCACGTATCCCACCTGCGAGTACATAGGACGGCCCACTACGCTCTCTACTCCGTTGCCGCCGAAGGTACCGTTGGCAGCGATGGTTTCGGGCAGTTTGGTCACCTTGTTGCGATAGGTTCCGATATTGCCGGACACATCGTAGCTGAAGTCGTGCACCTCGCCGCGATAGCCGATATTCAGTTCAATACCCTTGTTCTCCACTTCTCCCGCGTTGATCCACTGCGACGAGCCTTCGCCCATCACTCCGATGCCGGGCATATAGACCAGAATGTCGGACGTTTTCTTGAAGTACCAGTCGAACGAACCGTAGAGCGCGGTTGCGAGCACCGAGAAGTCAATACCGAGGTTGGTCTGTGTGGTGGTTTCCCACTTCAGGTCGTCGTTGCCGAGCTGGTTGCGTTTGAAACCGCTGGGCAGGGTCTGACCGCCGTTGGTGCCCGCTATATCGTAGCTGGTGCCGTAGCTCTGTCCGCCGAATCCGGCTTCACCGTAGTTGCTCTCATAGAGCGTGTATCGGGCAATGTTGGAAATTTCCTGGTTACCGGTCTGACCCCAGCTCGCGCGCAGCTTCAGGTCGCTGATCCAGGAGACCTGTTTCATGAAGTCCTCCTGATTGATGCGCCAGCCCACACTCACCGAAGGGAAGGTACCATAGCGGTTGTTCTTACCGAAACGGCTCGAACCGTCGCGACGCAGTGTCAGCGAAGCCATGTACCTGTCGGCATACGTGTAGTTCACCTTGCCGAAGTAGGATATCAGCGAGAAGCCTTCGCCCGAACCGTAGGCCTCGGCTTCACCCACACCCGCATTGGGCCACATATAGTCGGTGGTGAGGGTGGCAAAGTCATACTTCTTGCCGCTGAAGAAAACATCGTCCTCGCGGTTGAGCTCCATACCGACCATGGCATCGCCACGGTGTTTGCCCACCTCGAAATTGTAGGTGGCTATCAGGTTCCACATCCACTTGGTCCAATGTTCCTGCTTTGCCTCGACGGCGTTGGTCGCATTGGCCACCGTACCCTCCGTGATAGGATAGGTGAAGATGCGCTGCTGCTTCTGGGCATAATCCAGACCGAACGTCGATTTGAAGTTCAGGTTCTTGATGGGGTTGATGTTCACATACGCGTCACCAAACATACGCCAATAGGTGTAGCGGTTGTCACTGTTGCGGTCCAGACGGGCCACGGGATTCTCGCGGTCGGGATAACCGCCCACAGGACCTGCATACTCGCCCGTGGCGGTATAGACGGGAATGGAAGGATTGAACTGAAGCACATTCTGCAGGAATCCGCCGGGAGCGGCTACCTCGCTGGTGCGGTTCAGGGTGAAGTGTTCGCCCACAGTCACGATGTGACGGTCGTTGCGCTTCATCAGTTTGAATTCCGTATTCATACGGGCACTGAAACGCGAGAAGTCCGAACTCTCGATAATACCTTTGTTCTTATAGTATCCCAACGAGAAAAACGACGTGGCGCGCTCCGAGCCGTTGCTCAACGACACGTTGTATTGCTGCACCATACCCGTGCGGGTGGTCTGGTCAAACCAGTCGGTATCGGCTGCGGGAGTAGTGCCGGCCGCATCGAGATATTTGCTCATCGTGATGTTGTTGAGTACTGGGTAGCCCTGTGCGTTGTATCCCCAGTCGTAACGGTAGCCCAAACCGTTGGAGTTGGGATTGAGACCGTCGTTGACGTAGCCCTGCCACATCACCTGACCGAATTCCTTGGCGTTGAGCACTTCCATCTTGTGGGCATAGTTCTGGATGGCGAGGCTGGCATCGAGGTTGATTTTCAGGGAGCCTTCCTTGCCTTTTTTCGTGGTGATGATAATCACACCGTTGGCAGCACGCGAACCGTAGATACTGGCTGAGGCGGCGTCTTTGAGCACCTGAATGGACTCAATGTCGTTACCGTTCAGCTCGTGCATACCCGACTTGGTGGGTACACCGTCGATGATGTAGAGCGGGTCGTTGTTGTTCAGCGTACCCACACCACGGATTCTCACCGTGGCGGAACCTGAGGGCGAACCGTCGGCCGAGATGTTCATACCTGGCACACGACCCTGCATTGCCTTGATGGGGTTGTTCTCGTTCTGCTTGGCCAGGTCTTTCACACTGACCACCGAAACGGCACCCGTCAGATCGGCTTTGCGCTGGGTGGTGTAGCCTGTTACCACAACGTCGCTCAGCACCTCGGCATCTTCGGTCAGCACTACCTTCATGCCTTGGGATGCCGGCATTTCAACGCTCTTGTACCCCACAAAGGAGAACACGAGCATCCGGCCGGGCTGAACTTTCAGTTTGAAGTTGCCGTCGATATCGGTGATAGTACCGTTCGACGTCCCCTTTTCTATTACGGTGGCTCCGAATACCGATTCTCCTAAGTCATCGGTCACGTTGCCTCCGATTTCCTGTTGGGCGTACACTGTCGCGCATGCCAACATGAGCGTAAAGCTCAGAAACAGTCTCTTAAGTTGTTTCATAAGGTTTAAAATGTTATTTATATGGTGGATTTTTGATGCAAATATACGAGTTCAGGCTCTGAACGACCGAAAAAAATCGTTCAGAGCCTGTAAATTCTGTTTCATGAAACAATCTTCGACTATTTTGTCAATTCTCTCAACTCTGTGGGATACTTGCCATACTGGTGCTTAAAGCATTGAGAGAAATAACCCGGGGTGCCGAAGCCCACTTCATAGGCAATTTCGTTGACGGTTTTGCAGGTGGTCGAGAGCAACACATAGGCCTGCTGCAACCGCATCTGGCGAAGCAGTTCTACCGGCGTAAGACCCGTTAGGGCTTTCACCTTGCGGTAGAGCTGCACGCGGCTGATACCCATCTTCTCGCCCAGTTCATCCATCTTCAGACCGGGGTTCGACATATTCTGGCGGATGGCCTTGTTCAGAGTCTCTGCAAAAATGGCATCCTGCGAACGCACCGCGGGCAGGTCCCCCTCCCGCATTTCGAACACTTGTTTCAGGCGGCGGCTGTCGGGGTTGGTATAAAAGAGGGTCTCTTCCTCGTGCATAGCCTGCCGTTCGCGCAGCGTACGACGCATCTGCAACAGGGCCCTTGTGATCAGCAACAGCGCTACAATCAGCACCGCAAGGCTCAGCAGGCTGACCAGCAATGCCTTGTGCTGGGTATTGTACAGTCCCAGCGATTCTTCCAGTTTGTCGTGTATTGTAACCAGATTGTTCACCTGCGACATCAGTTCGTTGCTCGTCAGTGCCGTCATCGTCACGTTGTCGGGCGTCACCAGCATGCCCTGGAGTACGTTTTCGCGCTCATAGGGTTCTCCCGTCAGAATCTGGAGGGCCAGTTTCACAATCTCCTCGCCGTGGGTCGGATAAATATAGGTGGCATGAAACCGCCCTTTCTCCACATAGTCAATACCCTGGTTCTTGCCGGGCATCCCGTCCACGCCGATCACCTTCGCCGGCTCAGCCGTTCCCATATCAAGATATGCCTGACAGGCTCCGTCCGCCATACCGTCGTTGTGACAGAACACCACGTCCCAGTCGTTGTCCTTCTCAGCCAGCACGGTTTCATAGCCGCCCTTGCCTGTCCAGTCACTCTCCACATAACGGTAGTACACATCGGGACAGATTGCCATCACGTTACTGAAGCCCCGATGCCGGTCCTGAGCCGGGGAAGAATTCATCGCCCCGGTTATCTCCAGCACCCGGAGTTTGCGGCCTCCGCCCTCCCCCTGACGTTGTTTCAGATGACCGACAATGTAATTGCCCACATCACGACCTACAGCCTCGTTGTCGCCTCCGATGAACGCTGTGTATTCATCTGTGTCTGCCTTACGGTCGAAGAACACGACCGGAATACCACACCGTCTGACCCTGACAATAGCATCGGCTACTGCTTCCGATTCGCCCGGCGCTACCACCAGCAGATGAATGCCGCTCTCCACCAGACTGTCAATCTGATGCACCTGCAATGCCACATCGTCATGGGCATCCGCAATACTCACTTCCACATCCCGACGGTACAGGTGTTGGGCTGCAAGCATTTCGCTGTTCACCTTTTCACGCCATATGCCACCGGCACATTGCGATACTCCGATTTTATAGGCGGCGTCTCCATCACTGCATGACGCCAACACTGGCAGAAAGACAGCTGCCAGTAATAATTGTTTCATCCGAAGATATAGTTTAGGCATACAATATCTGTAATTGTCTATATGAATTGCACTTGGGCCATTCTTATGGTTTACTGCGGCAAAGATAGGCCATATTTCCGATAATTCCAAATTTTCTGTCTGTTTTTTTCATCAGAACCTCATTTCTTTTAAAAAGGTCTATC
>Ga0326514_10000966_pt1 | contig 18907 bp, 13 predicted proteins | sample 3_2548_0518_D_FD_203653 | JGI IMG/M metagenome (GOLD analysis project Ga0326514, IMG submission 203653) | Bovine rumen microbial communities from UC Davis, California, United States - 3_2548_0518 | ecosystem: Host-associated > Mammals > Digestive system > Stomach > Rumen | place: USA... | reverse complement strand
ATGCAGGGTGCTTTGTGTCAGCGGATCGGTATAGCGCTACAAAACTGAGATTCTTCATTATGCGATACGCTGCATTCAATAATACCGCAGTGACGGTGCATTTCCATGTACATGGCACAGCGTCATAGGGAGGGATAACCGAATGAATCATTATAATCCGCGCGATATTCCGCTGAGCAATTCTCCGGCACCGGCTGGCCCGTGGGACATGGGTCATTGGATGTGTAAGGCTCCAAGGTTGGTTCCCCGCGGCTGCGACGTGGAGATCAAACTGCCGTTTCCGTATGAGGACGATGTGACGGAGAGCGTGAAGGTCACGGTGGCCCAGGCGGGCAACGTGATTGCGGAATATGAGAAGGTAGACGTAACCATTGCGGACGAGACGATGACGTTCACCATCGGACAGAGCGCGACACTGAGTCTGGATGCCACAGAGGGTCCGGTGCTGGTACAGATCCGTGCGATTATCACGAATGTTGGCGCGGTGAAATCTCCAGTGTTCAAGTTTGCAACGGACGCAGACGAGATGACACTGAACGATGATTACTTCGATGCAGACGAGACCGTTGACGGCGTCGCTTTTTCGATCAATGATGACGGAGAACTGGTGGCAACGACTACACAGGCGTTTGCGAACAAATACGGATTCACCATTGAGGATGACTCGGATTTAGTGGTTACTGTCAATGGATGATAGGTCTGGGAGGGGAAACTATGGCAGATAGTTTGACATATAACCTTGGCACGGTAACTGCTTACGGAAGCGCCAAGGAAGGCGGATATACCGGGACGTATGAAGAGTTCTGCGAGTCCTTGGCAAAAGCCGGAACCGCGGCGGATAATGCTGCGGCGGCAGCGACGAGCGCCAGCGCATCCGCGACGAGCGCCAGCGCGGCGGAGACTAGCGCCAGTACGGCGGCTACGAGCGCCAGTGCGGCGGAGACTAGCGCACGTGAGGCGGCTGCAAGTGCTGCTGCTGCGAATGCTTCCACCACGGCAGCATCTACAGCGGCAGCGATGACTGACACCAGCAAGATCTATGTGTACACCGGCAGTGAGACCGGATATACCAATGGCAACTGGTATTACTACGATGGCTCAGCCTGGGTGTCTGGCGGGGCATTCAATGCGGCTGGGTGCGATGATGCGCTGAGCGATTCGTCTACTAATGCAGTTCAGAACAAAGTTGTGAATGGGGCAATTGATGATTTAAAGAGCGCATTGTACGAGGAACTGACGTATGAGACTGTGGTTAACTCCTACATCAACAAGGCCGATGGAGAATTTGTCAACTACGATAACTGGACTCGTACCGGCTATATTGAGGTTGATCCTACGCGGACACTGTATATCGAGGGAGCGGCGTCTGGCTGGTGTGCAAGCTATGATGTAAATAAAAAATTTGTCCGGGCTTTTACGATTTCCGCAGGGACAACCAGCTACGTGTTTTTGGAAAACGTGAAATACATCGCAATCTCCACTACCACGGCAAACTTTGGGTATGTTTTGAAATATAAAACCATGGATAGAGCATATGCTACGCAAAAAGCTGTAGTTAATATACTTAGTCCAACAGGTATTTTGCCGCTCGACGGGTGGGTAACTGGATCGCTCTCCAGCGGAGAGGCTGTATTAAACTGGAAGAGGCTCCACAGTGATTACATCCCGGTTGAGAGTGGAAAAACTTATGTGGTTCAATATAGCGCGGAATACACGCTTGCTTATGAGGAATACGATGCAAATTACCAGTTTGTGTCCACACATAGCTATCTGAGCAACGGCGACACGTTTACGGTTGGAACGAACACCGTATACATCCGAGCAATCGTTAATGGCGGGGAGAAAAATCTTTACCCGGACGATGCATTGTCTTTCGGTATAACCGTGAATCCCTACGAGTCTAAAAAGCTCCGGGTCATGACGTACAACGTGGGACACTACAACTACGGGACCGGCGTTGGGCTGCCTGCGGAGATATACGATGAAAAAGTAATCCATTACAGACGTTTTTTTGGAGCCGCTGATTGCGATATTGTTGGCATGCAAGAATATGACAGCAGAATGGATGCAGAGAACCAGATTTGGGCGAACGATGCGCTGTGGGATTATTACTATCCATATTCCGTCAACACCGGGATGCAGACCGCGCTGAAATCTAAGTACCCGATTTCGGATGGTGCATCTCACCAGCTATCCAATGGTCAGTATTATGTGGACGGGTACATTGACGGAATCTATGTAATCTCCGTGCATCTGACCGTTGGGACAAGTTCTACGCAAACACGGCTGGATGAAGCGGCGGAAATCGTGGCCCTGCTGGACGGCAAGAAATCGTTCATTATATGCGGCGATTTCAACTGCGAGCCGGGCGAAGAGGACGCACTCTACAACGTGTTTTTGAATGCTGGCTGCGCGGTTGCCAACTGTGGGTGGTTCGGAAAATATTATACCTGGTCAAATAATCGAACCGACTTTGATGACTACGACAACCCGACAGGGACGCAGCTCTACTACCTAGATAACATTATTGTGTCGCCGAATATCTCTATCGACAATGTGTATCCTGTCCCAGAGGCATTTGGCAAACTATCCTCCGACCACATTCCGCTGATTGCGGATTTGACAATAATTAACTGAGCGCGGAGGACAAGCCAATGGGAACAATCATCGGGAATATCGTCGTAGCGCTGCTGGCTTTGGCTGGCAGCGTGTACGGGACGTATAAGGCCAACAGCAAAAATCAGGCGCTGATAGCCTACCGTCTGGAGCAACTGGAGAAAAAGGTCGATAAACACAACAGCGCCGTGGAACGCACCTACGAATTGGAGCGGAAAATGGATGTGCTGGAGGAGAAAATGTCCGTAGCAAATCACAGAATCGCAGATTTGGAGGATGATGCAAAATGAAAGCATTTTTTAAGGCAGCGGGCATCCGTGCCCTGAAAACCTTCTGCCAGACGGCAGTTGCCATGATCCCGGCAGCGGTGACCATTACTGCCGTGGACTGGGTGACCGTACTCGGCACGGCGGCGCTTGCCGGGGTGTGCAGCATCCTGACCAGCATTGCTACTGGTTTGCCGGAAGTAGAGGATAAAACCTGAACTGATACAAGAAGGTGGAATGACTTATGGGGTTTTATGAGGAACGGAATACCCACATCCGCGTACCTATCGACGAGACTGACAGACCAGGGAATGAAACCCCTCCCGCACCTATGCCTGCACCGGCACCTCTGGATGACAGGGGTGCCGGATTCTATGTTGGCACCAGAGCCTACATTTGCGTCAGCGGACACGGGGAACCTGAATATGATGCACTCGTTGATTTGCAGGCTCGCGCTGCGGCGTATGCGAGGACGGCATCTGCGTCTGCATCCGGTGCAGAAGCTGTTGCGGCATCCATTGAGGGCACGGTTTCTGATGCACTGGAGGAGGCCAAGTCTTCTGGTCAATTCAATGGAGCGGATGGGCAGAGCGCATATGAGGCAGCTATTGCAGGTGGCTACACTGGGACGGAAAGTGACTTCTATGCGGACCTCGGCGCTATGGATAATTTGGCAACTGCACTTTCTTCTATTTAGGAGGCTGAGAGAATGAGTATCACATCAGAACTTAGCCGACTACAGGAAGCCAGGGACGATCTTGCCGAGAAGATTCCGGCAACAGGTTTGATTTCCACTTATGCAGACCAACTCCAAACAATCATTAATAACGCAAACGCGATCACTGATGGTGGCAGCACAACGATAGCAGACGCTATGGATGTGCTGATTGCGGGGTACGGTCACGGCGGGGAAACCTATGAAGAGTATACCGGGGTGTATGAGATCACGCCGTCTACATCGGAACAGGTCTTGCCGACGGCCCAGAAGGTCTTGACCGCAGATGTGACGGTGCAGGAAATCCCATACTATGAGACCACCAACGAATCCGGCGGGTATACCGTCATCATTGGTTAACCAGGAGGAAATAATCTATGGCAAATCAGTACAAGAACAAAATCATCTATGGGGGGACCGTCCTCATGGACATCTCTGCCGATACTGTCACCCCTGACAAGCTGGCATCCGGCATCACGGCCCACGACAAATCCGGCGCACCCATCACCGGCACAAACACCTATGACGCGGACACCAGCGACGCCGATGCGGTAGCAGCGGAAATCCTGCTGAACAAAACGGCCTATGTCAACGGCAACAAATTGACCGGCACTATGCCAAACAACGGCGCGGTATCCGGGGCGATTACCACCAAAGCCGGGGCATAAACGATCCCTCAGGGCTATCATGATGGTTCCGGCTCCGTTGGAATCAGCGCCACGGAGCAGGCGAAAATCATTGCGTCCAACATACGGCAGGGCATCACCATTCTGGGCGTGGCTGGCTCCATGTCTGGCACGGAGGACGTGACCGCCGAGGCTGTAACGATGACGCCAACTACCAGCCAGCAGACCCGTACACCTGGAACGGGATACAACTACATCTCTCAGGTGGTAGTCAACGCGATCCCGTATGTGGAAACCGACAATGCGGCGGGAGGCGTGACCGTCACCATCGGATAAGGAGTGGACGGTATGGCAAATCAGTACAAGAACAAAATCATCTATGGGGGCAACACCCTCATAGACCTCTCCGGGGATACCGTGACGGCGGCAACTCTACTGGAGGGATATACGGCCCATGACGCCAGCGGAGCGCCGATCATAGGCACGGCATCCAGCGGAGGCGGCGAAACGGTGTCCACCGCCCATTTGTTTCTTGCGTCAGGCACTGTGGACGCAGGTATAACATCCGCAACGATTGGTAACGGCATAATAGACACAGGGTTGACGCTGGCAGATTTGCAGGCATACAAATATTTTTACTATAAAATCCGACTCGATGACAACAAGCCCTATATCGGGTTGAGAATTGGGTCAACCATCGTGAGCCGTGCGGTCAGCAATGGGATTGGTGCGGAGTATACATGGGTGGACAGCAACCAAACCATGATAATGCCGATTTCGTTTAATGTCGGAAACTCTGGTATTTCAGGCAGCCCCGCACGTCTGGCAAACAATGAGTATTATATGCACAGCAGCACATTGAACGGACAGCAGTTTCTAGGTGCAATTTCTGGATTCTCGCCCACGGATAAAATCTATCTGGGCTGTTTGCACATGAACGGCCTGGCAGAAACAACAAAAACAATGACATGGGCGATAGCAGGATTCGGAGGGCTGTCATGAGATACTATCACACCGAGAACGGATATATAGCCACAGTTGGGGTATTGGACGGAGAAGAGATTACAGAGGATGAATTCTCTCTCAATTATAACGCAATGCTTGAACGCCAGGAGGCAGAGGCGGTATATTCAGCCACCCCAGACGAGATCGCGGCAGCACTGGAGGGAATTCTATGACCAGGACAGAATTGCAATCCATCATCAACGCCATAACAACTATCCGAGCATCCGCGACGGATGAACAGGCATTGGAGGCCATAGCGCTGTATCCGGCGTGGAAACCTGACGTGGACTACGCGGCAGGGGATCGGGTGCGGCATGACGGGACACTATACCGAGTGCTCCAGGATCATACCAGCCAGGCGGATTGGACACCGGATGCAGCTCCAAGTCTATTCACACGGGTGCTTATCCCAGACCCGGAGGTAATTCCGGAGTGGGTGCAGCCTGACAGCACGAACCCCTATATGAAGGGGGATCGAGTGACACACAACGGGAAAACATGGGAATCTAGCATTGACTACAATGTTTGGGAACCGGGCGTGTATGGATGGATTGAGGTTTAACGGAGGAGGAAGCAATATGAAAATCGTACAGTACATGATCACGAACAACGACTGCTACCGGAACAATGTCAACAAGGTGGATAGCCGCTACACGACGTTCCAGAAGCGCGGCCCCAAGGGGCTGATGCTTCACAGCGTGGGCTGCGCCCAGCCCAGCGCCGAGGTCTTTGCAAAGCGCTGGAACCAGAGCGGCTACGAGGTCGCGGTTCACGCGGTGCTCCAGGCGGACGGCACGGTGTATCAGTGCATGCCCTGGAACTTCAGAGCGTGGCACTGCGGCGGCGATGCCAACAACACCCATGTTGGCGTAGAGATGACAGAGCCCAGCCAGATCAAGTATGGCGGCGGCGCGACGTTCACCGTGACTGACAAGGCTGCTGCGCGCAAGCAGGCGCAGGGGACCTATGAGACGGCGGTGGAGCTCTTCGCGGAGCTCTGCAAGAAGTACAACCTGAACCCGCTGACGGACATCATCTCTCACAACGAGGGCAGCAAGCTGGGCGTGGCGTCCGGCCACGTTGACCCGGAGCATCTATGGCGGGGCCTGGGCCTCAGCTACACCATGGATGGGTTCCGGGCTGCTGTGAAAGCGAAGATGGAAGGAACCAACGAGGGCTGGCAGCAGGACGACAAGGGCTGGTGGTATCGGGAAGCTGATGGCAGCTATCCGAAGATGGCCTGGAGAGCAGTGAACGGCGTATGGTACTTCTTCGGTGAGGATGGGTATATGCTCACCGGGGACCATGAGTACAACGGCTATATCTGGCATTTCGCAAACAACGGTGCTTACACCGGCAAAGAACCTATCGAGACGGAGGATGATACCATGATGACGCAGGAACAGTTCAACGAAATGATGGACAACTATCTCAACAAGCGGAACGCTGAGGCGGGCTCCGACTGGTCCAAGGACGCCAGAGAGTGGGCGGTTCAGGAGGGCCTGTTCCAGGGCGACGAGACCGGCAACCTGATGTGGCAGGGCTTCATGACCCGCGAACAGTTCGCCACTGTGATGCAGAGATACGCCAACAAGAAGTGATCCAAATCTACTTAGAAACAAAGGAGGCGTAGCGTGTGAACGAAGATGAAGTCCTTCAGACCACACAGGATACTACGCAGAACGAGGCGGCAGAGCAGTCTGCCGCCTCTACTTCTGCAACTCCCACCAAGACGCGGACTGTCGGCGGGACGCTGACTTATGAGATTACTCCGGGCTATGGAACCGTTGATGCCTCCGACGCGGACAACGCGGCGGCGAGTGCGGCGAATACCAGGAGCTACGCGGATCTGATCAACCAGCAGTACCAGGCGTACAACCAACGGCAGGCGGCGGCGACAGACTACGCAACGCAGCAGAACATCAATGCGGCTGCTCGGACCTACGAGGATGCGGTACCGGAGTACCAGAGGCAGTATCAGGCGCAGACCGTCAATATGCTTCAGGGTGCGGACAACGCTGCGCTGAATGCCAGAGCTGGCGGAGAGTTCGGCGGCATGGCGACGCTTAGAACCAACACGGTTCAGAGTGCGTATCAGCAGCAGCGCCAGCAGCTTGCCCTACAGCAGCAGAAGCTGGCGGCGGATACCATTCAGCAGATCTCTTCCCTGCGGGCGCAGGGTGAGTTTGACAAGGCGGACCAGTTGCTTCGGTCCCGGCAGCGGGAGTTCCAGGCGCTCTATGAAGACGCGATCCGCGTGGACGAGAACCAGTGGGCCAACGAGCAGTATGACATTACCAACGCCAGAGAGGACGAAGGCATTGACCGGAACGAAGAGAGCATCCAGCGGCAGAAGGCACAGGACGATAAACAGTATCTCCAGAGCCTTGGCAAGACGTTCCTGGATGCCGGCGTCATGCCGTCTGATGTGATGCTGTCAGCCATGGGCCTGGATCAGAGCACGGCGCAGCTTTACATTAACGCAGTCCTGATGGGACTCTAAGGAGGGAGCGAGATGGCAACAGACAATCTGACTGCGTCTCCCCAGGGAGTCAGCGGAACCAACGCGCTGGACAACAGCAACACCAAGGACTACTCCGAGTCCATCAAGAACCAGTATGCACAGATGGCGCAGGAGGCCCAGAACACGGCGAACCAGGCTGTCACCACAGGAACGGAGACGCTGAACGCAGGGGTGGAGAAGGGCGTCAGTCAGTACAAGGCGCTCTATGAGCAGGCCCAGCGTGACCAGGCGGATCAGATCGCCACGCAGCGTGGGATCGAAGCGAACAACGGGAACCGCGGCGGCATTGGACACGCAAGCTACGGCGTGGCAGAGAACACATACGACACAGAGATCGCAAGGATCGGGCAGGCACAGCGACAGCTTGAGACTGACACAGCGCGGCAGATCGCAGACCTGAGAGCCCAGGGAGACTACGCTGCGGCGGATGCTGCGCTTGCCTCTGCGCAGGCACAGTTCCAGCAGATGTACGAGGCACAGCTTCGGGCGGATGAAAACCTGAGAAGCAACTATGAATGGAACACAACGCTTCAGCGGCAGGATGACGAAAACTCCAGACAGGTTGCGGAGGAAGTCCGGGACCTGGAATGGGAGGACGAGGCGTATGCAAGGAAGCTGGGTGAATTGTTCCTGAGTAAAGGGCTGATGCCAACGGACCGGATGCTTGAGATGATGGGGATCACCGCGGAGGATGCTCAGAGATATATCGGTACGCTGTTCGGGGCATACGGATATGGCTACGGGTACAGCGGCGGCAGTTCTGGCGGCGGAGGTTCCAGCGGTAGCGGCTCTGGCGGCGGCTCTGGCTCAGGCTCAGGCTCAGGCTCAGGCTCATCTGGCGAGGCCGACAAATCTAGTACAACCGGAACGCTCCCGTCCTACTATGGCTCCTACAATGATGCTTCGTGGGCGAGGCTGGTCCGTGAAAACGTAAACGCAGGTAATTCCGAGACCGCGCAGTATACACTGGATAAGGGCGCCGCACTTGGCGTTCTGAGCCCTACGAACATCGACCTGCTTCAAAACTATATTAACCGGGGCAAATCAAAAACCAAGTCCAGCGGATCTGGTACGAAGGATTCGTCCTGGTGGGCGAAGCATTATGGCTGATTGAAAGTGAGGATACGTTATGGCAAAGGTTTCCAATCAATACTCCGGTGCTGCTCAGGCAGTTATCACGGAGTATAAAAGCGAACTGGAGAAACAGAAGCAGGCGGCACGGGAAAGCAGCGGAACCGTGGACTACGAGACTCTGCACCGGACAGCATACGAAAACGCATACAAGAACAACGCAACGTTCCAGCAGCAAGCTGACTATGCGGTCACCACGGAACTGCCCAAGCACTTGAATAGCGCGGGAGAGTGGAACTATCAGCAGGGCATGACGCAGGCGCAGGTGGATCTGAATAGGCAGGTTGCCAAGGAGCAGCAGCAGAAACAGACTGCCTATCTGCGGAAACTGATCGCTCAGGCCACGGAGTCCGAAGGACGGCAGAACGCCATTCGGACCGCGATAGAGAACAAGGACACAGATTTGCAGGGCGCGATAGACCAGTATGACAAGGCCCTGAAAGCATCCAAGCGCACGTCCGCGGCGGTGGACGAACTCAGAAAGGAGCTGCAAGACCTCAAGGGCAAGCAGTCCACGGCCAGAAACACCCGGGCCAAGGCTTTGCCCAAGCAGACTGAGGACACGGCAGACCTGGGCAGGATCACCTCCGCGGCAGACGTTGTGGATCGTAACCGAGTGGCCGCGGCGAAGGGAGAGGCGGCGCAGACAGCAAGCAAACTGAATGAAGCAATCAGCAAGATGAACGCGGCCTATCAGAGCTACGCAAAGGCGACCTCCAGCAACGACAGAGCACGGACGCAGATGAACTACCAGTCTGCACTCAGGGCGTACATTGATGCCTTGGATGCGAACAATTCGGCGCAGGCCCAGTATGCGTCCCTGACCAATTTGTTTCAGGCTCAGGAGGACTACGCCCAGGCTCATCCGGCTGAGACCCGGAAGATTCTGGAGACAGCGAGAGGGATCGGCGTATCCGGGAGCACCCGGACCGGCCAGCCCATTCGGAACAGTCAGACGGCGCTGGATCTTCAGAATGCTGCGGCGGCGCTGGACAACTACGGGAAGGCTCGTGTCCAGGAGCTCCTTGGTGCGACGCAGCGCGGCACAACGATCACTCCTGCGAAGTACGAGGCATACAAGAAGAACGTCGAAGCTGCGGCGGCGCTGGAGGCCCAGGCAAAGGCGAAGCTCAAGGAGGCAGATAAGTACCTAAAGAGCGACCCGGCTAAGTTCAAGAAGCTCCAGAAGGAAGCTGACAAGCTCCAGGCGGAGGCAGAAGGATACCGGGCCAAGGCTGACGAAATTTCCGGCGGGGATGCGTCGTTCGCGCAGCGGGGCGAAGCAGCCAGTATGGCGGCAGATGCCAAGGCTGACCCGGACTTCAAGTTCCTGAGCGAGGCAGGGGAGAAGAAGCGCTTCACGCCTGCGCTTAGATCTTTAATTGGACAGTGGGGTGCGAACGAAGATCGCATCTCTGGTATGACCGGAAGGAACAGCGTGGTGTACCAGGAATATCTGGATGCCATGACCGAGGACCAGCGTAAGACCTACTATTACTATGTTGGCAAGGGCGACACCGATGCGGCCCAGGAATACTTTTCGGCGCTGGAGCCGGAACTGGAAACCAAGGTATCTGAGGCGCAGACTGCTGCTGCCCAAAAGTTCGCAGAGGAACATCCCGTGGTGGGCACGACGTTAACCGCAGTTATGAACAGCATTGCCGCACCGGAGCAGGGCGTCATCGCTGCTGCGCAGAACGTGGCGAACAAGGACAAGTGGGCTGTTCCCATGACGGCGGGCGCCGGGTACACGGCAAGCGACATAGCCAAGGGCACACAGCAGGGCCTGTCCGCGGACATCCAGAAGGCTACCGGGTTCAGCGAGAGCACCTCTGACTTCCTGTCCGGCGTGATTCTTTCTACGGCGACCAGCATTGTGGGCTCTCAGTTGTGGGGAAATGTGTATGGTGCGGCGCTGACCAGCGGCATAACCGGCGGAGCAGTGGTGCCGGCCATGAACGAGACAATCCCGTTGGTGGTCATGGGCACGGAGGCATTCAGCGAAGCATACCGGGAACAGGTCCGGGACGGCAAGGACCCGGCGTACTCCCTGCTTTACTCCGGTGCGGCGGGCTACGTAGAGTACCTGACTGAGAAGATCGGCATGGACGACCTGGTGAACGGACTCATGTCGGGCGGCAGCGCAACACGGCTGGCGCGGCGCCTTGGGCTTGGACTGATCGACGTGGATGGCCGGCTTGTCAGCACGGCTAAGAGTTCCATTGTTCGGACGCTTCATACATGGCTCGTTGGATCGGCGTCCTCCGTACTCAGTGAGGGCGGCGAGGAAATCCTGTCCGAAGCGGCAGATACGCTCCTGGACGTGGTTCTGAACGGAGATCGTTCTGAGATGGGCAAACAGTTCAATGCCTATCTTGCGGAGGGTGACGACGCGAATGTGGCACTTCGGAAGTGCTTCAAGGACTTCGGCCTGAATATCGCAGAGGCGTTTGCAGGCGGCGCGATAAGCGGCGGCATCATGTCCATTCCGGGTATCTTCTCCAGCGCGTCCGACAGCAATGCGCTTGGACAGGCTGTGCTGGATGCACAGGGTATCAGCGGCAATGCGCTGAACTGGGCAGAGTACGTGTCCGAGGCGCTGACGATGGACCAGAACACCAGGACATACCAGATTGCGAAGCAGATCTACGACGCGGACCAGGCAACGAAGAACTACATGCCGTCCGCGGCTGAGATGACAAACCTGATCCTTGCATCCAAGGTGGACGCGGAGCAGGCGGCAAGGTCTCAGGCGAAGCTGGATAAAATCCAGGCGAGAGAACTGAAGAAAACCGAGCAGGCCGAAGCCAAGGCGGCACGGCGTTCCGGGGGCTCCAAGACCAGCACGCAGGCGACGGACCTGGGCGAGATCGGTACGCAGGTCAAGAACCTGGGTGTAGATGCCAAGACCGCGCAGAACGTGGAACGCATGATGGGCGTAGTCCACTCCGGCGAGTCCCTGACAGATGCCAACATCCGCAGTCTGCCATTGAACAACACGAAGGTCATGGAGTATGTGGCAGACCTCCTGGGCTATGGCAGCGAGATCAAGGACATTGGTACGTTCCGGGCGGCGGTGCAGAACTACAACGACACCCATGAGACCACGACAGCGCAGGCTGAGACGGCCAGGAACATGATCAGTCAGGTCAACGAGTCTATGCCTACCATCAAGAAGGCGGCATATGACCGGGCGGACACAGAGGCCGCTGAGACACTGCGGACCGCACAGCAGGCGGCAACCCAGGCGGCGGAGCAGGCAAGACAGGCACGCACCACCCAGGCACAGAACGCTGCGGTTGCGATGGGTGCAAGGGTACAGTCTCAGGCAGCGCAGATCCAGGCAGAGGCCAAGACAACTGAGACAGCGACTGAACCGGAGGGCGTCAAGCATAGAGCAAAAGCCGCCGGGTACAACTACGGCGACTTCTCAGAACTGATGCAGAGTTTCCACCCGGACATGGGATCGGACGAGATTGTCCAGAACTTCAACGACGTGGCTGACGGGAAGAAAACACTCCTGGATGTGATCGGGAGAGACGGCATCCGCAAGTTCGCGGAGGAAGCGGCTGGCCGGTCCGTCACGGACGAGGAAGTGGACCAGATTGCTGCGGCCTACGCGCTTTCCGGGGAGGACGGTACGAACATCCGGCAGAGTCTGCAGGAACAGTTGGACCATATCCAGGAGCAGGGCAAACGCGGATTCCGGTATTCCAAAGAGAACCCGAACCTGCTGGCTGAATGGATGGTTGACCGCGTGAAGCGGAACCTGTTCGAGGGCTACGACGTGAACGTTGAGGTCCGGTATGATCTGGAGGACGGCGCCGGCAACGGATACTACGATGCTGGCACGAACACCATTGTGATCAATGGACAGATCCGAGAGGGCCGGCATGGCGGTGTCACCTACAATGCGGCGGCGAACCTGACATACGTGGTGAGCCATGAGTTCTTCCATCGGTACATCAACCCCACCAGCGCGGTGAAGTATACGCCTGAGATCAAGGCCAGGATGGACAACGTCTTGGAGACATACCGGCAGGCGAGAGGCTGGGCACAGAACGACCTGGATAACTTCGTGCAGCGGCACTACGAGACCTACATGGCGCAGGCCAGAAAGGACCAGCGGAGGATCAAGGCCGGGGAGAGTGTGGAGAATGCGCTGAACCCGGACAAGATCACGCTGGACTATGCCAGGGAGGAGTCCGCGGCGGACCTGGGCGCGGAGATGCTTCAGAACTACGGTGTCATGAAGCGCATGGCAAACGTCGGGCCTTCGTTCCTGGAGGCGCTGAAGAACAGCATGACCGCTGCACGGCAGACGATCCAGAGCCTGGTACAGAAGGGCGACGATGCCGACGCGGTGCTGGGTCAGCAGACCCTGGATGGCGTGGATATGATCATGTCCATGCTGGACGACGTGCTGCCGGAGAGGGCTGAGACTCAGAGCGAAGCACAGGAACTTTCCGATGCTGATGTCAGATTCTCTATCAGAGAAGAAGCCCCGCCTGAGAAAACAGGCATAGCATACAAAGTGTTCTATGCCAAGGATGGTCAGCTCTATCCTCCTATGGTGGCAAATCCGGGCGGAGAGGGGACGCCAGTAGGCGTTTGGCTGAATGCCGATGTCGGTGCGATGGCAGCTCCGTCCAAGACCGGGCGAATGCAGGTCAAGTCTGGCGGGAAAGGGACGCAGGGCGGCAGCGGTAGTCTTGCTTTCAGACCTGGATGGCACCTTGGAGATGTTCCACTTGCCAAACAGTTTGCGAGGCTGAACCCGGAGACCGGTGTCAAGGATCTGTTCCCGGAGAATTTCGTTTGGGCGGAGTGCGAATACGCTGCGGACGTAGACTATCAGGAAGAAGCTATGTCCTATGGTTATACCGAGAATGGAAAGTTCCGCCATTCCTATGCAGGACTTCCCAGGATCCCTGCAAACGGCTACTACAGATACCGGACCAATCCAAATCCAGACACGGTTCCCTGGATCATCACAGGGGCCATGCGGGTTACAAGGATTCTCACAGACGAGGAAACTGACGCAATTTGCCGAGAGAACGGCGTCGAGCCAATGGCACGACAGGGCGGGCCATTGACCGCTGAGAAACTTGCTGCTGACTTTGGACTTCAGGCAGGGGCTACGACAGACCAGATGCAGGCTAGCGGCGCAGCGCGGCTGAGTTTGGATGTGGATATTTCTGAGTATGTCACAGATGAAGCAATTCAAAACAGCATTCAGCGAGTTTCTAACATGGATTCTGTTGCGGAACTCTCCGGAGACGAGTTCACAGAACACTATGGGACCCCACAGATCAAAGATGACTTTAATCGGTTCGTAGCAGAGCAGGGGGGCGTTGTTGATACCAAGACTCTTGGTGAAGTAATTCTGAACAAGCGAGGTGTGCATAGCGATCTCGGCCATGGGTTGACGCCATTGAAAGCAACGTCGTTTGCAGCAATTCCAGATGTTCTGAGAAGCGGCGAAATTGTCGACTATAATTCGAACTGGAAAGGCAGGGGGTATGCATCTGTTTGTATTGCAGCTCCGGTAACAATAGCCGGCGAACGATACTATGAGGGCGTGATTGTTCGGAGGCTGAATGATGGCGACAAGTTCTATGCGCATGATGTACTGATAGAAAAAGAAGAAGTCCTACCTTCAAAACCAGGAGCGTCGAATGACGTTGGCCCTGGAGGTAAGACTCCTTCTATAGACATTATACTGGATCGCATCCGATCTGTCAATCAGAAGTTTAGCATCCCCAACCAGATTTATTCCGACAACTTCAAGAACTGGTTCGGCGATTGGGAGAATGATCCGGCCAATGCCTCCAAGGTGGTCAATGAGGATGGTACGCCGAAGGTGGTGTATCATGGGACCGATGCTGAGTTCAACGTGTTTAAATTTGGTGACATTGGGTACCACGTCGGCACCGAAGCTCAAGCCAGAAGTCGCATGAAGGACACAGGTCTCAGATCTACTCAGGCGGACAGATCCCAACGATTGATGGCTCTGTATGCCGACATCAAAAATCCACTTGTTATCTCAACAGATTTCGGAGATTGGCACGGGAAGAATGTTGCCCAGATGCTCCTAGAAACAGAGCAGTGGGAAGAGGAATACGATGAGAACGCAGAGGCGATCAATGCGCGATTGGCGGAAATCGCCAGAATGCCAGACGGTGCTTACACCGACAAGGTGCTGAGAGAATTTCTTCAGAGTTTGGGTTACGACGGAATTGAATATGAAAACCAGTTTGAGGACGTCAATCGTGATGAGTACGACTGGACGGATAGTTTCGACAGTTCTTATATTGTGTTTTCGCCGGAGCAACTCAAGTCCGCCACAGATAACGTCGGAACCTTTGACCGGAACAACCCTGACATTCGGTTCAACCTGGATGATCCCATCGAGGAATCGGATTATATGCGGGCAGTTGAATCCGGCGATACGGAGACAGCCCAGCAGATGGTAGATGAGGCGGCGCGGAATGCCGGATACACTGTAAAGGCGTTCCACGGCACACCGACCGGAGGGTTTACGGTATTTGATACATCGATCCGCAGGAACGGCAGAGCGTTCGGTGATGGGATCTACTTCACGGACAGCATGGATGCGGCGGAGAACTTCACCGCCAATACCGGCAGAGACACTGGAGCACCCATCAATCGGATGGTCTACTCTACCTATCTGAATCTGGGCGACAATGTGCTGACGATTGACTATGACAAGCTGATAGAGGAGAACGGCAGCAAGCCGTCCCTGCTGAGGTTTCTGGTTGACGATATGATTAAACAGGATGGCCCGAATGCCTCCGCTATCGTTATCAAGGGTATCCGAGACGGATCGAATGAGAAGTCAACGGTCTATGTGGTCAAGTCTTCTGAGCAGGCCAAGTCGGCTGAAGCTGTCACCTACGATAATGACGGCAAGGTGATTCCTCTGTCCAAGCGGTTCCAGCAGAGCAATCCTGATATTCGTTTTAACCTGGATGATCCCATCGAGGAAAGCGAAAATCTTATTGCGGCGCACAATCTGACAGAGCGGAATTTGTTGGACGCACTGGAGCTAGGCGGACTGCCTATGCCATCCATTGCTATCGTGAAAAGCGAAAGCGGCCATACGCAGTTCGGACCTATCACGTTACTGTTTGCCAAAAATACAATCGACCCGCAAGCAGACCGCCGAAACAAGGTTTACGGCGGAGACGCCTGGACGCCAACTGCACCGCAGGTAGACTATATGGTTAATACGGACGAGGCGTTTAAGTTCGATGATCAGCTCTATGAATGGTCCAAACAGGTTGCAGACGGAATCTTTGCAAACTCCAGTGTCCTTCGGTCTCGTGTGTCCGACAACTACACAAACTATAGCATCAGAGATCTGGCGGAACGTCTGAGCACGGACAGTGCTGTCAAGGCAGCTTACCTTGCAGAGCATGGGCAAGATGTGGAGCCGGTCCGAATCCAGAAGGAGTTCGATCAGTACGGCAACGACTATCTCCAGACTATCCTGGACACCATGGGCGTGCAGGAAGTTGCAGGGGCCATGGCAGAGCTGGAGCAGGGCGGCAGGCTGACGGATTCTCAGAAGGATTCTCTCCGGGAAATCTATCGGCAGCACTGGATTGACACACTCCCGCAGCGGATCAAGGAGAAGCGCGGACCGGAACAAGTGGAGAGCAGAAGCCGCGAACACGCCAACGATCTGAGCGATTTCAAGATGGAAAATTGGGTCCGTCATGCATGGGAATACTATGAAGACGGAGGACAGACAAAGACTGAGATCGACAGACTGGCAACGGCGAACCTGATGAACAGCATGGTGACGCAGAATGAGGTCATAGGCTGGCTGGAACAACAACTCCAGGGAGTCATTGGGGAGCGTGGCCTGTACAATGGGAAAGACCCATTCACAGCAAGCGGCAACCGCCGGTCTTTCTGGCAGCTCCACTATGAATACACACTGGAGAACATTGTCCGGGCTATGAAAGGCACCCAGACCGAGCGTGGCCAGGGATTGTGGGGAGCCACACCGACTGGACTCCAGAGCGTTGCGTCTCCTGAGTATCGGAGTATCGACGAGATCCGGGCGGACAGTGGCCGATTGGGCCGCGTCAGCGAAACCGATTATGCCGAACGGGTCGATGCCCTTGACGCTGAGATCCAAGACGTGATTGGAAAGTATCTGGATCAGAACACAGCCTACGGCAGACGAGATAGCTTCGGAGCCATAGATAGCGCAGGAAGCGCCCTGATTGATATTGCCAAAGCGCGGCCAAAGAGTGTGAATGACGTAATCAGATCAGCTAAGAAGCTGGGCGATACTGTCAACACAGAGTTGGCCACACAGATACTGAACCTGGTGAATGAGGCTGCGACACTTCCGACAGAATACTTCGAAGCGAAGCCACAGCGTGCCGTTGGACTGGACGAGATTGTGGCGGCAATCATCCCGGAATCCAGCAGTGACGAGCTGCGTCAGGCCCTAAGAAAAAACAACATTGAATCTTGGACCTATGATCAAACGGCATGGGATAGTTCAGATCGGAAAGTGGTCACCAACTCAGTTGCTGGATTCCATGATATTCGGTTCAGCCTGGACGACCAGGGCCGGGAGCTCAGTCCCCAGCAGGCGGAGTATTTTAAGGACAGCGCAATCCGGGATGACGACGGGAACCTCATTACGGTATACCACGGGACGGACGCTACGTTTACTGTGTTCGACCTTGCCAGGAGCGGCGCAAACTACGATGGATGGAGCCAGCTTGGTGAGGGCATGTACTTCACACCGGATCAGAAGTGGGCGCAATACTTTGCGGACAACGCAGGGCGCGGCAGAGACACACATCTGATGGAGGGCTATCTGAACATCACGAATCCCTTCAATGACATGGAGCCTGTGTCCTTTGAGATCGACGACCTGCGAGACCGCTTTGATCTCACGGAGTTCGATGTGCGCATGCTGCGGAAAGCCGGATACCGATTGATCCGTTTCCTCCAGGAACATGATATGAGCGTCATGGACTATCTGAGTTCCAAGGGACACGATGGAGTCTGGGACAAAAGCTCACTGGGGCTAACACAAATTGTGGCCTACTCCGAGAATCAGTTCAAGAACCAGGATAACCTGGAGCCAACCAAGAGCGTGGATATTCGGTTCAGCCTGGATGACCAGGACGATGACGCAGACTCCGCGTTTTCCATGTACACGCAGAATGGCGTCACGAACCGGGCGGAGACCGGCAGCGACTTCATCAGCTACAACGGCAGTCTCTCGACGGCCAGAGACTTCAAGAGGACGTTTGGGTCTGAGATCGACACGGACTACCTGGCGATGCGGCTGCGGCAGATGGGCGAACAGTGGGACGAGATCGCGGACCTGACGGCCCGGATGGGCGCAGATGGTATCAGCGAAGATGAACAGAACAGGCTCCGGGAACTGTACGACACCACGGAGCGCATGGCAACGGAGCTGGCCGGAGAGATCGCAGACAACGGCACGCTGGAGCGCAACCAGGGATTCGACCAGGCGCTGTACCAGTATATGAGAGAGACTGTCGAGAACGGCATCCGTGTCCCCCCGGATCAGGCGAACAACTACGCCGAAGCGCTGGGATATGAGAACTACACAGAGATGCGGAAGGGACTGTATGGCCCGTTCCGAAAGAATGTGCGGCTGGTAGCGTCTGGATCTGGAGCGAATGCGGTCACGACGGCAGGCGAAGCGGCGGACGTGCTCTTCGAGAACATCCTGAACGAGTTCCCCGGCGCATTCTCAGAAGAGGAACGGGGCGCCATGAACCCGGCGGATCGGTTCGCAGCCATCTACAACGCATATATGCGAACCATCGAGGCAAGAGACGCCAGGGCCAACCCGCTGGCAGGCAGAGCAGGTGACATTGCCCAGACTATGACCAGCGCTTTCTCAGACCGCATGGTCCAGGTGGCAAGCAGCAAGTACGACACGTGGCGGCTTGAGCAGGAGATCGCCAAGCGGACTGCCCAGGAGACCGAGGCAAAG